>Ga0310345_10000254_pt1 | contig 96867 bp, 97 predicted proteins | sample HC15DNA20500_MG_FD_204667 | JGI IMG/M metagenome (GOLD analysis project Ga0310345, IMG submission 204667) | Marine microbial communities from station ALOHA, North Pacific Subtropical Gyre - HC15-DNA-20-500_MG | ecosystem: Environmental > Aquatic > Marine > Oceanic | place: Pacific Ocean: North... | reverse complement strand
CCGGTGGCCACCGAGATCGAAATCGCATGGGGTGGGGCATGCCCCACCCCATGCGATCATCTCAATCTACACCAGAAATTACACCACGAGCGCGGACGCTAACCTGGCCCCGATCCCGAAGCGCCGTGCCTTTGCCTGCTCGATGAGACCGCGCTCGCTCAGCGCCTCGCGACCGCCGGCGATGCCAAGCGCGCCGGGCGCGCTTTCGGCTTCTTCGAACCTGCGCCGTTCTTTTCCAGCGGCCGCCTGCAACTGCCTGGCATCGCTCGCATCGGCGGCTGGCTCGGCCCCGAAGCGCTGCTGATCGGCGCCGGCGACCGGCTGGAACTATGGGATCCCGAAATCGCCGCCACCCGCGGCTGCGGCACCGTCGCCGCGCTCGCCTTGCTGCACCGTCGCATCGCTTTGTCTCAGGAGGACGAACATGACCCGTTACTCCCCTTGTCCGAACCCTCTCCCCGTCCGTTCCGGATCAACGTCCGCAAGCCCGGCGAGCGTCGTCGCGGCGCGTCCACGCGTCGCGATCTGGGGTCCCCGGCACGCGCAGCTTGAATGGCGCGGGAGCACGGCGCCGGTGCGCACGCTGCCCCTAGTCGTCCAGGCGGTGAGCGCCATGCTTTATTGGGCAATGGTGGATCGGGCGAGGACCCGGCCGGTCGCCACCGGCAAGCCGATCGCGCTGCGCGCCGCCTGTGTCCGTCCGCGCCGGGCGAAGCGGTGGTGAGGCGGAAAACGGGCTCAGGCGGCCGAGGCGCCGCGCGCGCTCGCCGCGTCGAACTCGTCGATCGACAGCGCCTGCGCCAGCTGCACGCCGGCGCGCCCGTTGCGCGACCAGCGCACTTGCCCGTTCAGCCCGGAAAGCTCGCCGGTGCTGATCTCGATCCATTGGCCGGGCAACAGCGGCAAGGCGGTTTCGATCATCATCCCCCCGCGCGAGACGTTGCGGATCGTGCCCGGGCGCGTGATGCCATTCACCGCGATCGTCGCCAGGCGGGCGACCCGATAGCGCGGCGCGCGCGCCACCGGCTCTGATTGGCCCCGGCCATGCAGCACGTCGAGCGGCAGCCGGTTGAAGAATTCGACGCCGATCAGCGCCTCCCGCGCCCAGCGCACCCGGCCGCCGATGCGGTGCCCATTCTCGAACAGCAATTCCACCGTCGCGCCCGCCGCAAGCGCGATCGATGCCGCGCCGGAGGCACCGAAGCCGGACAGATTATGCAGATCGAACCGGCACACCTGCTCGCCCGCGATCAGCTGGATCACGCGGCCATGCTGTTCGTGCCGCTCTTCACGGCGCGCGGGCTGCTGACCCAATGTTCTGAGCACGGGCTGGCGATTCAACCGTCGTCTCCCTCACCCGGCGCACGGCAAAGTCCTTATCTGGCCGGCGCTTAGCGTACCAGACGAATAGCGGATGCTTTATTGCTGCCAAGTTACTCCGCATCACCGAAATGTCATCGCCGTAGAAATGCGGGGTGCCGCATCCTCTCTATCTTGTCCGATTCTTGTGCTATCCTGAAAGCGGACCGGATCTGGCGGCGGAAACCAATCAGGAGACGGCGCGCCCGTGCGGCGTGGGCAATCATGACGACCACGACATCCGATCTCGCCCGTCTGTTCTTCGAGCACCATCCCGATCCGATGGGGATTTTCGACGTCGAGACCGATCGGCTGATCGATGCGAACGCCGCCGCGGCGCGCGCCTATGGCTATACGCTCGATGAATTGCGCGGCATGTCGAGCCGGCAGTTGCGGGTGAGCCGCGAACTGGTGCGGACGGGGGCGGAGCCGGGCACCGAACACAGCTTCTACGCGGTGCATCGCCGCAAGGACGGCAGCACCTTCGACGCCTTCTTGCGCACCTACGCCACCGAGATGAACGGCCGCCGCTGCCTGGTGATCGTGGTGCGCGACGTCAGCGAGGAACGCCAGCGCGAGCTCACCGCGCGGCAGCTGATCCGGGTGAACGCCATCGCTGGTAAGATGGCGCGGCTCGGTGGCTGGACGGTGGCCGCCGACGGGGCCGTCACCTGGACGCCGGAGGCCGCGCGCGTTTTCGGCTTCAGCCCCGAATCGGAGCCCAATCTCGCCGCCGGGTTCGAACGAGTGGCGCCGCAGCACCGGGAACGCATCCGCGACGCCTTCACACGGTGCCTGGAACAGGGCACCAGCTTCGACACGGTCTGCCAGCTCGACACCCCCGATCGGGGGCGCATCTGGGTGCATGTGATGGGCGAGGCCGAACGCGATGCCTCCGGCCGCATTCTGCACTGCCTCGGCGCCACGCAGGACGTGACCGAGCTGTTCACCGCGCGCGAAGAAAGCGCCCGGCGCGGGGAACAGCTGTTCGCCGTGATCAACAGCATCGAAGACCCCTTCTACGTGCTCGATCAGCAAGGGCGGCTGATCTATTGCAACCAAGCCGGCAGCGACCTGCTCGGCCGCTCGCCCGAGGAAAGCAGCGGCGAGGAATTCTGGACCATCTGCCCCTTTCCCAAGGACCTGCCAGAGGCGCAGGCCGGCCTTGCCGCGCTGATGGAGCGCCGCCCGGCGTCGTTCGAACTGCCGCACCCCGGGCTGCAGCGCTGGTATCACTTCAACCTCTATCCCACCAATCACGGCCTGTTGCTGCACCTGCACGACATCACCGATCGCCGCGCCAAGGAAGAGCAGACCCGCCTGCTGCAAGCGGCGGTGGACCGGGCCAATGACTTCGTCTTCATCCTCAGCCGCGAGATCGACGAGCGCGAGGGCGGCCGGACGATCCTCTACGCCAACCAGACCTATCTCAACGCGACCGGCTTCACGCCTGAGGAAGTGATCGGCCGATCCCCCTTCTCGCTGTACGACGCGCGCAACAACCCGGCGCTCATCGCCCAAATCCAGCACGCCTCGGCGCAGGGCGAGGCGGTGCGCTGCGATCTGTGGATGCGCAGCAAGATCGGCGCCGAGATATTGGTGGAGACGGACGCCTCGATCATCCGTGACAATCACGGCCAGATCATGAGCTGGCTCGTCATCCTGCGCCCGGTGAGCGAGCAGCGCCGGGTGGAGGCGCAATTGCGGCTCAATACCGAAAGGCTGCGCCTGATCAGCCGCGCGACCAGCGACGTCGTCTGGGATTATGACGTGCCCCAGGGCCGCGTCTGGTGGAACGAGAATCTGCGCGCGTTGCGCGGCTATGACCCAGCCACCTTCGATCCCAGCCCGGAAGGCTGGCACAATCTGCTCGTGCCCGAGGACCGCGCGCGGGTGCAGGCGAGCTTCGACGCCGCGCTCGCCGGGCGCGACACCGTCTGGCGCGCCGATTATCGGCTGAAACGGGCCGATGGCTCGATCGCCCATATCCTCGATCGCGGCTTCGTGCTGCGCGACGAAATGGGACGCGCGATCCGCGCCATCGGATCGATGGTGGATGTAAGCGAGCAGCGCGAGCTGGACGAAAAACTGCGCCAGGCGCAAAAGCTGGAAGCGGTCGGTCAGCTGACCGGTGGCCTGGCGCATGATTTCAACAATCTGCTCACCGTGATCCTGGGCAATGCCGAAGCGATGGCGCAGGTGGCGAGCGACGATCCCGATCTGCACATCCTCGCCAAGATGACGATGAGCGCGGCCGAGCGCGGTGCGGAATTGACCAATCGGCTGCTCGCCTTCGGCCGCCGCCAGGCGCTCGCGCCGAAGGACGTCGACGGCAACGAGCTGATGCAGGGGATGATCGGCCTGCTGCGGCGGACGCTATCGGAGCGAGTGGAGATCGATCTCAATCCGGCCAAGACGCTGTGGCCGGCGCGCGCCGATCCGGGGCAGCTGGAGGTCGCCTTGCTCAACCTGGCGCTCAACGCGCGCGACGCGATGCCGGGCGGCGGGCGGCTGACGATCGGCACCGCCAACATAACGCTCGATGGTCCGATCGGCGAGCAGGCGGACAGCATCCCCGCCGGCCAATATGTCGCGATCGCGGTGACCGACACCGGCACCGGCATGAGCCGCGACGTTTTGCAGCGCGCCTTCGATCCTTTCTTCACCACCAAGGATGTTGGCAAGGGGAGCGGGCTCGGCCTGTCGATGGTCTATGGCTTCGCCCGGCAATCGGGCGGCACCGTGACGATCGACACCGCGCTCGGCCGTGGCACGACGGTCACCATCTATCTGCCGCGCGCGCCCGGCAAGATCGCCGCGCCGCCGCGGCCCAAGGCCGTGCCCGATGCGCCCCGCGGCAACGAGACGGTGCTGGTGGTGGAAGACGATGCGCTGGTGCGCGAGCATGTCTGCGCCTTGCTGCGGGGGCTCGGCTATTCAGTGCTGGCAGCCGCCGACGGGCGCGAGGCGCTGGAGACGCTGCGCGGCGAGGCCGCGATCGATCTGCTGTTCACCGATATCGTGATGCCCGGCGGCGTCGACGGCACCTCGCTCGGCGAATTGGCGCACGAGCTGCGCCCGGGGCTGCGGGTGCTGTTCACTACGGGCTATGCCGAGGATCGGATGCTGGATCTCGCCAATGCGCGGCAGCCCGCGCGGGTGGTGCAAAAACCCTATCGCCGCGCCGAGCTCGCCACCAAGGTGCGCGCGGCGCTCGATACGCCATTGCCCGAAGTGGCGTGACGGCGGCGCCGGCTACGCGCTGAGCAGATTGCCCGCCTGCGCCATCAGCAGCGCAGCGCCGATATTGGGCACGTCGAGCTTCTTCAGGATGTTGGCGCGGTGCATTTCCACCGTCCGCACGCTGATCCCCAGATCATAGGCGACCGTTTTGCTCGGCCCGCCATGAGCGAGTGCCGCCAGCACCTCGCGCTCGCGCAGCGACAGGCGGTTGAGCACCGTCAGCCGTTCCGCCCGGCGGCGGCGCTCGCGCGCCTCGCCCAGCGCCGCTTCGGCGCGTTCCAGCGCCTCGTGAAGCTCGGCGGCGCGATAGGGTTTGCGGATGAAATCCTGTGCGCCCGCCCGCATTGCCGCGACCGCGTCCGGCACCTCGCCCGCGCCGGTCAGCAGCACCACCGCATGATCGCAGCCGCACTCGTTGAGCTGGGTCTGCACCGAAAGCCCGCTCAGATCGGGCAAGTGTAGATCGAGCAACACGCAGCCCAGCGGCAGATCGGCGGCCACCGACAGAAAGGCTCGGGCGGTCGCGAATCCGGCGACTTCATGGCCGGCGCGGCGTAAAAGGATCGACAATGAGGTGAGCAGTTCCGGCTCGTCGTCAACGATATAGACGTGCACGTGCTATCTCCGGCGCCGTGGGGGAACTCGTCCCTGCTAGAGCGACGCCCCCTAGCACCCCCATAAACGGCGCGGACCACGCCATGGCTATTAGCGAATTATCCAGCTTGACGCGGTTACAGGTTGGAACGCAGTCGCTTCCTTTCAAGTTCGTAACGATCATTTTGGCGCGTCCGATGCCCGGATTGGGCAGCGCTTGACCTTAGGGCTACGCGCCTCGTGCCGGGGCGGCGGCGGGTGGCGACCCGAAGATACGATTCGCCGCGAGCGCCACGCCCACCGACGTGGCGAGCACGACCACCATGAAATCGATGTAATGCAGCGTCACCAGGCCCTCGGGCGCCAACACGAACTGAAACAGCCCATAGAGCACCACGCCCCACACCACCCCGATCGTCGCCGCGCGTCCGGACACGCCGCGAAACAGCAAGCCGACGACGAACGCCGAGAGGATCGGCATCGAGAACAGCCCGTTCAGCTGCTGCAACAAATTGATGATGCTCGCGGCGCCGGCATAGACGGGCACCAGCGCAATCGCGATGCCGGTCACCACCAACGTCGCCGCGCCGCTCAACCGCCATTGGTCGCGCACCGCGCCGACCAGCCTGGGGTGGAAGTCCACCGCATAGAGCGCGACCGTCGCGTTGAGCACGGCGGCGGTGTGCGCAATCACCGCCGCCGCGATCATCGCCGAGAACGCACCCGAGAGCCAGGGCGGCAGGATTCGCGCGACGAGCAGCCCGTAAGCACGGTCGCCCACCGGCCCGAGCAGCTTATAGGCGACCACGCCGGGCAGCGTGACGATGATCGGGATGACCAGGATGCGCACCACCGCCGCCGCCAGCACGCCGCGCCGCGCCTCGCGCACGTTCGGGGCGATCATCGCCTTCTGGGTGATGTTCTGGTTGGTGGACCAATAGAAGATCTGGATGAACACCATGCCGGTGAACAGGGTGTGGAACGGGATCGGCGAGTTGGCATCGCCGATCAGGCTCAGCCGCTCGGGCGGCACGCCGCTTAAGTCCCAGCCGATCGCGCCGAGCGCCAGCATGACGATCAGCAGCGCGACCGCGAGCACGCCGAAGCCCGAATAAGTGTCCATCACAGCCACGGCGCGGAGCCCGCCTAGGATTGTGTACGCGGCGCTCACCACCGCCAGGAACGCCGCGAGCGCGATCAGCGGCAGCGTGCCACCGAACAGCGCGTTCAGGAACAGCGCGCCGCTATAGAGCCCGGCGGGCAGATAGATCAGCACATTGCCGAACAGGAACAGCGCGGAAATAAGCAGCCGCACACTCGCGGTTTCGCCCGCATAGCGCCGCTCGAGCAGCTCGGTGACCGTGGTGCAGCCGTGGCGATAGTAGATCGGCACGAAGACGAAGGCGAGGATCAGCAGCCCGACGAAGCCGGAAATCTCCCACCAGGCGAGCAACAGCATCTGGTTGCCGTTCATCCCCACTAGCTGATCGGTGGAGAGATTGGTAAGCGTGATCGCGCCCGCGACGTAGAGCCAGGAGAGCCCGCCGCCGGCGAGATAGACGTCACGCTCCGAGCCGCCATGCCGCCCGCCGCGCACCTTAGCCCAGGTGGCCAGCGCGATCAGCGCGAGCAATCCAGCCGCGACCGCGAGTTGAACGCCGTTCATCCCCTACTCCCCTTTTCGGCGAGCATAGGGTGGGTCAGGCGGCGAAAGCTAGACTAGTGCCGCTGCTCGAACCGCTCATAATCGGCCGGGGCCAGGCGGACCTCATAGACCGCGCGGCCATCTTCCACCGCATGATCGAGCACCTCGCCATGCTGATGGAGCCAGGCCGCCCCTGCCCCGTCCGCCACATCGAGCGTCACGGTGTAGCGGCGGTGGCCGGCGGTGAGCTTGTCGGCGACCGCGCGGAGGAGAGCGTCGCAGCCTTCGCCGGTCAGCGCCGAAATGAGCATCACGTCGCTCCGCTTCGCCGCTTCCCCCAACAGCGCCTCGCGGGCGTCGGGATCGAGCAGATCGAGCTTGTTCCAAGCCTCGAACCGGGGCGTCGTCTCGGCGACGCCCAGCTCGCTCAGCACGCCCTCCACATCGGCGCGCTGCGCCTCGCTGTCCGGGTGAGCGATGTCGCGGACGTGGATCAGGATGTCCGCCGAGACCACCTCCTCCAGCGTCGCGCGGAACGCGGCGACCAATTGCGTCGGCAGGTCGGAGACGAACCCCACCGTATCGGAGAGGATCGCCTTGTCGATCCCCGGCAGCGCGATCTGGCGCAGCGTCGGGTCGAGCGTCGCGAACAGCATGTCCTCGGCGATCACCCGCGCCCCGGTCAGCCGGTTGAATAGCGTGGACTTACCCGCATTGGTGTAGCCGACCAGCGCGATCACCGGCCAGGGCGCCCGCTGACGGCGGTCGCGGTGGAGCGTTCGGGTGCGGCGGACCTGATCGAGCTCGCGCCGCAGCTTCGCCATCCGGTCGCGGATCAGGCGGCGGTCGGCCTCGATCTGGGTCTCGCCCGGGCCGCCCAAAAAGCCGAAGCCGCCGCGCTGGCGCTCAAGGTGAGTCCAACTGCGCACCAGCCGCCCGGCTTGATAATCGAGATGGGCGAGTTCCACCTGCAACCGCCCCTCGGCGGTCGCGGCGCGCTCGCCGAAAATCTCCAAGATCAGCCCGGTGCGATCGATCACCTTGGCTTCCAGCGCGGTCTCCAGATTGCGCTGCTGGACCGGGGTGAGGCTCGCGTCGAAGATGACGAGTTGGGCGTCTTCCATCCGCGCGGTGGCGGCGATCTGCTCGATCTGGCCCTGGCCGATCAGCGTGGCAGGCCGGGGCGTGCGCAGCCGCAGCGCGAGCTTGTCGGTGACGACGAGCCCGATCGCCTCGGCGAGCCCCGCCGTTTCGGCCAGCCGCGCCTCGCTGTCGCGCGCGGCGCCGCCCTGATCGGGCAGCACCACCACCGCCTTGCCGCCGCGGGCGAATTCGCCGCGATCGCGCTCGAACCCGCTACTCAATCGCTTTCCGTCTCATCGGCCAGGTTGAGCGGGTGCGCCGGCTGCACGGTGGAGACGGCATGCTTATAGACCAGCTGCGCCAGCCCATCGCGTTGCAGCAGCATGCAGAACAGATCGAAGGCGGAGATATAGCCCTGGAGCATCACGCCATTGACGAGGAACATCGTCACCGGTTCCTCGGACTTGCGCACCGCGTTCAAAAAAATCTCTTGGAGCAGCGGCGCCTTCTTCTGCGCCTCGCCGATCGTCTCCAGGATCTGCTCGATATCGATCGGCTGAGCGGGCATGATCGTGGAGATGGCGTGCTTGTAGATCAGCTGTGACTGGCCATCGCGGCGCAGCAGCACCGAGAAGTTATCGAACCAGGTCACGATGCCCTGCAGCTTGACGCCCTTCACGAGGAACATCGTGACGGGGGTTTTCGATTTGCGCAGCGAATTGAGGAACAGGTCCTGCAGCGAAGGCTGTTTGTCGGCCATGATGATCGTCCCTTGTTCTTGGCGGGGTTTGCCCGCGATGCGCCTGTTGGTTCAGCGTCGGAATTGGTGGCTGGTGCCGGCGGGTAAGGTAGGCATGCGGCTGGCGAGCGTCTAGGGTCTCATGCCGGCCTTCCTCCTGCACCGTCACCCCGGACTTGTTCCGGGATCCACCGGGCCGCCTGGCCTTGGACCGGCAGGACAGGAACCGTGGTGGATGCCGGAACAAGTCCGGCATGACGACCTTAGGCAGAAGTTAGTCCTCGCTCCTCGTATCGGTGATGCCCAGCAGCTTCAATTTGCGGTGGAGTGCCGAGCGTTCCATGCCGATGAAACTCGCGGTGCGCGAAATGTTGCCGGAGAAGCGGCGGATCTGGACCCGCAAATATTCCCGCTCGAACGATTCGCGTGCCTCGCGCAAGGGCGCCCCCATGATCGCGTGCGCCGCCGCGCCCAGCCCCGCGTCGCGCGGATCGCCAAGCACTTCGGCGGGCAGCAGATCGAGATCGATCCGGCCGATGCGGTCCCCCGGCGCCAGGATCACCGTGCGCTCGACCACGTTGCGCAGCTCGCGGACATTGCCCGGCCACTCATAGCTTTGCAAAGCCACCATCGCCTCGGGCGCGATCTCGGGCGTCGGCACGCGGCGTTGCGCGGCATAATGCGCGACAAAATGTTCGACCAGCGGCGGAATATCCTCGCGCCGTTCGGCGAGCGCCGGCATGGTCACGGGGACGACGTTCAGCCGGTAATAAAGGTCTTCGCGGAAGCGGCCTTCGGCGATCTCCCCGGTCAGGTCGCGCGCGGTGGCGGAGACGACGCGGACATCCACGCGTACCTGGCGCTGCCCGCCGACGCGCACGAAGCTCTGATCGGTCAGCACCCGCAGAATGCGCGCCTGGGTCGCGACCGGCATGTCGGCGATCTCGTCGAGGAACAAGGTGCCGCCATGCGCTTGTTCGAGCAGCCCGGGGCGCGCGACCTGGCCGGCTTCCTCGACGCCGAACAGTTCCTCCTCCACGCGTTCGGGGGTCATCCGCGCGGCGCTGACGACGACGAAGGGCGCCCCGGCGCGCGTACTCCAGGCATGGAGCAGCCGCGCGGCGACTTCCTTGCCGGTGCCGGGGCCGCCCATGATCAGCACGCGGCTGCCGGTCGCGGCGACGCGCTTCAAGGTCGCGCGCACGCCGTTGATCGCCGCCGAACTACCGGTCAGTTCGTCCTCGCGGCCGGCGGCGGCGCGGAGCGAGGCGATCTCGCGCTTCAACCGCTCGGTCTCGGTCGCCCGTTCCACGAGGAGCAGCAGCCGCTCGGCCTCGAACGGCTTTTCGATGAAATCCGCCGCCCCGCGCCGGATCGCGGCGACCGCGGTATCGAGATTGCCGTGCCCTGAAATCACGATCACCGGCAGGCTCGGGTCGCGGCGCTTGAGCTCATCGAGCAGATCGAGCCCGTCGAGCCGCGAGCCGTGCAGCCACACATCGAGCAACACCAGCGAGGGGCGGCGCGCGGTGATCGCCTCCAGCGCGGCGTCGCTATCAGCTGCCAGCCGGGCCTCATAGCCCTCATCCTCCAGCACGCCCGCCACCAATTCGCGGATGTCGCGCTCATCGTCGACGACCAGAATATCCAAAGCCATGATTACTTTCGAAGCCGCGTGAGTTTGGCGGGCGTTGCCTCGTCCTCGCCACAGGGTTGCTCGGGGGTGCCGCAGGCAAGCGCGGCGAGCGCGACGGTATCGAAGGCGAGCGTCACCACCGTGCCGCCACCCACGCGATCGGCGAATCCGATCGTACCGCCATGTTCCTCGACGATTTTCTTGACGATCGCGAGGCCAAGGCCGGTGCCGCGTGCCCGCGTCGTCATATAAGGTTCGACGATCCGGTCGCGTTCCACCGGCAGGCCGACCCCGGTGTCGGCGATGGCGATGCTGATCGCGCCCGGCGTTTCGGCGAGCGTCATCTCGACCCGCTTCTCGCCCTCATCGCCCTTCGCTTCGATCGCCTCGACTGCGTTCTTGACGAGATTGGTGAGCGCCTGGCCGAGCTGGCGGCGATCGCAGCGCATCACCGGCGGCGGCTCGCCATGCACCAGCTGGAACGCGATGCCGCCATGCGCCACTTCGTGCAGGAACATCACCTGGCGCGCGATATCGAGCAGCGATTCGTCGCGGAACACCGGCTTGGGCATCCGCGCGAAGGACGAGAATTCGTCGACCATGCGCCGCAAATCACCGACCTGGCGTACGATCGTCTCGGTGAGCCGCGCGAAGGTGCTGTCATCCTCGGGGACGATCTTGCCGTAGCGCCGCTGAAGCCGTTCGGCGGCGAGCTGGATCGGGGTGAGCGGGTTCTTGATCTCATGCGCGATCCGCCGCGCGACATCGGCCCAGGCAGCGCGGCGCTGATCGAGCAATTGCTGGGTGATGTCGTCGAAGGTGAGAATCGGGCCGGCATCGGCGGTCGCGATCTTCACCGCCAAAGTGCGCGCCTCGCCGCCCGCGACGATCTGCGCCACCGCCTCGCGCGCATCGCCATCGAGCAGCGCGTCAAGTTCGGGCGAGAGTTCGGCGAGCGGCCGGCCGACCGCGCTGCCCTGGACACCGAGCAGCACGGTCGCCGAATCGTTGATCAGCCGGACGACCCGCGCGCGATCGATCGAGATCACCCCCGCCGACACGCCGGACATGACCGCCTCGATCAGTGCGCGCCGGCTCTCCAGCTGATCATTCGCCGCCACCAGCGCCCCGGTCTGCGCCTCGAGCCGCCCGGTCATCGCGTTGAAGGCGTGAGCGAGCGTGCCGATCTCGTCGCGACGGCGCGGCTGGCGCACGCGCGCGGAAAGATCGCCCTCCGCCACCGCCCGCGCGGCCGAGACCAGCTCGCCGACCGGCCGCACCAAACGGTCCGCCACCGCCAGCGCGACCCACACCGCGATGCCGACGATCAGCAGCGAAATCAGCAGCAGCGCCGCGTTGAACTGCACCTGCAGCGAACGCGAGCGATCGATCAGCGTGCGATAGTCCGACAGCACCCGCTCGCCGCGGCGAAGCTGGGCGTTGATCTGCGGATCGAACACGCGCGCGGCGTAGAGATAAGTGCCCCCGCGCGGATCGAACGTGGTGAGCAGCCCGATCCGATCGCGCTCGGGAATCACCACCACGGGCGCCCCCGCGCGCAGTTTCGCAACGAGTTCCGGGGTGATCAGCCGCTCGATATCGTTGCGCTCATAGGGGTTGACCATGATCAGCCGCCGCGCCGCCTGGCCGGGGGCGACCTGGACGATCATGCTCTCCGAAAGCTCGCGGCGCAGCACCTGCACCGCATAGCCTTCCTGGAAGGCGCGGCTCTCCATCGGCACCAGCTTCAGATAGCCGCGCAGATCGTCGCGCATCGTCCGCGTCTCGCGCGTCACCCGATCGACCTCGGCCTGATAAACCTCGCGCGCGATCGCGTAGCTGTTCTCCAGCACGCCGCGCGCGCGATCGGAGAACCAGAACTCCACGCCATATTGGAACAGCAGCGAGGCGAAGATCACGACGAGCAGGGTCGGCACCGCCGCCACGGCCGAAAACAGCGCGACGAGGCGCACGTGCAGCCGCCCCTCGCCCCCCACCGGCGACGCCGCCGCGCGCCGCATCGCGATCCGCCGGCCGAGCAGCACGAGCAGCGCCATGCCGGGCAATAGGTTGGCCACCAGCATCAGCGCGACCAGCGGCGGGGTGAGCAGCACCACCGAATTGGCGCCGCGCGCGATGATCCACCAGCTGGCGAGCGGCACGGCGAGCGCGAGCACGAGCACGGCCGGCTCGATCCAGCGGATCGCGCTGGCCGAGCGCGGCGGCGTTTCGGCAAGGGTCATCGCGGCGCGCGCTGGCATCGTGGCATCATTACAACAGTCAAGCGCGCGCCGATAGCAGGGAGTTGCGGCACGGCATCGTACCCCCGCTTATCGCGGCGCTTGGTGGCGGGAAAATGGCGGGATCAGCGGCCCGCGCTCAAACCCAAAGCGTCGAGCCGCTTGCGCAATGTGTTGCGGTTCAGCCCCAGCGCGCGCGCGGCGCGGAGCTGGTTGCCGCCGTGGCGCGCGAGCAGCGCGGCGATCAACGGGCGTTCGACCTCGGCGATGACGCGGTCGTAGAGCGTACCGTCGTCGAGCGCGGCGGGCGCCTCGCGCGCCAGCCGCTCGACAAAAGCACCGACCGCCGCCGCCAAGTCCGGCGCGGGTGCGTCCTCCATCACGGTGGCGCCCGGCCCTAGCAGCGCGGCCATCTCGGCGCCCGAGATCACCGCGTCGCGCCCCAAGGCGGCCGCCCGGCGCATCGCGTTTTCCAGCTCGCGGACATTGCCGGGCCAGTCATGCGCCTCCAGCACCGCCGCCGCCGCCTCGCTCAGCGCCTTGGGCGGCAACCCTTCCGCTGCCGCGCGATCGAGGAAATGGCGCGCGAGCAACGGCACATCGGTCCGCCGCTGGCGCAGCGCGGGCAGCGCGATCGGCACCACGTTCAGCCGATAGAACAAGTCCTCGCGAAACGCGCCCCCGCGCACCAGCGCCGGCAGATCGCGGTTGGTCGCCGCAACGATGCGGACATCGGCGCGGATCGGCCGCGCGCCGCCCACCGTGGTGAACTCGCCCGATTGCAGCACGCGCAGCAGCCGGGTTTGCGCCTCCATCGGCATGTCGCCGATCTCGTCGAGGAACAGGGTGCCGCCATGCGCCTGCTCGAAGCGCCCGGCCATGCGGGCTTGCGCGCCTGTGAAGGCGCCGCGTTCATGGCCGAACAGCTCGGCCTCGATCAGCTCGCGCGGGATCGCCGCCATGTTGAGCGCGACGAACGGCCCGGACGCCCGCGCGCCCAGCTCGTGCAGCGCGCGCGCGACCAGCTCCTTGCCGGTGCCCGATTCGCCCGTCACCAGCACGGTCAAGTCGTTGCCCACCACCCGCGCGATCAGGCGATAGACTTCCTGCATCGCGGGGGAACGGCCGATCAGCGGCATGTCCGGGTCGGCCGGCTCGGGGGCAGGCGAAGCAGGCGGCGCGCCCCGGGCGAGCGCGGCGCGCACCGCCGCGTCGAGCGCGCCCAGATCGAACGGCTTGGGCAGATAATCGAACGCGCCAACCTCCGCCGCCTTCACCGCCGTCGCCAGCGTGTTGCGCGCCGAAAGGATGATCACCGGCAGCCCGGGATGCTCGGCGCGGAGCCGTGCGGCGCGCTCGATCCCGTCGCCATCGGGCAGCACGACATCGGTGATCAGCACATCGGGCGCAGCCTGCTGCAATGCGCGATCGAGTTCGGCGAGGCTACCGGCGCCGCGCACCTCATGCCCCGCGCGGCGCAGCGCGGCGCTGACGACGGTGCGGATCGCCGCATCGTCATCCACCACCAGCACGCTGCTCATGCCGCCCTCGGCAGCAGCAGGCGGAACACGGTCTGGCCGCCCTCGCGCGCATATTGGGCGATGCCGCCCATGTCGCGCATCAACTTGTCGACCAAAGCGAGGCCAAGCCCCTGCCCCTCAGGCTTGCCCGAGACGAAGGGATCGAACAGATGATCGGCGATATCGGCCGGCGCGCCGGGGCCATTGTCGATCACGCTGAGTTCGATCGGCAGCTTCTGGCGCGGCCGGCCGGGCGCCGCGCTCACCGCCATGCCGTGGCGATAGGCGGTGGCGAGAGTCACGCGGCGATCGGCTTGCCCTTCAAGCGCTTCGGCGGCGTTCTTCACCAGGTTCAGCAGCACTTGCATCAGCGCGTCGCGATCGGCGCGCACCGGGGGCAGCGAGGGATCGAACCGCTCCTCGAAGCGCACGCCGCGCGCGAAGCCGGCGAGCGCCATCCGCCGCACATCCTCCAGCAGCGGATAGATGTTGAGCGGTTCGGGGCTGAGCGGGCGCGTGTCGGTGAAGCCCTCCATCCGGTCGATCAGCGTCGCGATGCGATCGACCTCGCGCACGATCAGCGCGGCGAGCGCGGCTTCCTCCCCCGCCACCGCGCTTTCCAGCAATTGCGCCGCGCCGCGAATGCCCGAGAGCGGGTTCTTGATCTCATGCGCCAGCATCGCCGCCGCCCCCGTCGCCGCGCGCGCGCCGCCGCCCGGCGGGCTCGCCAAGCGACGCGCGGCGCTTTCGCCCAGCGTCACCAGCCGCCAGCCGGGCTGATCGGGTACTGGCGTCTCGGCGAAATCGACGCGCAACCGCCCGCCGCGCCGCGCCTGCAATTCGGTGTCGAACGCGGCAAAGCCCCGCCCGGCGCGGGGCAGCAGATAATCGTCGGGCAGATCGATCACCTGCGCCAGCCCGAGCCCGAGCATCGTGCGTTCGGATTGGTTGAGCAGCTGTTCGGCGGCGGCGTTGGCATAATGGATCGCCGCGTCCGGACCGAGCAGCAGCACCGCCATGGGCATCGCGCCGATCAACTCGGCGAACCCCGGCGGCGTGCTCAGGCCGCCGCCTTGGTCCGCCACGGCGCGTAGAAATCGGCGAGCATCGCCAGCACGCGCGCCGGATCGGCTTCGGTGTTCACCCGGTTGCGGAACTCGGCCGAGCCGTGCAGCCCGCGCGTGTACCAGCCGATATGCTTCCGCGCGAGGTTGACGCCGGTGTCCTTGCCATAGAGGCTTAGCATCGCGTCATAATGCTCGACAATCAGGTGATATTGTTCGTCGAGCGAGGGATCGGGCAAGCGCCGGCCGGTGCGGAACCACTCCATCACCTGCCCCAGCAGCCACGGCCGGCCATAGGCGCCGCGCCCGATCATCACCCCGTCCGCGCGGGAAAGTTCCAGCGCGCGCTCGGCATCCTCGATGCCGCAAATGTCGCCGTTGACGATCACCGGCAGCGACACCGCTTGCTTCACGCGGGCGATAAAGGCCCAGTCGGCGCTGCCCTTGTACATCTGGTTGCGGGTGCGGCCGTGGACGGTGATGAGCTTCACGCCCAGATCCTCGGCGATGCGCGCGAGTTCGGGGGCGTTGAGGCTCGCATGGTCCCAGCCCATCCGCATCTTGAGCGTGACGGGGACTTTCACCGCCTTGACGGTCGCCTCGATCAGCGACGCGGCGTGGGTCAGGTCGCGCATCAGGGCCGAGCCGGCGAAGCCGTTGACGATCTTCTTCACCGGGCAGCCCATGTTGATGTCGATGATCGCAGCACCACGATCCTCGTTGAGCTTCGCGGCTTCCGCCATCTCATGCGGGCTGCAGCCGGCGAGCTGCATCGAGATCGGCTCCTCGGCCGGGTCCCACGCCGCCTTTTGCAGCGACTGGCGCGTCTCGCGGATCATCGCCTGGCTGGCGATCATCTCGGTGACATTGAGCCCCGAGCCATAGCGGCGGACGATCCGGCGGAACGGCATATCGGTGACACCGGTCATCGGCGCCAGGATCACCGGCGTCTCGATCCGCACTGGACCGATCTGGATGGGGGCGAGCTTGGTCATATGTGCCTAAAAAGTGAGCAGCATCTAGAGGGGGTGGGGCGGGAGCGCAAGGGAGGGCGCTCATGCCCTTAAAGCAACTTTCCCGGCGAAGCAGTAATGCGTGCGAGCACTGGCGGCCATAAAGCGCTTCGGCTAGGGCGCGCGCCCATGAGCAAGACCATCGCGCTGATCGTCGCCGCCGGGAGCGGCACGCGGATCGGCGGCGCCCTTCCCAAACAATTCGCGCCGCTCGCCGGCAAGCCGATGCTCGCCCACAGCCTCGAGGCGCTCCGCGCGCACCCGGCGATCGACGCGGTGATCATCGTGATCGGCGCGGGCCAGCAAGAGCTGCTCGCGGCGGCGGTCGGCGAAGTGCGCCATGTGATCGGCGGCGCGACCCGGCGCGAGTCGGCGCGAGGCGGCCTGGAGGCGATCGCCGCCGAGGCGCCGGCGCGCGTGCTGATCCACGACGCCGCCCGCCCCTTCCTGCCCGCCGCGGTGATCGACCGGCTGCTCGCCGCGCTCGATCACGCGCCCGGCGCGATCCCCGCCCTTCCCGTCGCCGACACGCTCGCGCGCGGCGACGGGGCGCTTGGTGACATCGTCCCGCGCGACGGGCTGTGGCGGGTGCAGACTCCGCAGGCGTTCCGCTATGACGCCATCCTAGCCGCGCATCGCCGCTGGCCGGCGCAAGAGGAAGCGACCGATGACGCGCAGATGCTTCGCCGTTTCGGCGGCGCCGTGACGCTGGTAGAAGGCGATATCATGCTAGACAAAGTGACCTATCCCGCCGACATCGCCGCCGCCGAGGCGCGCCAAGCCGCCACCCTCATCAGCCGTAGCGCGACCGGCTTCGACGTCCACCGGCTGGAGGCGGGCGAGGAATTGTGGCTCGGCGGGGTGCTGATCCCGCACGACAAGGGCCTATCCGGCCATAGCGACGCCGATGTCGCGCTCCACGCGCTCACCGATGCGCTGCTCGGCTGCACCGGCGAGGGCGATATCGGCACCCATTTCCCACCGAGCGACCCGCAGTGGAAGGGCGCCGCCTCGTACAAATTCCTCCAGCACGCCGCACACATCATCGCCGAAAAGGGCGGCGTGATCGATTTCGTCGACCTGACGATCATCTGCGAGGCACCCAAGATCGGCCCGCACCGCGCCGCGATCCGCGCGCGCATCGCCGAGCTGCTCGATCTCGCCCCCGACCAAGTGAGCATCAAGGCAACCACCACCGAGCGTCTGGGTTTCACCGGACGCGGCGAGGGCATCGCGACGCAAGCCTGCGCCACGGTGCGCCTGCCGCTCGCTGGAAAGGGTGCCTTGTGAAGAAGCTGATCGCCGCCGCCTTGCTCTGCCTGGGATCGGGCGCGCACGCCGCGCAGACCATCACCATGCAGCTCCCCTGCGTTTCCGCGCCCGAGGCGGAGGCGCTGATCACCTCGATCCTGCCAGAGACGATCGAGCAATTGGGTAGCGCCTGCGCCGGCACGCTGCCGCCAGGTGCGCTGCTCCGCCAGCCGCCGGCGGCGCTGATCGCGCGTTACCGGGCGGACGCCGACGCCGCCTGGCCGGGCGCGCAGAAAGCGGTGCAGCGGCTGGCGGGGGACAATATCGGCGGCTTGCTCTCGGGCAGCCTGGCGCGGCCGCTGATCGCCTCGCTGCTCGCCCCGGCGATCACGCGGGCGGTGCAGCCGGGGGACTGCCCAGCCTATGACCGGATCGTGACGCTCGCCCAGCCACTGCCGCCGCGCAATCTGGCGGGCCTGCTGGTCGCCGCCTGGGAACTGGCGGACGCGCGCAAGCGGCCCGATCAGCCGGCGTCGGGCATTCGCGGCGGCCTGTCGATCTGCAAGCCATGATCGAGACGATCCTCCCCGCCGAACTCGTCACCGCCGCCGGCCGCGTGATCGAGGCCAACCGCGCCGCCGGCCGCAAGGTGGCGCTGGCGGAAAGCTGCACCGGCGGGCTCGTCTCCGCCGCGCTAACCGAGATAGGCGGCGCCTCCGACATTTTCTGCGCGGGCTTCGTCACTTATTCCAACGAAGCGAAGATGCGCACGCTGAACGTATCGGCGGACATTATCGAGACATTCGGCGCCGTCTCGGTCGCCACCGCCTGGGCGATGGCGCAGGGCGTGCTGGAGGCGAGCGACGCCGATGTCGCGGTCGCGATCACGGGCATCGCCGGACCGGGCGGCGGCTCGGCGAAGAAGCCGGTCGGCACCGTCGTCTTCGCGCGCGCGGTGCGGGGGGAAGACCCCGCGCAGGTGGTGGCGGACAAGCGCCACTTCGGCGATCTGGGGCGCGGCGGGGTGCGGCTTCAGGCGGCGCTGTGCGCGCTCGAACTGCTGCTGCCCGGCGCGACGCTCGGCGAACCGTAGAGGGTCGCCGCCCGCGCTTCGAAGGCGCCGATCATCTTCTTCAACGCGCGATCGAACACCTGGCCGGCGATCATCTCGAACACGCGATTCTTGAACGCGAAATCGACCGAGAAATCGACCAGACACCCGCCCTGCCCGTCGTCGCGAAACGCCCAGTCATTGTTGAGATATTTGAGCGGGCCGTCGAGATAATCGACATGGATCTTGCCGGGCGCCTGCTTGGTGACGCGCGAGGTGAAGGTTTCGCGCAGGCCCTTGAAGCCGACCACCATGTCCGCGACCATCAAGGTCGGGCTATCCGATCGCACCCGGATCGCCGAGACCCAGGGCAGAAACTCCGGATAACGCGCGACGTCCGCCACCATCGCGTACATTTGTTCCGGCGCATAAGGCAGCGCGCGCGTTTCGCTGTGCTTGGGCATCGCCTTAAGCCAAGCGCCCCTTGGCGAGCTGTTCCTCGCGCGCCGCGCGCAACTTAGCGAAGTCATCTCCCGCGTGATAGCTGGAGCGCGTGAGCGGCGAGCTCGCGACCAGCAGGAAGCCTTTCGCGCGGGCGATCTGCGCATAGGCGCCGAACGCCTGGGGCGTCACGAACTCGGCGACCTTGGCATGGCGCGGCGTCGGCTGGAGATATTGCCCCATCGTCAGGAAATCGATGTCGGCGGAGCGCATATCGTCCATCACCTGGTGGACCTCCAGCCGCTCCTCGCCGAGCCCCAGCATGATGCCCGATTTGGTGAAGATCGACGGATCGAGCCGCTTCACGCTCTCAAGCAGGCGCAGCGAGGCATAATAGCGCGCGCCGGGGCGGATCGTCGGGTAGAGCCGGGGCACCGTTTCGAGATTATGGTTATACACGTCGGGCCGCGCGGCGACGATCGCCTCCACCGCCGCTTCGTGCTTGTTGCGGAAATCGGGCGTCAGAATCTCGATCGTGGTCGCGGGCGTCGTACGGCGCAGCGCCTCGATCACTTTCACGAACTGCTTCGCCCCGCCATCGGGCAGATCGTCGCGATCGACCGAGGTTATGACGATATGCTCCAAGCCCAGCTCGGCGGCGGCGTCCGCCACATGCTGCGGTTCGAGCGGATCGACCGCGCGCGGCATCCCGGTCTTCACGTTGCAGAAGGCACAGGCGCGCGTGCAGGTGTCGCCCAGGATCATCACCGTCGCGTGCTTCTTCGTCCAGCACTCGCCGATATTGGGGCAGGCCGCCTCCTCGCAGACGGTCGCGAGGTTCAGGCGGCGCATCAGCGCCTTGGTCTCGGCGAAGCCGGTGCTGGTCGGCGCCTTCACCCGAATCCAATCGGGCTTGCGCGTCCGCGGCCGGGCGAGCGGGGCAGTCTCGGTCATGGCGTGCGAGATAGCGACCGCCCGCCCGCCGCACAACCTGGGACGCTTGCCCGCGCGCCGCCCCTCCCCTAGGCCCTGGCGGATGAGCGCATTCGACGATCTGCTCGCCGGCTATCGCCGCTTCCGCAAGGCCGGCTGGGCGGACCAGCGCAGCCGCTGGGCGGAGCTTTCGCAAGGCCAGGCGCCCAAGGTGATGGTGATCGCCTGTTCGGACAGCCGGGTCGATCCCGCGCAGATCTTCGACGTTTCCCCCGGCGAGATTTTCGTCGTGCGCAACGTCGCCAATCTGGTGCCGCCGTTCGAGCCGGACAGCGCGCGCCACGGCGTATCGGCCGCGCTGGAATTCGCGGTGACGCAGCTGGAAGTCGCCGAGATCGTGGTGATGGGGCACGGCGCGTGCGGCGGCGTCGCGGCGGCGCTCTCCCGGCGGTTCGACGGCGCGGCGCCGGGCGCGGGCGGTTTCATCGCGCATTGGATCGATCTGCTCGACGAGGCGCGCGACCGAGTGATCGCCGCCCACGGCACCGGCCCTGAAGCGGTACACGCGCTGGAGCTGGAGGCGGTGCGGGTGAGCCTCGCCAATCTTCGCACCTTCCCGCCGATCGCGGCGCGCGAAGCGGCGGGGACGCTCACCCTGCGCGGCGCCTATTTCGCGATCGCGGATGGGGTGTTGCACGTGCTGGGCGCGGATGGGCGGTTCGTGGCGGGCGGCTAGGTTTTAGGCGGCGCCGAGCACCTGAAGCCCTCTCTCCTGAAGGGGAGAGGGCTAAGATCAACCGGCCACTTCCTCCGCGTCCCCGCGTGAACCAAAGCCTTGCGCCACCCTCCGCCTCGGTCTAGCCAGCCGCTTTAATGCAAGCCCCCGATCACCGCCCCGCGACTCTGATCCCTGGTCGCGCCGTCTTCCCGCACCGGCATCTGACCGGGATCGCCGGGCTCCAGCCGCACGAGATCATGTTCCTGCTCGACGAGGCCGAGCAGTGGATCGAGGCCAACCGCGCCCGCCGCAAGAGCGACAAGCTCGCCGGCCTCACCGTGATCAACGCGTTCTTCGAGAACAGCACCCGCACGCTCTTGTCGTTCGAGATCGCCGGCAAGCGGCTCGGCGCCGATGTGGTGAACATGCACGCCGCGCAATCGAGCGTGAAAAAGGGCGAGACGCTGATCGACACCGCGATGACATTGAACGCCATGCGCGCCGATGCGATCGTCATCCGCCACCAGAGCTCGGGCGCGGTGCAGCTGATCGCGGGCAAGGTCGATTGCCCGGTGCTCAACGCCGGTGACGGGCGGCACGAGCACCCGACCCAGGCGCTGCTCGACGCGCTCACCATCCGGCGGCGGCGCGGGAGCATCGCCGGGCAGCGGGTGGTGATCTGCGGCGATCTGCTCCACAGCCGGGTCGCGCGCTCGAACATCCTGGCGCTCACCGCGCTCGCCGCCGAGGTGCGCGTGGTCGCGCCGAGCACCCTCATGCCAGCGGCGATCGAGGCGATGCACGTCACCCCCTTCACCGATTTCGACGCGGCGCTCGACGGCGCGGACGTGGTGATGATGCTGCGCTTGCAGAACGAACGGATGGACGGCGCTTTCATCCCCTCCACCCGCGAATTCCACGCACGCTACGGCCTCACCCCGGAGCGGCTCGCGCTGGCGAAACCCGATGCGTTGGTGATGCACCCGGGGCCGATGAACCGGGGCGTGGAGATCACTTCCTCGGTCGCGGATCATGAGCGCTCGGCGATCACCGAGCAGGTCGAGATGGGGGTGGCGGTGCGCATGGCCTGCCTCGACGTGCTGACCCGCTCGGCGCGCGGCGTGGAGGGCTGGGCATGATCGCCTTCACCAACGCCCGCCTCGTCACGCCCGAGGGCGAGCGCCCCGGCGCGCTGATCGTCGAGGGCGATCGCATCGCGGCGCTCGGCACGGTCGCGCTACCCGAGGGCGCCGAGGTGATCGATCTCGGCGGCCGCCTGCTCGCGCCGGCGATCGTCGATCTGGGAGTGTTCGCGGTCGATGTCGCGGCGTGCCATGCGGGCGGGATCGCGCGGATCGCGTTGATGCCCGATCAATCGCCGGTGCTCGACGATCCGGGGATGGTGCAGCGCGCCGCGCTGATCGGGCGGCCGCGCTTGTGGATTCACCCGATCGCCGCCGCGACGCGCGGGCTCGCCGGACGCGAACTCGCCGAAATGGCTGTCTGCGCGGAGGCCGGCGCCAAGGCGGTCGGCACCGGGCGCGGCTGGATCGCCGATGCGGGCGCGATGCACAAAGTGCTCGGCTATGCGCGCGATTTGGGGCTCACCGTGATCGCGCATGCCGAAGATGGCGGGCTCGCCGCCGGCGCGGTCGCGACCGAGGGCGAGACGGCGACCCGACTCGGCCTCCCCGCCGCCCCCGCCATCGCCGAGGCTTTGGCGGTGGCGCGCGATCTGATGCTGGCCGAGGAGACCGGCGCGGGGCTCCATTTCCGCCAGCTGACCACGGCCGCCGCGTTCGATCTGGTGCGCGCGGCCAAGCGCCGTGGCGTCGCGGTGACGTGCGGGATCACGCCCGCGCATCTGCTGCTGTCGGACATCGCGATGGCCGATTTCCGCACTTTCGCGCATCTCTCGCCCCCCTTGCGCGGCGAGGCGGATCGCCAGGCGGCGCGCGCGGCGCTGGCGGACGGGACGATCGACGTGCTGGCTTCCGGCCACGATCCGCGCGGGCCGGAGGAGAAGCGCCTGCCCTTCGCCGATTCGAGCCCCGGCGCGGCGGGAGCGGAGAGCCTGCTGGCGCTCGGCCTGGGGCTGGTGCGGGACGGGTTGGTGACCCTGCCCCGCCTGTTCGAGCTGTTGAGCGCCAACCCGGCGCGGCTCCTCCGTGTAGAGGCAGGGATGCTGGCGCCGGGGATGCCGGCCGATCTGGTGGCGATCGATCCCGACGCCCCGTGGCAGATCAGCGCGGATCGCTTCGCGGGCAAGGCGGGGAATACGCCGTTCGATGGGCTGCCGGTGCAGGGGCGCGTGACGGGGCTTTGGAAGGGCGGCGCGCGGTTGGTTTGAGGTCTTTTGGGCGCTCGCACGACGCCACGAAGACGCTAAGATCGGTGTAAGACACCTATCACACTCAAAACGTCGCCCCGACGAAAGCCGGGGCTTGGCTGCCTTTGCGACAGTAGAAGAAGAAGCCTAGCCCCGGATCAAGTCCGGGGCGACGAGAACGCTGGGATTAAGGCCGGTTCAATAGGGCCTTGGCGCTCATCTTCATGGCTTCGTGCGAGCCCAAAATCCTTAGCGTCTTCGCGTCTTAGCGTGAGAGAAAAACCTTAGCGCGACGCCAGCTCCCGCCCAGGCTTTACCCAGCTCGCCACCTGATCCCCCGCGCCCTGGCGGACGAAGCAATTGCCGCCCTTGGCGCGATAGGCGCCGCACAAGGCCACCGCGTCGGCGCGGCTGAAGCCGCCCAGCGACAGGCGATAGAAGCTCTTGAACGCCATGCCCGAAGGTGTCTGGCCGGCGAAGCCCGCGAAGCGCGCGGTCGCGCGGCGCCAGCCGTCGCGGGCGATGGCGGCGTTTTCATAGGCGCCGAGCTGCAGGTAATAATCGCCCTTGGCTGGAGTCTTGGAAGGCACGTCCGCCTTGGTCGCGACGATCGCCACGACCGCCTTGGTCTCAGGCGCCTTGGCGGCGAGCACCGGCTTGGCGCGCTTCGCCGGGAGCGGCTGGACCACTTCCTGCGGCGCGGCGAAGACGATCGCGGGGCGCGGCCCGGCTTCCGCGGCGACCGGCGCCGGGACGGGCTCGCTGGCGGCCACCGCGACCGGCGCGGGATCGGCGACGGGCGCCGGCTCCACGGCGGCGACGGCCGGCGCGTCCTGCTTCACCAGCGCCAGCGTCGCGGGCATCCCGGTATCGACCACCGGCGTCACCCCCAGCAGGCTGGCCACCTGATCGGCGGCACCTTGCGGCCGGGCGAACTGCGCCCATTGCGCGATGCGCGCGTCGAGTTCCTGCGGCGCGACGTCGAGCGAAGCGATCGCCCGCGCCTGCGGCCAATTGCCGGCAAGCGCCAAAGCGAGCGCCAGGTTCTGCCGGGTCTTGGCGTCGGCGCCGGGCTCGCGCGCGGCGGCCGACAGCAGCGCGACCGCCGCCCCCGGATCGCCCGCGAGCGCGATCGCGAGTCCGCGATCGGCGGCCGGGATCAGGCCTTCATGCGCCGCGATCGTCTCGCGCGCACCGCTCCAATCGCCGGCGGCGATCTGCGCGAGCGACAAAGCAAGCGCCGAGCGCGCGTCGTTCGGCGCCAGGGTCAGCGCGTCGCGCAAAGCGTCGCGCGCCGAAGCGAAGCGTCCCGCCATCAGATAGATTTGGCCGAGCAGCGCACGGTTGCCCGCATCCTCGGGCGCGAGCCGCACCGCCGCTTCGGCATAGTCCACCGCCCGCGCGTCGCGCTTGGCGAGTGCCTGGCGCGCCTTGGCGGCGAAGGCCGAAGCCTCGCGCGTGTCACGCGTCACCGTCGGCGCGCCCGCGAAGGCGGGTCCCTTCACCAGCACCACCGCCGCGCCGCCCAGCATCAGGGCGCTCGCGCTCAACATCAGATAAGCCCGGCCGTTCATTCCCCACCCCCGTTCGACTGCCGTTCTTCGATTTGCCGCGCCATCGCCTCGACTTCGGGCATGGTGCTCAGAAATTGGTCGAGCGCCTCGGTGACGAGCCGCTGCGCCGAACGCCGGCCGAGCGCGCTCGCCAGGCGCAGCCGCAAATGACGGCCGGCATCCAGCCGCAGCGTGAACGCCGCCTTGGACTTGGCCGCATGCAACGGTGCCAGATCGAGCGGCGCTTCATGCTGCTCGGCGGCCGCGGGCTCGGTCGCCTCTGGCTCGGCCGTTTCGATTTCCTCGCGCAGCTTGGCGCGCTGGCGCAGCACCAGCGGCTGCTCGGCGGGCGGCGCGGCGACGGGCGCCGGCACCGCGACCGGCATCGGCAGCGGCACCACCGGCGCGGGCTCGGGCATCGGCGGTTCGGCGGCGACCGACATCGGCTCGCCCATGTCGTTCCAGCCGAGATCCTCGAAAGCGGGGTTCACCGCGCCCAGGCCGAACGCCTGCGGCCGCATCGCCGGGCGCGCTTGACCCTTGCGGGCGAGCAGGCCCGAGGAGAGCGAGGCCAGCGGTTTGGAAGTGCCCATCATGTCAGCTCACCACCCGGCGGCCGAAGCCGCCCGTCTGGCGCGCCGGCACGAAAGCGCCGGGCGCGGCCGGCGCGCTGAACACGGTGCGGCGGAAATTCTTTTCGAGGCGATCGGAGATATAGCTCCACAAAGCGGTCACTTCGCCGGCCGATTTACCGTTCGGATCGACCTCCATCACCGTGCGCCCATCGATCATCGAGGCCGCGAAATCGGTGCGGTGGTGGAGGGTGACCGGCGCGACGGTGCCATGCTGCGACAGCGCGACCGCGGCCTCCGAGGTGATCTTGGCCTTGGGGGTCGCGGCGTTGACGACGAAGATCAGCGGCTTGCCCGCGCGGTCGCACAGATCGACCGTCGCCCCCACCGCGCGCAGATCATGCGGGCTGGGGCGCGTCGGGATCACGATCAGCTCGGCGACCGCGATCACGCTCTGGATCGCCATGGTGATCGCCGGCGGGGTATCGATCACCGCCAGCCGGAAGCCCTGCTGGCGCAGAATCTCGAGATCGCCGGCCAGCCGCGCGACGGTGGTTTGCGCGAACGCCGGATAATCGCCGTCACGCTCGTTCCACCAATCGGAAAGCGAGCCTTGCGGATCGATGTCGATCAGCACCACGGGCCCGGCGCCCGCGAGTTGCGCTTGCACCGCCAGATGGCCGGACAAGGTCGTCTTGCCCGATCCGCCCTTCTGCGATGCCAATGCCAGAACGCGCATCATCCCCCCTGCGTGGATTTCCGATTGGGGTGATCGCATGGTGAGTGATAAGAACTGGTAAACGCGGCCGGGTCGCCGCAAAGCGCGTTAACCATGGCCGGGCAGGCGTTGTTGGGACTTAGGGCGGGGAGCACAGAGTGAGGATAAGGATCGGCGTGGCGGTGCTGGCGGGCATGGCCCTGTTCGGGGGGACTGCTCAAGCGGACGTCAAGGCGGGCGTGGAGGCGTGGCGGCGGGGCGAATATCGCCGCGCGGTCGACGAATGGCGCCCGCTCGCGGTGAAAGGCGATGCGGACGCGCAGTTCAATCTCGGCCAGGCCTATAAGCTCGGGCGCGGGGTGCCGGTCGATCCGGGCCTCGCCGAGCAATGGTATGGCAAGGCGGCGGCGCAGGGGCATGAAGCCGCTATCGCCAATTACGGCCTCGCCCTGTTCCAGAACGGCAAGCGCGACGAGGCGGTGCCATGGCTGGAAAAGGCGGCGAACCGCGGCGAGCCGCGCGCGCAACTGGTGCTGGGCACGATGCTGTTCAATGGCGATTCGGTGCCCAAGGATTGGGTGCGCGCCTATGCGCTCGTCACCCGCGCGGCGGCGGCCAAGGTGCCCAAGGCCAATGAGACCGTCGCGCAGATGGACGATTATATTCCGAGCGACGTGCGCCAGCGCGGGCTGGCGCTCGCCCGGCAATATGAGGATCAAGCGAGCGCGCCGGCGCCAAGCGGTGATATCGCCGACGCCGCGCCGCCGATGCGCACGACCGAATTGCCGCCGTCGCGGCCCGCGACCACGCCGCCGCCGGCGTCGACCGACGTGGCGACGAGCGCCCCGCCGCCCGCCGCCAAGCCCGCGCCCCGCCCCGCCCCGCCCCCCAGGCCGGCCACGGTGGCGAACGGCGCCTGGCGGGTGCAGTTCGGCGCCTTCCGCGACGAAGCGAACGCGAAGCGGCTCTGGGAGAGCCTGCAGGCAAGGGTCCGGGGCCTTGGCGCCCTGCAGCCTTTCCTGGTCAAGGCTGGCGGGCTGACCAAGCTGCAGGCGGGCGGCGTCGCCAGCCCGGCGGCGGCGGCCAAGCTCTGCGCCGAAGTTCGCGCGGCGGCGCCCGGCCAGGCGTGCGTGCCGACGCGCTAGCATGTTCGAAAGCCTGTTGCCGCCGGCCAGCATCGCCGCCCCGGCTCGGCGGCACGCGCTATGAGGTCCTGGTGCGCTGCGGCGGCTAGCTGACGGAACAGACGATCCCCGGCTAATCCGCCCAATCGCGCCGCGCGATGCCCTGGAGATGGAGCACGGCGGTCAGATTGCCCCGATCGATCCGGGCATCGGCCGCCGCCGCGACCGCCGGCTTGGCGCGGAACGCGATCCCCATGCCCGCCGCGCGGAGCATCGGCAGGTCGTTCGCGCCGTCGCCGACCGCCAGCGTCTCGGTAAGCGCGAGGCCCCGTCGCGCGGCGCGCTCGCGCAGCAAGCGTTCCTTGGCGGCGGCATCGACGATCGGCGGCAACACGCGGCCCGTCAGCCGGCCATCGGCGATCTCCAGCCGGTTGGCGAGCGCGCGGGCGAAGCCGATCTCGGCCGCGACCGGCTCGGCGAAAGCGGTGAAGCCGCCCGAGACGAGCACCGCCTCCGCCCCACGCGCGCGCATCGTCCGCACGAGCGCCTGAGCGCCGGGGGTAAGCCGCACCCGCTCGGCAAGGCAGGTAGCAAGCACCTTCTCTTCCAGCCCTTCGAGCAGCGCCACCCGCGCGGCGAGCGCCGCCGCGAAATCGAGCGCGCCGCGCATCGCCTGCTCGGTGATCGCGGCGATCTGCGGCTTGATCCCGGCATAATCGGCGAGCTCATCGATGCATTCCACCGTGATCATCGTCGAATCCATGTCGGCGATCAGCAGCCGCTTCTCGCGACCCTCAGCGGGTTGGACGGCGACGTCGAACGGCCCTCGCAAAGCGATCCGCGCGGCTTCGGGCGCTTCAGTGAACGGGATGTCGGCGGCGGCGCCCGCGTCGATCCACGCCGGCTCCCCCGGCGCGCAGCCGGCGGCGGCGAGCGCGGCGCGCGCCGCCTCCACCTGCCCTTGCTTCAGGCCCTGGGCTATGAGCGTGGCGATGAACATGAAGCTCCCTCCGCTCGCGCTCATCGCAGGCCCCACCGCGAGCGGCAAGTCGGGGCTCGCCCTCGCGCTCGCCGAGCGGGAGGGGGGCGTGGTGATCAACGCCGATTCGGCGCAGGTCTATGCCGAATTGCGCGTGCTGAGCGCGCGCCCGAGCGCCGAGGAGGAGGACCGCGCGCCGCACCGGCTGTTCGGCCATGTGGCGGGGACCGAGGACTATTCCGCCGCGCGCTGGGCGGCGGAGGCGCGCGCCGCGATCGCCGGGGCGCACGCGGCGGGCCGGCTGCCGATCCTGGTCGGCGGCACCGGGCTCTATCTGCGCACTTTGCTTGACGGGATCGCGCCGGTGCCGCCGATCGATCCCGCCATCCGCGCCGAAGTGCGCGCGCTGCCCGTCGCCGAGGCGCACCGCGCGCTCGCCGCGCTCGATCCAGCGGCGGCGGCGCGGCTCAACCCGGCGGATACGACCCGGATCGCCCGCGCGCTCGAGGTGGTGCGATCGACCGGGCGACCGCTCGCCGATTGGCAGGCGGCGCGCGTCGGCGGGATCGACGGCGCGGTGGCGCTGAGCGCGCTCGTTCTGCTCCCCCCGCGCGACTGGCTCACCGCGCGGATCGATGTCCGGCTCGAGACCATGTTCGATCATGGGGCGGTCGAAGAGGTGGACGCCTTGTGCGCGCGCGCGGACATTCCAGCCGGCGCCCCAGTGCGCCGCGCGATCGGCGTGGCCGAAATCGCCGCTTGGCGCCGGGGCGAGATCGGCCGCGCCGAGGCGCTCACCCGCGCGCAAGCGGCGACGCGGCAATATGCCAAACGGCAATATACCTGGTTCCGCAACCAACCGCCGCCAAGTTGGTCACGCATCGAGGCGACGGGGCTGGAGGAGCGCCTCGCCGCGCTGCCCCCACCCGCTTAGCGCCGACCCGCGCTAAACGTCCGCGCTGAACGGGGTGAAGTCGGTGCCCTCGTCATAAACGTCGATCCCCTCGGCGCGCTTCAGGAAGCCGACCACGGCATAAGTCACCGGCGTCAGCAGCACTTCCCAGCCCACTTTCAGCAGGAACTGGCTGAGCATCACCGCGAGCAGCGCCTGCACCGGCCAATCGGGCAAGCCGTAGAAAGCGAGCGGATAGAAGACGAGGCTGTCCGCCCCCTCCCCCACGATCGTCGAGCCGATGGTGCGGGTCCACAGCATCTTGCCTTCCGTCCAGATCTTCATCTTGGCGAGCACGACGGAGTTCAGGATGTCGCCCACCCAAAAGGCGCAGAGCGAAGCGAAGGCGATCCGCCCGCCGATGCCGACGCTGACATAGGGGAATTGATCGACCCGGTGCGGCGGCAGGCCGAAGACATATTCGTAAGCCGCCTGCCCCGTCCAATCCTTGGCCGGCGGCAGCGCGACCGTCACCCATTCCATCAGCACCAGGAAAATGAGCGCAGCGAACCCCGCCCAGATCACGCGGCGCGCGCGCGCATAGCCGTACACCTCGGTCAGCACGTCATCGAGGATATAGGAAAGCGGGAAGAACAGGATGCCCGCCCCGAACGGCCACAGCCCGATCCACGGCAGATCGACCACCGCGCGCTTGCCCGCGCCGACCACGTTGGAGAGCACCAGAATGACGACGAACGCCGCGAGCACCAGATCATAATAACGGAAGTGCGCGCCCTGCATGTCGCGCGCGATCACTTTCTTCAGCACCACCGCCTCCCCCTTTGGGCGCCCTTTTCTTATCGCTGTTTCACGGGGGCGCAATCCGCGCTATCGGACGCAGCGGGCGCCCGTAGCTCAGCTGGATAGAGCACGAGCCTTCTAAGCTTGGGGTCGCAGGTTCGAGCCCTGCCGGGCGCGCCACCGCTTCGGAGCATGATCGTCGCGCCGGCGGGGGAACGGGCCGGGCGGGCGGTGGAAGAGTCAGCCGGGGCGCTGAAAAAAGGCGCCCGGCCAATGATTGGCCGGGCGCGCGCGGAACCTCGTCACTGAGTGAAGCGAGCCGGGTAGCAGCTCAGTTCGGCCGCTGGTCCGTGCTGGCCGGCTGCTCGGCGGCCTGCTGGCTGGCGGCCTGCTGGATGTCGCCCTTGCCCATCGCGGAGACGAGCAGCTCGCCATTGGCCGAGAAGTTGTTGACCGGCAGCGTCGCGGCCCGCTTGCCGACGCGGACGACGATCGCGCTCAACGCGCCGGTCGCCGTTCGACGCACCGCCTGGACGCGCCCGATCACATGGCCGCGCGCGTCGTTGACCGGCATTCCGGGGACGACATTGAACCCGCCCGCGCCCGACCCGCTCGCCGCGGCGGCGGCGCCATCATCATAGCTCGCCGATCCCGCAGCGGCGCCCGATCCGCTGGCGCCGCCCATGGCCGAGCCGGGATTGAGCGCGCGCACCCGATCCACCCCCGCGCCCGCGGCTTCGCGGCCCCGAGCGACCGCGTTGCTCGCGGTCCCCATGGTCCGCCGCGTCGCCGAGCCGATCGCGTCGGTGCCGATCAGCTGAGCGGAACCGCCGCCCGACGCGCTGCCCGAGCCCGCCATCTGGCCACCGACGCTGCGGCCGCCGACCGCCGCCGTGCGATCGAACATGCCCGATCCGCTCGCCGAACCCGAGCCGCTCACCTGGCCGCTGCGGGTATCGACATTGCGGCTGCCCGACAGGCCGAGCATGCCCGCGCCGTCGCCGCTGGTCGTCGCCGCGCCACGGGCACGGTCCGCGGCGGCGCGACCGCGCTGCGCGGCGTCGCCCGCCACCTCACGGCCACGCGCGAGGCCGTTCCGCGCCGCGCCGCCGCTGTCGCGAAGCGCGCCACCAAGCTGATCCGTCCCGATCAGCTGCGCGTTGGCCGCGCCGCTGGCGCTGCCCGATCCCGAAAAGCTGGATGTGGTCGTGCGGCCAATCGCGCCCGTCGTGGTGCCGAGCGCGCCCGAGCCGCTCGCGTCGCCGCTGGTCTCGACTCGACCGGCGCGGCGATCGATCCGCTTCTGCCCGCGCACCGCGCCGTCGGCCCGCCCCAGGGCGTCGCTGTCGGCGACTGGACGATCGCCAATGCGCCGCAGCGGCCCGGTCGCGCCGCCGATGTCCGGGCCGCGCATGCCGCCAAGGCCGCCGCCCAATCCGCCGCCAAGCGCGCCGCCAAGGCCACCACCGCCGCCGCCCAGGAGCTGGGCCGATGCCGGCGCCGCCGCCAGCAGGGCAAGGCCGGCGGCGCTCGATAGGATCAAGGTCTTCATGCAGGTTCTCCTCGAAAATGGCTTTCGAGAGGAGAACGATGGCCGGATCGGCTTTAATCCCGGCCCGGCGCGAAAAAATTCATCGCACGGGCGTCCGGCAGTCGGCGCACACCAGGCCACGGCCATAGCGCGGCCCCAGTCGGCGCGCGCCGGCATCGACCGCGGCGAGCGCATCCCGGCGCTTGTCCAGCGCCTGCGACCGATAACCGCGCGCGATCGTTCCCGCGACAAGCGGCGCGGCGAAAGAGGTTCCGCGCACCGCCGCCGCGCCGCCGATCGCGTTGCCGGCGAGCATGTCGGCACCGGGGGCGGCATAATCGAGGTGCGTCGCCCGCCCGGCCTCGATCAGCACTCGATCCCGCCCGTCGACCGCCGTCACCGCGACCACGCCGGGATAGGAAGCGGGATAGCTGGGCGGCGATGCCGGCCCGTCATTGCCGACCGCGGCGACGATGATGCACCCGCGCGCCTGCGCCGCCGCGATCACCCGCGCCAGCAAGGGATTGGGCGGGCCGACCAGGCTGATCGACACGACCGGCACCCGCGCCTCCACCAACCAGGCGAGCGCCTTAGCGATCGCGCTGGCGCTGCCGCCGGCGGGATCGACGCCATAGACATCGGCGACATAAAGCCTGGCGCCCGGCGCAGCCCCGCGCACGCGCCCGCCGCCCGCGATCAACGAAGCGACCGCGGCGCCATGATCGCTCGGCCGTGGCGCGCCGCTCGCGAAGCCGCGCTGCATCACGCCCGGGCCTGCCACGCCGCCATCGATCACCCCGACGGCGGGGCCGTCGCCGCTGTCGATGCCGCCCGGGGCGACGCTGGCCGCGCCGCTTTCGAAATGAAGCTGATCGGCGGTCACGTCCGCCGCGCCCAATTTGCGCAACTGCTTGATCGCCTGCGTCAGGCCGACCCCCGCAGGCGTGGCCAAGCGGGCATAGCCGACGCCCAGCAACATGCCTTGATCGATCAGGCGGAACCCCCGCGACATCGCCGCCGCGACGAACGCGGGCGGCGGATCGTTCACGATCAGCTCGCCCGCCCGCGACGGATTGCCAAGGGGATCGAGCGCGATTTCGGCCGGGTGCTCGCGCGCGAGCCGCGCGAAGCGATCGAGCCGCGCGGCGGCGAGCGTCTCGGTCAGCTGTCCCGCGGTGTCGCGGATCGTCTCGCCGAGCGTCCCGAGCGGCCGCAGCACGCCCCGCGCCACCGGCGGCAGCAACTGCCCCGCCGCTGTCGTCGTACCGGCGATGGCGAGGACGGCGGCGAGCGCGAGGATCGAGGCGCGAATGGCGTTCATGATGCGAAATATGCCAGCATGCGGATGAAACGGCCAATGCCAGCCGTTTCATCCAGGAACGAGGGAATGCTTGGCCCAATTCGACACTGATCTGCTCGCGCTGGTGCCCCGCCTGCGCCGCTTCGCGCGGGCGCTGTCGCGCGACGCCGCCGATGCGGACGATCTGGTGCAAGCCAGCCTCGAAAAGGCGCTCCGCTCCCGCGATCAGTGGCAGTTGGGCACAAGAATGGACAGCTGGATGTATCGGATCATGCGCAACGCCTGGATCGACACCGCCCGCGCTCGCGCGCGGACGCGGGCGACCTTCGTCGCCGAAGAAGCGGGGCTCGGCGTGGCGGATGACAGCGAGCAGCGCCTGGCGGCGCGGATCGAGTTGAACGACGTGTCCCGCGCGATGGCGGCGCTGCCGGATGATCAGCGCGAAGCGGTGGCGCTCGTGCTGGTGGAAGGGCTGGCCTATAAGGAAGCGGCGGCGATCCTTGACATTCCGATGGGAACGCTGACGTCGCGGCTGGTCCGCGGCCGACAAGCGCTGATGGCCAAATTGGGAGAGGCGGCATGACGCCCGACGACGAACGGCTGATGGCCTATGCCGACGGCGAGCTGGGGCCGATCGAAGCGAAGCGGGTCGCCGCGGCGATCGCCGCCGATCCGGCGCTGGCAGCGGTGGTCGACGCGCAGCGCCGCGTGCGCGATCGGCTGGCGGCGGGGTTCGCGCCGGTGGCGGTGGAACCGGTGCCCGATCGCTTCGCGGCGATGCTGAACCGCACCGTCGTGCCGCTGCCGGCCGGCCGTTCCGCCGTGCGACGCTTCGCGGCGCAGGCGGCGGCGATCGCGGCAACGCTGGTGCTGGGCGTCACGATCGGGCGGGGCTGGACCGAAGGAGCGGTGACGACGGCACGCGGCGGGCTGATCGCCTCGGGCGAGCTTTCCCGCGCGCTGGACCGGCAATTGTCGGGAGCGGCGGGCGCGACGCGCTTGCTCGCCTCGTTCAAGGACGGGCGGGGCCGTTATTGCCGGGTGTTCGCCGCTCAAGACCTCGACGGCGTCGCCTGTCGGGATCAGGGCGATTGGCGGATCGAGCGCGCGGCGGCGAGCGCGCCGGGCAGCGCGACGGCCTATCGCCAAGCCGGGTCGGCGAACGCCGCGGTCATGGCCGATGCCCAGGAGCTGATGGCCGGCGATCCGCTCGATCCCGCCGCCGAACGCGCCGCGCGAGCGCGGGACTGGCACTAGCGCGACCGCCGCGCGAGAGAAAACGCGGTACGCGGGTCGATAATCGGCTCGGTTCGCTTGCGGGCCGACGGACACAGCGCTAATACTCAACCATATGGTTCAGTCTAATGCCGCTCTGCTCGATCTGTCCTTCGCGGCGCTCTCCGACGCGACGCGGCGCGGGATCATCGAACAGCTGGGCCGGGGCGACGCCTCGATCACCAGCCTCGCGCTCAAGTTCGACATGACGCTCACCGGCATGAAGAAGCACGTCCAGCTGCTGGAACGCGCTGGGCTGGTGATTACCCGCAAACAGGGCCGGGTGCGTAGCTGCGCGCTCGGCGAGGGCGGGCTCGTGGCGGCGGCGGCATGGATCGAGGCGCATCGCCGGCTGTTCGAGGACAGGTTCGAGGCGCTCGACGCGCTCATCACCCAATTGCAGCAGGAGGAAGAAGATGGATCAGGCCGCCAGCACCAACCGCACGACGATCGAACGCGTCGGGGACCGTGAACTGCGCGTAACGCGGCGCTTCGACGCCCCGCCGGCGATCGTCTATCGCGCCTGGAGCGAGGCGGCCTTGTTCCGCCGCTGGTGGATGCCGAAATCGGTGACCGGCGTCTCGCTGGTCGGCTGCGAGATGGATGTCCGCACCGGCGGCAGCTATCGGCTTGAGTTTAGCACCGGCGGCGCGGAAACGATGGCCTTTCACGGCCGATATCTGGAGGTGGTGCCGAACGAGCGGATCGTCTGGACCAATGATGAGGGCGAGCAAGGCGCGGTGACCACCGTGACCTTCACCGAGCAGGCCGGCCAGACCTTGCTGACGTTTCACGAAACCTATCCGACCGCGGCGGCGCTGGAGGAAGCGCTGCAAGGCTCGGCCGCGGGCCTGCCCGAGCAGCTCGATCAGCTGGAAGAGGTGCTCGCGACGCTGGCGGGCTGAGCGCGTCGCATCAATAATCCTTGCTCACGCGCGCGTTCACGCTCTGTCTGCCGAGCGTCGAAATGGTCGAGAGGATCGAAAGCCAGCGCGTGACGCGGAACTCGATCTGGGTCGCCGAATAGCCCTGCCCGTCGGTGATGATCTCGGCATAGAGCCGGCGGGTGATATATTTGCCCGCCGCGACCGAGGTGGTGCGCCCCACTTGCTGATCGGGCGGCAGGATGCGCAGCCGATCGAGCCCCACCACCCGGCGCAACGAGTTGATCGGGTTGAGGCCCGTCCCGCCATTTTGTAGCGCGGAGACCGCCGCCGCCAGCTGCAACGCCTCGGGCGCGGAGAGGCTGGTGATCGAGGTGCCGAACAATAGGCGGGAGAGCAGCTCGTCCTGCGGCAGCGCGGGATTGCTGGAGAACAGGATCTCGGGCTTGGTCGAAGGGCCGGTGACGCGGATCGTCGCCGATAGGCCGGTGGTCGTCGCGTCCGCTTCGATGTCGAGCGCGGGATCGGGCGGCGAATTGCCGAGGAAGCGGATCACCCCGCGCCGAATATCGAACTGGCGCCCCGAGAACTCGTAAGTCCCACGGATGATCTGCGCGCGCCCGCCGATCGTCGGCGCCTCGGCGATGCCGCCCAATTGCAGATCGGCCGACCAGAAGGAGGTGAGGCCGAGGCCCGTCACCGTCAGCGCGTCATCGGTATGGGCGTGGACGTCGAGCCGCCAGCTGCCCTGGGGCGCCTCCGCCTCCACCTCGCCGCCCGGCAGGTTGATCTCGCGCAGGTTGAGCTTGGGCACCGCCGCCGCCTGCACCGCCTGGCCAAGCCGGTAGCGCGCCGAATCGAGCCGCACATCGCCCGCGATCACCCCGCCATCGCCGCTCGAACGGATGGTGAGCGGGCCAGTGATCGTCGCGCCGATATCGTCGCGGTTGATCATCACCGCGCGACTGGCGACGAGCTTCAGGTCCATGCCGAAGCCGTTGACCGCGGCGAAATCGAAGCTGCCGCTGCCGCTCACCCGCCCGCCGCGGCCGGCATCGGCGGCGAAATTGTCGATCGTCAGTCGTGATCCGCTGAACTGCCCGTCGCCGGTCACGTTGGTCAACACGGTGCCGGTGCGCGTGCTCTCGATCCGCGCGCCCTTCGCGCGGAGCAGCCCGCGGATGCTGGGATTGTCCACCCGCCCGCCCAGATCGGCGCCGATCGCGACCGGGCCGGACAGATCGAACAGCTCGATCCCCGTCAGCCGCCAGAGCGTGTCCGCGGGACCATCATAGCGCAACTGCGCGAACAGCGGCGCCTTGGTCAGCCGATCGGCCAGCGTCTCCCCGGCGAGCGGCGTGAGCAGCGCCTGGGCGCGGCCGATCGTCTTGCCGCCCGAGGCCATCACCGCCCGCAGCGCCGCCTTGTCCGCCTGGAGGATGCCGGCGAGGCCGAACTCGACCGGCTGCGAGCGCAGCACCAGCCCGGCGCGGCTGAGGCCCCGGATGCGCAGGTCCGCCCGCCCGGTCGGGGCGCCGCCGCGCGCCTGGGCGTAATGGAGCTGGCCCGAGGCATTGCCCGACAGCCCAAGGCCCGGAATGGCGAGATCGAGGATCGTCATCGGCAGATCGGCGATGGTCGCGTCGATCGCCGCGCCCTCGTTGGCGAAGCGCCCGGCGAGCGACCCGCTGCCCCCGGCGAAGCTCAGGCGCGTCTCGGCGAGCCGCCAGCCGTCGCCGTCGCGCGTCAGCACCGCCGGCCCGTCGAGCTTCAGCGGCCGCCGCTCGATCTGGCCGCTGGCGCGGATCACATAGCGATCGGGGCTGATCTCGGCGTCGGCGCTCAAGTCGAACGCGGCGCCCCGCGCGCCGACCAGCCGCGCGCTCGCGGTGCCGGTGCCGTTGCGCAGCTTGGCGACGCCCGAAAAGCGGCCGAGCGCGAGCGTCCCCTGGCGCAGCCCCTGCCCTTCCGCCCGCGCGTCGATCGTCGCGCCCTCGGGATCGAGCAGCGCGGTGACGTCGAGTCGCCCGCGCCGCAGCCGCGTATCACCGAACCGGGCGTCGCTCGCCGCGAGCTGCGCGACGATCCGCTGATGGGCGTCCACCGGCGCGAAATCGAGCCGCCCGCTCGCCGCGCCGCTCACCGCCAGGCTGCCGTTGAAGCCATCCGGCAGCGAGGTGAGATCGCCCGCCGCGCGCATGTCCGCCACATCGAGCGCGGCGATCCGCACCACGCTGCGCTCACCCGGCGGGATCAGGATCGCGCCATGCGCGGTGACGTCGCCCAGGGTCGATCCGCCGGCCGCGCGCCAGTCATAGCCGGGCGCGGTGGGATCGAGATGCGCGGTCACGTCGCGCAAGCCCAGCGCATCGGCGGGGCGCGGCAGGCGCAGGTCGATCGTCGGCCGTTCGAGCCGCCCGTCGATCACCAGCGACGCCACGGGGCCATAACGCTGCTGCTCGCCGCGCGCCTCGAAATGGACTTCGGGGCTGTCGGCGCGGCGATAGCCTTGCGCGGTCAGGCGGATGTCGGGGGCGGCGATCGTCAGCCCCTGGAAGCGGAGCACCTTGTCCGGCCCCTGGGAAAAGCGCGTCGCGAGGCGCGGCAGGCCGGCGGCGAGGTGTTGGAACAGTTCATTGTCCAGCCGCAGCACCCGCGCCTCCGCGGTGCCGGAGATCGCCTCGCCCTGCCCGCCCGGCGCGGGGCGAACCGTGAACTGGCCGCCGCCCGTGACCAGCCCGAGCCCGTTCAGCTCGAGCCGGGGGATTTGCGCGCGGATCAGCGCGAGGAAATCGGGCCGGCCGATCGCGAAGCGCGCCTCGATCGCTGCGTTCAGCCGCTTGGTCTGGAGCTTCAGCCCGCGCCCCGTCGCCCAGCCATCGGCGATCACCATCGCGCCGGCGAGGCGGGGCGCGAGCAAAATGTCCTCGATCAGCGGATCGACCCCGCTCACCCGCCGCGCGGTGCCGCTCACCGGGATCACCGTGCCGTTGCCGGTGATCCGCCCGGCACCGGCGAGGCGGATATCGTCGAGCCCCTCATGCCCGCCGAAATTCATCTGGGGCCCGAGGAAGCGATACTCGAACGCCGGGCGTTCCAGCGGCCCGTCGAGGATCGCGCGCACCGTGACGGGCTGGCCGCTCCAGCGCGGGTTGAGCGCGTCCACCCGGGTCAACCGCGCGGCGATGCGCGTGTCGATCAACTGGCGTCGCGCGAGATCGAGCGCGCCCGTCACCTGCGTGTCGAGCCCCGCCGAGCGCAACCGCAACCGCCCGTCGAGCAAGCGGTGATCGAGCGTCGCCTGGCCGTTAAGCCCCAAACGCGGCAGGAAATATTTGACGCCATTGCCCCGGATCAACCCGCGCACATCGATCCAGCCATCGAGCGCGTAACGCCCCGCGTCGTTGGCGAGCGCGAGTTCCACCCGCCGGACCCCGCCCAGCGCGCCGGTGGCTCGACCGCGCCAGCGCGCCCAGCGGCCGTCGCCCGCCACGTCGAGCGCCACCGCGCCGCGTCGTCCCAGCGCGCGGGCGAGCAGGCCGTCGGCGGCGCCCCGGACATGCGCGTCGAGATCGAAGCGATCGCGATCGGGCGCCGCGTCGAGCAGCACGCGCAAGGCGTCGCTCCCGCCGAGCGCCGCATCGAGCCGCACCAGCGCGCGGCGATCGCGCACCTCGGCGCGGCCACTCAACCGCCCGACGCGCGGCACGCCCGTGACGGCGGGCCGCGTCACCAGCCGATCGATCCGCAGCCGGCCGATGGTGATGTCGAAGCCCGGCAGGATCGGTCCCCGCCGCGCGGTGGGGCGCGGTTCGGGCAGCTTGGCGAGCGTCGCCAGCGGCACGTCGAGCGCGTCGATCGCCAGCTCGTTGCGCAGCCATGCCCAAGGGCACCAGCTGAGCTCGGCGCGCGGCGCGCTCAGCACTAGCCCTTTGGGGTCGCTGATCCGCACGTCGATCAGCGTCGCGCGGCCATAGATCGATCCGGTGATCCGCCCGATCGAATAGCGCATCCCGTCCACGCCCCGGAACGCAGTCAGCCGCTCGGCGATCAGGCGATGGCCGAGGCTGGTATCGAGCAGCAGCAAGACACCCGCGAGCGCCGCCAGCGCGACGCCGATCACGCCGGCGATCAGCCGCCCCCAGCGCCAGCGGCGCTTGTGTTTCGCGGGCGCGGGGGGCGGCGCGTCGGTCAAAAGGCCTGCCCCAGCCCGACGTAAACGGCGATCCGCGTATCGCCGCGCTGCGGGTTGATCGGCGTGCCGATATCGATGCGGATCGGGCCGAAATTGGAATAATAGCGCAGCCCCACCCCCGCGCCATATTGCAGCCCGGTGAACTGGGGCAGCGGCGAGGTGTAGATGTTGCCCGCGTCGAAGAACGGCACCACGCCGAACGCGCCCCAGGCCTTGATCCGCGCCTCCAGCGAGAATTCGGTAAGGCTGCGTCCCCCGATCGGATCGTTGTTCACGTCACGCGGGCCGATCGCCTGGAAGCCATAGCCGCGCACCGAAGCGCCGCCGCCCGCATAGAAACGCCGCGAGGGGGCGATGGCGTCGCGCGGCGCGCCGGCGATGGTGCCGAAGCGCACCCGGCCCGCCAGCACCACCCGGTCGCTGACGGAACGATAAGTGCTCGCGTCGACCTGGATGCGGGCATAGCCGAACACATCGCCCTGCAGCGACAATTCGGGGCTGAACCGCCCGCCCAGGCGGAAGCCGCGGCTGGGGTTCAACAGATCGTCGGTACCGTCATAGATCAGGCTCGTCGGCAGCGCGGCGATGAAGAAGGTGCGGCGGCGCGACTGGCCGGTGGCGACGATCTGGTCGCGCTCGTCCGACGCGGCGAGTTCGGCGCCGATCGACCAGACCCAGGCCTTTTGGAAAAAGATATTGGTCTGCCGCTCCAGCGTGCCGGTCAGCGAGAAAGTCGTCGCCTGGAAGGCGGGGCGGTTGAGATTGGCGGCGGCGAGCTGAGCGGTGAGCACCCGGTCGCGCCCTTCGAAATTGTTGCGGCGGAATATCACCGCGCCCGATTGCTCCTGCGTGCCCGCCACCCCGCGCAGGGTGAGCGCGCCTTCGGGCGGGAACAGGTTGCGATGCGTCCAATCAACCTCTGCGCGCACGCCCTCGCCGGTGCCATAGCCCAGCTCGCCGCCGATCGTGCGGGGCGGCGCCGGGCGGACGCTCACCGCGACATCGACCGTGCCAGGCGCGGCGCCGGGGACCGGCTTCACGTCGGCGGAGGAGACGATGCCCGTCTGAATCAGCGCGCGGCGCAGATCATCGAGCGCCGCGCTATTATAGGGCTGGCCCGGGCGGAAGCGCGCGATCTGCTGCACGTGCCGCGCGCTGAACAGCCGCGTCTGCGCGAGCACGACCTGGCCGAAGGCAAGCGCCGCGCCGGGGGCGACCGGTTGGGTCAGCTGCGCCCGCCCGGTCGCATGGTCGATCACCACGCTGGGCGGCTCGACCGCGGCGAAGGGGAAGCCCTGGGCGCCGGTCTCGCCGCGCAGCCGCGCCTCGGCGGCGGCGATCGCATCGGCGTTGGCGGGGTCGCCGGGCTTCAGGCCGTAAGCCTTGGCGAGCGCCTCCCGCTTCGCGCCCGCCTCGGCCAGCCCCGGCAGCGCGACCTGATCGAGCCGGTAAAGCGTGCCGGGCTCGACGCTGAGCGTCACCACCGGCAGCCCCTCCTCCCGGCTCACGCTGGTGCTAATCCGCGCGTCATAATAGCCGGCGCCGCGCAGCAGAGTTTGCAGCAAGGTAACGTCCTCGCGCGCGCGGCGATCGATCTGCGCCGCGTTGGCCGGATCGCGAACATGCGCCTTCAGCGCGGAGAGCTCGTTGAAGCGCTGGCGGAACAGCGGATCGGTGATCCCCTCGATCCCCTCGATCCGGTAATCGTAGCGGGAAAGTTCCTCAATCGCCTGCGCCTCGGCGGCGGGGGCCGAGGCGCTGGGGGCGGCGAGATCGGGCCAGTCCACCCCCAGCCCGGGCAGCGGCGCGAGCGGGGCGTTGGGATCGAGCATCGGCGGTGGCGCCGGCTCGCTCGCGGGGGGCGGTGCTTGATCGCTCTGGGCGGGCGGCGGGGGCGCCGGCGCCACCTGCGCCACCGCCAACCACGCCATACTCAGCCCCCCTGCCCATGCCATTATGGGCCACCCTTAACGCCGCCGCGCGCGGGGCAACAGGCCTGGCGACGCAACAAGTCGCCCGTGCCCCGCACGCCGCGCCCGGTTCAGCGCGCGGCGAGCCAGCCGCTCACCGCCGGGCGCAGTTTTTCCGCGCTCGCCCGCCGCACGGCGATCGAGGTCAGCGCCCGCTGCAGGCCCTGGCGGGCATCGGCAGGCAAGTTCTTCTCGGCGAAGGCTTGGAGCTTGGCGGGCATCGCCGGGTCGCTGGAGTTGCCCGCGAGCGCGACGACATATTGCGAGCGCGCGCTGGCCTCGACGAAGCCGTTCACCACGTCGAGATGCGCGGTCGCCCAATCGAACGCCATGTCGGGGAAACGCCCGGCGATGGCGGCGAGCAGCTGCGCCTTGCGCGGCGCGGTCAGCTCATCGCCCTGCAGCAATTCCAGCGCGCGAGTGGCGATCGCCTTGTTGCGCGAAAGCCCGAGCAGCCGGAGATAGCCCGCTTTCACCACCGGATCGGCGGTCTGCGTGGCGAGCGTGCGCAGCCCCTCCCATTCCTCGGGCGTCGCATTGATCGCATAGGTGTTCAGCACCGCCTGGCGGATCGCCGGGGGGATGGCGGTGGGATCGGTCTTCAGCGCGGCGACATAGCGCCGCGCCTCGGCGACGGTGTTGGCGTCGCCATTGCTGCCCAGCCGGGTGATCAGCTGCTCGCGCAAGGTCGTCACCAGCGGCGCCTCGCCCGCCTGCGCGGTGAAGCCGATCCGGCCGAGCACCGGGCCGAGCAGCGCGTTGGTCCGCGCGCGCAGCGGCGCCTCCAGATCGGTGCCGAGATACAGGCCGATCAGCCCGCTCAACTGGCCGTTCACCGTCGACCATTCGAGCGGCGTCGCCTCGGAGCGAACCTGGCCGAGCAGATCGAAATAGCGCGACAAGTCCTGATCGCCCGATTGCGCGAGCCCGAAATCATCGGCGAGCGTGCCGAGCTTGTCGGCGAGTTCCAACCGGCCATAATCGCGCACCAGCGCGGCATGGCCGGCATCGTCATACATCACCCGGGTGTAGCTGCCCTTGCCGACATTGCCGACGACGGCCCCGCAGCCCGCCAGCGTCGCCTGATTGGGCGCCCCGCCGGTGACGACCATCTCGCGAACAGCCCCGCCGACGATGCCGATGCGCAGCGGCACCTGCCAGCTGAGCGGTGCCTTGGACGATGCATCGATGCCGTAGCGCCCCTGGGTCAGCGTCACCGGCGTCTGGCCGTTCTGGCACGCGCCCGCCGCGATCCGCACCAGCGGCACGCCCGGCTGGAGCGTGAAGCCGCGCGCGATCTCGGCGACGGGCTGGCCGGTGGTCTTGGCGAGTTCGGCCCAGAGCTGCCCGGTCTCGGTATTCTGATACTTATATTTGGCCATGTAATTGCGCAGGCCGGCGCGGAACTTGTCCGGCCCGAGCGACGATTCGAGCATGGCGATCACCGCCTGCCCCTTTTGATACGTGATCTGATCGAACGCGCCGCTCAGCTGCTCGACGCTTTCGACATGGCGGATCACCGGATGCGTCGCGGCGGTCGCGTCGATCCCCATCGCCGCCTCGCGCGCCTCGATCACCGCCTGCGCCGGCGCGTTCCATTCGGGGTTGAGATCGGCGGCGGACTTGCTCTCCATCCAGGAGGCGAATCCCTCGTTCAGCCACAGATCGTCCCACCAGTTCATCGTCACCAGATCGCCGAACCACTGGTGTGCCATCTCGTGCGCGACGACCGTGAAGATTTCCTGCCGGTTGCTCTCGTTATTGCGCTTGGGATCGAACAGCACGAGCGGCTCGAAATAGAAGATCGCGCCCCAATTCTCCATCGCGCCGAAGAACTGGCTGGAGCCGGGCCCGGCGATCATATCGAGCTTCGGCAGCGGATATTTCTGGCCGAAATAATCGTTGTAATAGGTCAGCAGCCGCTTGGCCTGCGACAGCGCGTAATCGCCCTGATCGACCACGCCGCGCCGGGTGATGATGCCGATCTCGACACCGTCCTGCATCACCGTCTTGCGCTCGACATCGCCCATGCCGAGGAACAGCAGATAGCTCGACATCACCGGCGTCTGCGCGAAGCTGTAGAGCTGGCGGCCGTCGGCGAGCTTGGTCACGGTCGCGGGCATGTTGCTGAAGGCGGTCTGCCCCTGCGGCGTGACGGCGGAGAGGCTGAACTTGGCCTTGAACACCGGCTCGTCGAACATCGGCGCGAAGCGGCGGGCGTCGGGCGCCTCGAACTGCGTGACCAGCATTCGGGCGTCGCTACCGTCGAGATTCTTATAGTCGATCGCGAAGAAGCCGGCGGCGGTATCGTTGATCTTGCCCGTCCAGGCGAAGCCGAGCCTATGCGCGCCAAGCTTCAGCGGGGCGCCCGTGGTCAGCGTGATGCGCTGCTGCGCTTTGTCGTAGCTGATCCTGGCCGGCTTGCCGTCGATCGTCGCGCTCTTGATGTCGAGCTCGGCGGCGTTCAGCGTCACGCTGCGGCTGGGCGCCTTCACCATGATCGCGATGGTTTCCTCGCCGGTGAAGGTCTTCGCGGCGGCGTTGGGATCGACCTTGATGGTATAAGCGGTCGGCACCACGCTTTGCGGCAGCTGCCCCGCCGCCAGCGCCGGGGCGCCGACGCCCGCCAACGATGCCGCCATCCCAGTCCGCACCAGCTTCATTCTTGCTCTCCGCCGAAGGTTCTTGTCGTGCGCGGACCCTAGGGGCTCGGGAGGCAGATGCAAACGCCGCGCTGAAGTCGTTTCGCCCTCTGGACAAGTCGATCAGTTGCGGTATGCAACTAAGTCATGAGCCTCATCGCCCCGCTGGATCGCCTGCGCCTGCCCGTGATCGGGTCGCCGCTGTTCATCATCTCCAACCCTGCGCTGGTGATCGCCCAGTGCAAGGCCGGGGTTATGGGGAGCTTCCCGGCGCTCAACGCGCGCCCGCAGGCGCTGCTCGACGAGTGGCTCCACCAGATCACCGAGGAGCTGGCGGCGTGGAACCGCGCCAATCCCGATCGCCCCGCCGCGCCCTATGCGGTGAACCAAATCGTCCACCGCTCGAACGACCGGCTCGAGGCGGACATGGCGACCTGCGCCAAATGGCAGGTGCCCGTCGTCATCACCTCGCTCGGCGCGCGCGAGGAAGTGAACCAGGCGGTGCAGGGCTGGGGCGGGATCACCCTGCACGACATCATCGACGATCGCTTCGCGCGCAAAGCGATCGAAAAAGGCGCGAACGGCCTGATCGCGGTGGCGGCAGGCGCCGGCGGCCATGCCGGGCGGCAAAGCCCCTTCGCGCTGGTGCAGGAAATCCGCCAATGGTTCGATGGCCCGCTCGCGCTGTCGGGCGCGATGGCGAATGGAGACGCGGTGCTTGCGGCGCAAGCGATGGGCGCGGACCTCGCCTATATCGGCTCGGCCTTCATCGCGACCGAAGAGGCCAATGCGGCCGAGGGCTATAAGCAGGAGATCGTCGCCTCCAAGGCGTCGGACATCGTCTATTCGGACCTGTTCACCGGGGTGTGGGGCAATTATCTGCGCGGCTCGATCGAGCGCGCGGGGCTCGATCCCGACAATCTGCCCAAGGGCGACGTCTCGACGATGAATTTCGGCGGCAATGCCGGCGCGAAGGCGTGGCGTGATATCTGGGGATCGGGCCAGGGCATCGGCGTGATCGACAAGGTGCAGCCCGCCGCCGAGCTGATCGCCAAGATCGCAGGCGAATATGAAGCGGCGCTGGCGCGGGTCCGCGCGCTGCCGGCGCCGCGGGTTTAGGGCCGAAGGAGTTTTAAGCACCATTTCGTCGCCCCGGTCTCGAGCCGGGGCTCGGCTTCTTCTTAGGTCGCAAGGCAGCCCAGCCCCGGGTCAAGCCCGGGGCGACGGCTAATGCCGCAGAAAAGCGCTATTCCGTCGCGCGTGGCCATTCCTCGCGCAGCAGGCCCCAGATGAAGCTGTCGCGCACCCCGATATGCGTTTCCCACTCACCACGCAGCCGGCCCTCCAGGGTGAAGCCCAGATCCTTGAGCAGCGCGTTGGACGCCGCATTCTCGGGATCGACATCGGCCGTCACCCGGCGCAGCCCCTCTTCGTGGAACAACCGGTCGAGCAGCCGCGCCACGCCCTCGCGCGCATAGCCATGGCCCCAATAGCGGCGGATCAGTAGATAGCCGATCTCGCTCACCCCTTGGCGGATCTCGACCGCCGCAAGCGTGCCGAGCACGGCGCCGTCCTCCTTGCGTTCGATCGTCCAGCCGCGCCAGTCGCTGTCGCTGCGATCGAGATAGGCGCGGCTGTCGGCGACGCTCGCGTGGGGCGCGCTCGACCAATAACGCATCAGCACCGGGTCCGAATAAGCCTCGAACAGCGCCTCGGCATCGGTGATCCGCTGGCGGCGCATCACGAGCCGCGCGCTGGCGAAGCCGTCTCCGCTCACCGCGGAGAGCGCCACGTCCGCATCTTGGCGATCATCTCGGCAAGCTCGGGCCGCGTGCAATATGTGGCTTCGAACGCCGTGAGCGCGCGCACCTTGGCATGACCGGCGTCCGATCCGCTATCGGCATCGACACAGCGCTTCGCCGCCTCACGATCACCTATAAGATCGATCGGGTCGCGCGACGGATCGCCGCGCGCGATCGGCGGCGCCAGCGATGCCAGGAAGGTCGTCCAGCCGGTGCGATTGGCGGCCGCGTCCGGATCATTTCCGCCAGCGCGAGGCGACACCTTGATCGATGCGCGCATTGCTTCGGCAGCGGCGAAATCCCCAAGCTCGCGCAGTGCGTTCGCCGCTCGGGCACGCAGCGCGATCGACGTGAAGGACGTGTCGTCCGCCGGCAAGCCTGCGACGAGAGCGACAAACTCCTTGGCATAGCGGCGGGCGCGGGCGCTGGCCGCATCGATGTTCTTCGCTTCCCATCCGGCGGCCAGCAACAACCATGCTGGATCAGGGTCGCCGAGCTTCCGGGCCAACCAATAGGCAAGATAATAAGGGGTCTCGGTCTTGCGTAATGACTGATATTCGGCACTCATGACGAGTGGCGTGAGCTTGGCGATGGTCGCTTGGTCGAAATCGCGGTACATTACGAGCCCGTTGGTGGGGCATTGTGCAAAACGATAGGGGTTGGGCCCGGTGCCCAACCTCATCCCATCAGGCAATTGGCCCCAGCTCGACGAACTCACCTGTGCGGAATAGGTAAATTTTTCTCCGCCCACGGGGCAGGTTTCGGTAACGGAGGCGAACGTGCTGGCCTCTGCCGGGCCGGCCCAAATGGCTGCCGAGAACAGCGCTACGATCAAGCCCAACCGCCTCATCCACATAGCTCCTCGACCAGCGCCCGCACCTTCTTCTGGCGCCATTGCGGCACGGGGGCGACCAGCCAATAGCCTTCGCCATGCGGGCGCGGTTCGCCGATCAGCACCAATCGCCCGGCCTCGATCTCGCGCGCGGCGAGCAACTCGGGCACGGTCGCGCGCCCCAGCCCGCAGGCCGCCGCATCGATCGCCAGGCCCGCGTCATCCACCCGCATCGTCGAAACCTCGCCCGCCTCGGGGCAGCCCGGCCAGGAGATGCGCGTATCGAGCCCGCCGCCGGGGCGCTCGACCGTCACCATCCCCGCCGATTCGAGCGCCTCGCCCTCGAAATCGCCCGGCCCCGCGCCCCAACGGATCGCGAGATCGAGATTGGCCTCGGTGAAATCGACGCCCTCGTCCGCCGTCATCAGCGCGAAGCGCAGTTCGGGATCGCGCGCGGCGATATCGGCGAGGCGCGGCAGCAGCCACTTGTCGATCAGCGCGCGCGGCGCCGCGATCGCCACCGCCTTGCTGCTCTGCCCCGCCTGCATCGCACGGACCGATTCCTCGAACTGCAGCAGCCCGTCGCGCAGCGCATAGAGCCCTGCCTCGCCCTCGGGCGTCAGCTCCAGGCCTTTGGTCGTGCGACGGAACAGGACGACGCCGAGCGTTTCCTCCAGCGCGCGGATCTGCTGGCCGACCGCCGCCGGCGTCACCGCCAGCTCATCGGCGGCGCGGGTGAAGCTCAGATGGCGCGCGGCGGCGTCGAGCACGCGCAAGCCATTCAGCGGCAGATGCGTCCGCTTCATGCCGGCTCAGCCATTGCCCCGGGGCGGGGCGCGCTCGGCGCCGCCCGGCTGCACCGGCGCGATCAGCGCGAATTTGGGGATATCGACATCAAACCCCGCGCCATCCTCGCCGATCACATGATAGCTGCCCTGCATATAGCCGCTCGGCGTCGGCAGCGGGCAGCCGGAGACATAATCGAAGCTCGCGCCGGCGGCGATCAGCGGCTGTTCGCCCACCACGCCCTCCCCCTCCACCGAATGGCGCGCGCCGCGCCCATCGGTGATGATCCAGTGGCGGGTGAGCAGTTGCACCGCCTGATCGCCCTCATTCTCGATCCGGACGTGATAGGCCCAGAACCAGCGCCCCCGGCGCGGTTCGCTCTGCTCCGGCAGATAGCTCACCGAAACGCGGACGATCACGCCGCGCGTTTCGGCGACATTGGGGAAGAGCGACTTCATCGGCGCCCCTTATAGCCCCGCCTTGGCGAGCGCGCGATCAAGATCGTCGATCAGGTCAGCGGGGTCTTCCAGGCCGATGTTCAGCCGCAGCATCCCCTCGGTCACGCCCATTTCCAGCCGTTTCTCCTCGGCGACGCCCGAATGGGTGGTGGAGGCGGGGTGCGTCATCAGCGATCGGGAATCGCCGATATTGTTCGAAATGTCGATCAGCTCGAGCGCGTCGAGCAGCGCATGCGCCTGGTCACGCCCTTCGACGAAGAAGGCGAAGATGCTGCCCCCCGCCGCCATCTGCGCCATCGCCAGATTGTGCTGCGGATGGCTGGGCAGCGCGGGATAGAGCAAGCGCGGCACGCGGCTTTCAAGGAAGCGCGCTACGGCAAGCGCGTTGTCGCTCTGCCGGCGGATGCGCAGGTCGAGCGTCTCAAGGCCCTTCAGCACCACCCAGGCGTTGAACGCCGAAAGCGTCGGCCCGGTGTTGCGGATGAAAGCGAGCAGCTCGCCCTCGATGAACTCGGTGCTGCCGCACACCGCGCCGGCCAGCACGCGCCCCTGCCCGTCCATCATCTTGGTCGCCGAATAAGCGACGATGTCGGCGCCGAATTCCAGCGGGCGCTGAAGCGCGGGGGTGGCGAAGGCATTGTCCACCACGGTGCGGATGCCGCGCGACCGGGCGAGCGCGCACACCGCCGCCAGATCGACGATGTCCATGGTCGGATTGGCGGGGGTTTCGAAGAAGAAGAGCTTGGTGTTCGGCCGGCAGGCGGCCTCGAACGCCGAAACCTCGCGCGCGTCGATCACCGTCGTCTCGATACCGAATTTGGGCAGCAGGCTATCGACCAGCCAGCGGCACGAGCCGAACGCCGCGCGGCCGGCAACGACATGATCGCCGGTCTGCAACTGGCACAGTAGCGCGGCGGTCATCGCCGCCATGCCGGTCGCCATCGTCCGGCATGCCTCCGCGCCTTCGAGCAGGGCGATGCGCTTTTCGAGCATCTCGACGGTCGGGTTCTGCAGCCGCGAATAGGTCATCCCCACCTGCTCGCCGGCGAAGCGCGCGGCGGCGTCACCCGCGCAATCATAGGCATAGCCGGAGGTGAGAAAGAGGGCCTCGCTGGTTTCGCCCCATTCGCTGCGCGCGGTGCCGCCGCGCACGGCTTGCGTCGCGGGGCGCCAGTGGCGCGCGGCGTCGGACTGGCCGGTGTGTCGCTTCATGCCCGGGCTTTGCGGGGCCGCGCGGGCGCCGTCAATGCCAGCCGCGCTTGCAGCGCCGCGAAGCCCGGCTTAACCGGCGCGCGATGGGGGCAAGGCGGCAATCCTGGCTGGTGGCGGCGGCGCTGGGGCTCGGCGCCTGGCTGCTGTTCCTGGTGAACCTCACCCGGCCGAACCGCGCCTATTTCGACGAGGTTTATTATACCGATGCCGCGCGCCGGCTGGCCGCGTGGCATTCGCTGCCCAATATCGAGCATCCGCCGCTCGCCAAGGCGATCATGGCGCTGGGCATCAAGGCGTTCGGCGATGGGCCGCTCGGCTGGCGTTTCTTCTCGACCGTGGCGGGCGCGGTGTGCGTGATCGCGCTGTTCTTCATCGCCCGCCGGATTTTCGGGCGCGACCGTCCGGCGGCGATGGCGACGGGGTTCGCGATCGTCAATTTCCTGCTCTTCGTCCAGGCGCGCATCGCGATGCTGGACGTGTTCATGGCCGCTTTCCTGCTCGCCGGGATCGCGCTGCTGTTGATCGCGCGACCGCGCTGGCCGCTTTTGCTGCTCGCCGGACTGCTGCTGGGCGCCGCGACCGCGTGCAAATGGACCGCCGCGCCCTTCGTGGCGATGGCGTGCCTCGCGCTGCTGGCACGCCGCCGCCCGGGCGCGAGCCTGATCGTCGGCGCCGCGAGCCTTGCGGCTTATTTCGCGAGCTTCCTGCCCGCGCTGTTCGTCCGCCACGATCCGCTGACGCTCGCCGGCATCCTGCCGCGCCAGCTCGAAATGTATCGGGCGCAGACTCAGGCCTATCCGCCCCACCCCTATCAGTCGCCCGCCTGGAGCTGGCCGCTCGATCTCCGGCCGATCTGGTATCTCTATGAGCCGGTGGACGGTGTTTGGCGCGCGGTGTTGCTGGTCGGCAATCCAGTAGTGTTCTGGGCGGGCCTCGCGGCGCTGGCCGGATGCCTTGCGCTGGGGCTCGCGCGGCGCTCGGCGGAGCTGCTCGCCCCGGTCGGACTGTGGGCGGCGAGCTATGGCATACTGCTGCTGATCCCCAAGAAGATCGGCTTCCTCTATTATTATCTGCTGCCGAGCCTGTTCCTGGGCTTCGCCATCGTCGCGCTGGCCGAAGCGATCAAGCGGCGCTGGCTCGCCGAGCTGCTGCTCGTCGCCGCGACGGTGGCGTTCGCTTATTTCTATCCCGTGCTCAGCGCCGCACCGCTCGAGGGCGGCAAGGCGTTCAACCGCTACCTGCTGCTGCCCAACTGGCCCTGAAGCCGCGCCGCCTCAACCATTCGCCGCGATCGGCAGGCGCGGATCGTCGCCCGTGGGCGGCATGAACGCGGCGACATTGGGCGCCGAAGGAGGGACCGCCGGCCCCTCGCCCCGACGATAGGCGCTGGGATCGACGCCGGAACCGTCGCGAAACGCGCGGCTGAAATGGCTGCGGCTGGAAAAGCCGATCGCCGCCGCGATCGCCTTCACCGGCAGATTGGTCGTGCGCAGCATCTCGGCCGCGTGGTGCAGCCGGGTGCGGGCGACGAACGCCATCGGGCTCATCCCGAACGCGGTGGTGAACTCCCGCGCGAAGGCCGAGCGGCTCATCCCCGCCGCCGCGGCGAGCCCGGCGACACTGTGCCGCCCGGCGGGACGATCGAGCACCAGCGTCACCGCCTTGCCAAGCCGGGGATCGCGCAGCGTCGAGAACAGGCCCGCCTCGCGCCCGCCGCGCCCGAAATGGCGGCGCAGCAGCATCAACAGGCACAGCTTCATCAGCGAACTGGTCAAGGCACGCGAGGCGAGCCCGGGCGCCGCGGCTTCGGCCATCATCATCTGGTAAGCGAGCTGAACGATGGGCTCATCGCCCAGATTCTCGGTAATCGGTCGGCGCAACGTGTCGAGCAACCCGAACGAGCCCGAGATGTTCGCGGTGATCGCGCCGCACACAAAGCGCAGATCGGGCCGCCCGGCGCGGGTGGTATCGAACCGCAACATGCCTTCCGCCGCCTGCTCGCACACGTCCTGCGCCAGGATCGGGGTGCCGCCGTCACCATCGGCGGTGATCATCTGCAAGGTGGCGGGCGGCACAAGAACAACGCTGCCCGCGGGGCAGACAAGCGGCGACGCATCCGGCGTCACCAGATGCAGCGTGCCGGTCAGTACGTAGTGAACCTCGATCTCCGGCTTCGGCTTCACCACGAAACTCTGCCCGCTTTGCACTTGGCACAGCGAAAAGGCGTCGATCGCCACGTCGAGCGTTTTCAGCAAACGGTCGACGAACTGACCATCCATTATGCAAACCCCACCCGATACGCCCCAAGCCGATGGTTATCGGGCGCCGGAAGGGATGGCCATCTTCCCAATGTTTCACCGCACCGTCACGAGACGATAAGGCACCGGAATTATTAAATTACGGCAATTCCGTTAAAAGCTTTGCCCAATGCCCGGTCAGAGCGGGAGGTTGCCGCCCTTAGCCGCCAATAGGCGGCCGATCGCGTCGAACAGCGAATCCATCGCCACCGGCTTGAACAGCACCTCGTCGGCGCCCTGCGCGAGGCATTGATCGCGCAGATTCGGCGCGGTGTCGGCAGTGACGACGATCACCGGCAGCCCCGATTTGGCGTCGGCGCGCGCGCGGATGTGCTGGATCGCGGTCAGCCCGTCCATGCCGGGCATGCGCAGGTCCATCAGCACCACGTCGAACTCCTGCACGTCGAGCAGTTCGAGCCCGCGCTCGGCGCTGTCGGCGCCGGTCATGCGTGCGCCCGCGACATCGAGCATATCCTGCACGACGCGGCGGTTCATCGCATCGTCCTCGACGAAGAGGATCCTCATGCGCGGCGATTCCGATCGCGCGGGGGAAGCGTGTTGCGTTGATCCATCACCCGTGCCCTATCGCCTCAAGCGGCGTGCGATACAAGCGCTGGCGCACCATGCACGTCTCGCGGCGCGGGATAAAGTGCCTCGCGCAGCGCCGGGCCGCTGATCGGCTTGGCGATCGCCAACAGTCCGTCGAGCGGCGCCGGCGACGGGTCGCGCGTCAGATAGAAAAGCCGCCCACCCGCCAACCGAGCGCGCAGCGCGACGAGCGCAGCGGCGCGATCCTCGGGTAAGGCCGCTTCGTCGATCAGCACCGTCTCGGGCGCGGCGCGCGCGATCAGCGGGTCGGCTTCGTCCAGCGTGCCGGCGAGCGCCACCTGCCCGGCCGCCGGCGCGAGCGCCGCCTGCCACATCGCCCGCGCGATCGGGTTGGGATCGACGATCACCAATTTGGGTAACGGGGCATCATCCGCCACCGGCGCGCTCGCCGGGCAATAGGCCATCTGGAAGCTGAAGCACGATCCGGCGCCGGGGCTGCTCGCCACCGTCACGTCGCCACCCATCGCGCGCGCGAGCTTGCGGCAGATCGCCAGCCCCAGCCCGGTGCCGCCATAACGGCGGGTGGTGCTGGCATCGACCTGGCGGAAGGCTTCGAAAATCTCATCGAGCTTGTGCGGCGGGATGCCGATGCCGGTATCGGTGACGACGACCTCGATCATCTCGCCCTCCCGCCGCGCGGTGAGCGTGACGGTGCCCTCGCGGGTGAACTTCATCGCGTTGGACAGCAGATTGAACACGATCTGGCGGATGCGGCCCGAATCGCCCGTCACCCAATCGGGCAGATCCTCCAGTGCCACCTCGAAGGTCAGGCCGCGCTGGCGCGCCGGTTCATCCCACAGACGCGCCACATCGCGCAGCAGCGGCGGCAGCGCGACCGGCGCCGCCTCGATGGTGAGATTACCCGTCTCCATCTTGGCGACGTCGAGAATATCGTCGACCAGCGCCTTCATCGTCACACCGGCGCTCTGCACCACTTCCAGCCGGTCGCGCGTGGCGGGCGCGAGCGCGCGATCGGCGAGCATCACCTGGGTCATGCCGAGGATGCCGTTCAGCGGCGTGCGGATCTCGTGGCTGGTGGTCGCCAGGAACTCGGTCTTGGCGAGCAGCGCGGCTTCGAGCTTGGCGTTCGTCGCCGCGAGATCGGCGTTCGCCGCGCGCACTTCATTGCGGCTGCGGCGGAGCAGCAACAGCCCGGTGGTGAGCAGCGCGCCGACGATGAGTCCGACCACGCCGAGCCCGATCGAGATGGCTTGCTGCGTCTTGGCGCGCTGATGTTCGAACGCCAATTGCTTGCGCGCTTCCTCGGCCTTCAGATTGGCGATTTTCAGGTTCTGATTGGCATAATCGAACCGCGCCGCCATCAGCGCGGTGTTGGTGGAAGCGGCGAGCTTGGTCGCCTTGTCGTCAATGCGCTTCAAGGCCTCGAGATGGCGCAGCGCCATGCGTTCATTGCCGACCGCGCGGTAGATACGGTAGGCGGTTTCGTGGGCGCCGACGAGCGTGACGGTCGTTTGCGTCAGATCGACCCCGGCGAAGCTTTGCTCGATGAGGCGAACCGCCGATTTTAGGTCGTGCGACTGATAGGCGGATTGCGCGGCAATGGCCCGGAGTTTGGGCAGCCAGTTGCGAGCATCCGGTCGCTCAGCTAGACTCAGTGCTTCACTGATACTGCGCCTGGCATCTTTTGTTAGACCAGCACGCAATTGGGTGTTCGCCCGATTCGCTAAAATGTGGACCGCGTATATTGCGCTGCCCATTTTCTTCGCGGCAGCCAGAGCACGATTATATACCTTTATTGCTTCATCAAAACGCCCTAGCGCCGTAAGGGAATTACCCATATTGTTTGACGTCGTAACGTTTAAACTTGGGTCAGTAGTATAAACCTCCGACGCTTCAGTGTCGTATCGGATAGCCATCTCGAAATCATTGCCATCCCTATAAAGAGAGGCAATTTGCTGCAAAGCAATCGATTGACTACGAGTTTCTCCGAGGACCCGGAACACGTTATAGGCCGTTTGATAATCTGATAATGCTTGTGCAGGCAAAGCTCGAATGGCGGATATCCATCCATGCGATAATAGCAGATCGCCATATAGTTTTGATTTGCGCTTTTGTTGTCGAATTATCGACAAACCTTGATTGATGTGCTTATTGGCTTCATCAATCTCATTGATCCGGCTCAGGGCCTCACCCTCCAGCCAGTGCGCCTCCGCCAACAATGCTACGGGCTTCACCTGCCGAATATCCAAGAGGTGCTCGGCGTCTGCAGCTGCTTGATGTGCCTCCGATGGATCGATCGGCATCAATCGTTTCGCCTCAGCCAGTAGGGCGGGAACGCGATCTGGAGTTCGGTCGGAGGCTGCGGTCGTGAATAGACCGATCAGGATTGTCGCCACGCTTAGAGCGAGCTGACGATACAGGACGCGCATCACGCGCTCTTCCAGAAACTCGCCCCGCGGTTGAATGCCGCGCGGGGGTCGGCGACCATGGCCAGATGCTGCTTGTCGTCCAGAAACTGAACCAGGGCCGGCAGGCCGATCGGCCGGCTGATCAGAAAGCCCTGCGCCATGTCGCAGCCCATCACGCTCAGCAGCGCCAAAGCGGCCGGCGTCTCCACCCCTTCGGCGGTCACTTCCATCTCCAGCGCATGGGCGAGATCGATGGTCGAGCGCACGATCAGCGGATCGCGGTTGCTGCTCGTCAGCTGCATGACGAACATCTTGTCGATCTTCAGTTCGCGCGCGGGCAGCTGCTTCAGATAAGCGAGCGACGAAAGCCCGGCACCATAATCGTCGATGGCGATGGTGATGCCCAGCTCGGCAAACACCTGGAGGTGCCGAATGGCGACTTCCGGATCACGGATCACCGAGGTCTCGGTCACCTCGAGCCCGATCTTGTTGCCGGCATCCTGCACCATCTGGCAGGCCCTTGCGACGAAGGGCCCATCGGCGAGCAATTGCCCGGAGATGTTCACGAAAACCATCAGATCATGGCCGCGCGCCGCCAGCGCCCGCTGATCGGCGATCGCGCGTTGCAGTGTCCACAGCGTGATCGGGCCGATCAGCCGCGCTTCCTCGGCGATGGTGATGAAGTCGCCGGGCAGGATCATGCCCCGCGTGGGATGCTGCCAGCGCACCAGCGCCTCGACCGAGCGTATCTCCTGCCGACGCAGATGCACTTTGGGCTGATATTGCAGGAACAGCTCGTCGCGATCGGCGGCACGGGCGAGATCGCGGATCAATGTCAGCCGATCGAACGCCGTGTCGCGCTCGCCGAGATCGCGCAGCACCACGCGCTGCTCGACCCGCGCGACGGCGAGCGCCGCCTCGGCCTCCTCGGCCAAGCGAACATCGTCGAGATTCTCCGTGGTCGCCGCAGCGCCCGCGATCGCGAGATCGATCACATGCGGTTCGCCATCCAGCGCGACCGGTTGAGCGAAGATTTCCAGCAACTTCGCCGCGATGCGATCAAGATGGCCGCGCTCGGCGCCCTCGAATCGGGCTTCGATCGTCGTGCGGCCCACCACCGATAATCGGCCTTGGGGCAGCAGTTCCGCCGCGCGATCCGCCAGATCGAGCACCAGACAATCGGCGCGCGGCGCGCCAAGATAGCGCCGCAGCGCGTTGAAATTCACAATCTCGATCAGCAACAGGAAATGCCAAGGCTCCATCGCGGCCGGACCGCCATCCCGATCGGCCGCAGTGGCCGTGGCGGGGGTGCGGCGAAGCGCGAGGGGCCGGCGCAGGAACGGCGCGTCGAACACCATCGATTCGGCACGCGGCACCGCGAGCGGGGAAGCCGACGCGAAAAGCGCGCGGCGCCACGTCTCGTTTTGGGACCAATCCCCGTCGGCTGATTGCGGGCGCACCATCAAGCATGGGATGCCAGCGATGGCTGAAGGAAGCGTTAAGCGCGGACCCGCTGGCGGGGGACTTAGTACCTCCCGCAGTTGCGTTAACGTTACATCTCAATTAATAAGCCAGAGCACGAGCGGTGCTCGTGCAAGTCTGGGAGACAAAAAATGTTCGCGCTTTTCCTCGCGTTCTACAACAACCAGGAACTCAAGCCCTGGTGAACGCCAAGCGGCCTCGGGAGGAGAATAAGCCGTTGATCCTCAACGGTTTTTGAACGCCTCACGAGGCCGCATTCTCCCGAACCCGTCCACGTTAACTACTGTTTCTGCACTAACACTGCAACAATAATTAGTTAACAAATCGGCCAAACTTATGTGCCGAATCGGGTCATTGGTTAACTAAGGTTAACGGTCCGCGCAACCCCCGGCTGGACGATTTTCACGACGATTGCCAGCCGCCGCCGATCGCCTTGAACAGCGCCGCCGTCTGCTGCCGCAACAGCGCGTCACTCGCCGCGACCTGCTCCGCCGCCGTCAGCCGCTGCACTTCCGCCGCGATCACTGCGTCTTGCGAGACCAAACCTGCGCGGAACCGCGCTTCGATCGCCGCGCGGCTCCGCTCGGCATCGGCCAAGGTCTGGCGCAGCACCGCATTGCGCCGCCGCTCCGCGTCCATCCGGCTCAGCGGGTCCTCCACGTCGCGCAGCGCCTGCAGCACCGTCGCCCTGTAATCGCTATAGGCCTGCTCGCCCGCCTCGCGCGCGATCTTCACATTGGCGCGGCGGCGCCCCCAATCGAGCAAGGGAAAGCTGATCGCGCCCGATCCGGTGCCCTGGAAACTGTCGCCCGAAATGATGTTCGATAGGCCAGCCGAGAGCAGTTGCGCCGTCCCTGTCAGGCTGATCCGCGGATAGAGCTGCGCGACCTGCACGCCGATATCGGCGGTCGCCGCCGCCAGCCGGCGCTCGGCGGCGCGAATATCCGGGCGCCGGCGGAGCAGATCGGCGGGCAATCCGGCGGGCACCGAAGGCGGCGCGCCCAGCTCGGCCCCCGGCGCTTGCAGCTCGGCCAGCAGCGCTTCGGGCGCCTGGCCGGTAAGCACGCCGAGCGCATGGATGCGCAGCTCCGCATCGGCGCGCAACGGCTCGATCCGCGCCTGCGCCTGGGTGAGCGCGGCGCGCGCGCGGATCGCGTCGATGCTCGGCGTCACGCCGGCGCGCGCCTGGTTCTGCGCGATCTCGATCGAGCGCTGCTCCCCGGCGATCTCGCGCTCGACCAGCGCGATCTGCGCCTGATCGAGCCGCAGCGCGAAATAGGCGTCGGCGACTTCCGCCGCGAGCGTGATCGCGGCATCGCGCGCGCTCCATTCCGCGGCCTCGGCCCGCGCCCGCGCCGCCTCCCGCTGGCGCCGCACGCCGCCGAACAGATCGAGCTCCCAGCTCGCATCGAAGCCGATCGCATAGGTCGTGATGCCGGTGCCCGGCAGCGCGAGCCCGCCGCCGCCCCCGCCCTGCCCGCCCTGGAATTGCCGGGCGATCGAGGCGAAGCCGCCATTGCGCGAAAATTCGACGTGGCTCGCATTCGCGCTCGCATTCACTTGCGGCAGCGCCGCGGCTCGGGTGACGATCTCCTGCAGCCGCGCCTGCCGCACGCGCGAGGCGGCGATCTGGATCGTCGGATTATCCGCCAGCGCCCGCTCGACCAGCGCGGTGAGGCGCGGGTCGCCGAACGCCGTCCACCAATGCGCGACATCGACCGAACCGTCCGCCGCCGCCGGTTTAGCGTAGCCGGCGGGCACCGGCATCTCGGGCCGGCTGTAATTGGGGCCGACCGTGCAGCCGACCAGCGCGAGCGCGGTGCCGGCGATCAGAAAAGCGCGCATCATCAATGTCCCACGCTGGGCCCGCCGCCAGCCTTGGCAGCGCGCATCACGAAAACCACCGGCGCGACGACGAGGATCACCACCATCAGCGTCCGGAAAACGTCCAGAAAGGCGAGCATCGTCGCCTGACGCTGCACTTCTTGATAGAGCAGCGCGAGCGTCCCCTCGCTCCCCGCCGGCTGGCCGATCGCCTGTCCGGCACGCGCGAGCCATTCAGTGTAGAGCGGGTTGGAGGGGTTAAGCCGCTCGACATTCACCGATTGCTCGATCTGGCGATTGGTCGACAACAGACTCTGCGACGTGGCGATGCCGATCGAGCCGCCCAGATTCCGCGCGACGTTGAGCAGGCTCGATGCCTGCGCGGTCTTGGTCTGCGGCAGGCCGACATAAGCGACCGCGTTGATCGGCACGAACAGGAACGGCAGCGCCGCCGCCTGATACATGCGGGCGATCGCCGCGTCGGTGAAAGTGATGTTCGCGTTCAGATGCGTCATGTTCCACAGCGCGAAGGCCTGGACGAGCAGCGCCGGGAAGATGAGGAAGCGCACGTCGATCTTGCTCGATAGCCGCCCCGCGACCGGCACCATCGCCAGCGTCGCGAAGCCGCCAAAGGTCATCGCCAGCCCCGCCTGGAACGCGGTGTAGCCGAGCACTTGTTGCAGCATCTGCGGGATCAGCTGGGTCGTGCCGAACAGGATCATGCCGGTCAGCATCATGATCAGCAAGGTCAGCGAGAAGTTGCGCGAGCGCATCAGCTTCAGATCGACCACCGGCTCGGGATGCAGCAGCTCCCACACCGCCAGGCCGATCAGCGACACGGCGGAGATCGTCGCCGTCGCGATGATCGTGCCGCTCGCGAACCAATCCTCGCGCTCGCCGCGGTCGAGCGTATATTCCAGGAAGCCAAGCCCCAGCGCGACCAGCAGGATGCCGATATAATCGACGCGAATGCCGCGCTCGAACAACCGATCGCGCGCGTCGCGCACCGCCTGCGGCTCGTCGACGAACAGCCGCACCAGCACCACCGCGACGGCGCCCACCGGCACGTTGATCAGGAAGATCCAGTGCCAGCTCGACACGTCGGTGATGTAGCCGCCCAGCGTCGGCCCGAGCACCGGGCCCACCACCACCACGATCGCGAAGGCGGCGAAGGCCATCGCTCGCTTCTGCGGCGGGAAGGTGTCCGCCAGGATCGATTGCTCGACCGGCGCGAGCCCGCCGCCCCCCACCCCTTGCAGGATGCGCGCGATGACCAGCGTCGTGAGATCGGGCGCCAGCCCGCACATCAGCGACGAGAGCGTGAACAACACGATCGAGAGCTCAAAATAGCGCTTGCGCCCGATCACGTCGGAAAGCCAGCCGCTGATCGGGATGATGATCGCGTTGGCAACGAGATAGCTGGTCAGCACCCAAGTCGCCTGATCGGTGTCGATCGACAGGCCACCGGCGATATGCTGCAACGAGACATTGGCGATCGACGTGTCGAGCACTTCCATGAAGGTCGGCAGGCTGATGATCGCCACGATCAGCCAGGGATTGTTCGGCCCCGCCGCCGAACGTTCCGGCGTCCAGGCCTGGGGCGCGGCGCTCGCCATCAGCGCACCTTCACGGTCGGCACCACCGACATACCCGGGCCGATCGGATAGCGGCGCGGATCGGGGCCGTTCTTCAGATCGAACTCGATCCGCACCGGCACGCGCTGCACGACCTTCACGAAATTGCCGGTGGCGTTCTGCGGCGGCAGGATCGACTGCGCCTGCCCCGCCGCGCGCTGGATCGAATCGACCCGGCCCTTGAAAGTCACGCTCGGAAAAGCGTCGACCTTGATGTCGACCGGCTGGCCCGGGCGGATATGATCGAGCTGCGTTTCCTTGAAATTCGCGGTCACCCAAATGTGATCGGGCACGATCGACATCAGCGCCGTGCCGGGCGCGACATAGGAGCCCAAATTCACCGAGCGGTTGAAGACATGCCCGTCGACCGGCGCCTCCAGCCGCAGATTACCGACCGTGACATTCGCCTGGCGTACCTGCGCCTGTCGCGCGGCGATCTGCGCCTGTGCCGCCCGGACATTGCGCGCCGCCACCTCGACCTGAGCGCCGGCATTGCGGATCGCGCTCTGCGCGGCGGAAGCGGCGGCGGCGGTCTGCCGCGCCGCAGCGCGCGCCGCGTCGAGCTGCTGCCCGGCGATCGCGGCGGCATCGATCCGCTGCAATTCCTGATAGCGCGCCAGATCCTGCCGGGCGCGCTCGGCCTCGGCGAGCGGGGCACGAGCATTGGCGGCCGCTTGTGCGCGCGCTGCCTCGGCCGCGGTCACCTGCGCGCGCGCCGTCTCCAGCTGCGCTTGCGCTTGCGCGACGCCGGCCTGGGTCTCGGCGAGCTGCGCCTCGGGCCCGGACGGCCGGATCAGCGCGAGCAGCTGCCCCTGGCGGACATGCTTGTTATCCACGTCCGCCACCTGGATCAGCGTCCCGGCCACCTCGGGCGCGAGCCGCACGACGTGCGCGTCGACGAACGCATCGTCGGTACTCTCGAACTGGCGGCTGTGCTGCCAGTAGAGGAAGCCGCCAATCGCCAGCGCGGCGACGATCAGCAGCAGTACGACCCAGAAGCCGGGGCGCTGGAAGGGCGAGCGCTTGGCCGCGGCGGGCGGCGTTTCGACGGTATCAGTGCTCATGCTGGCTCCTGGCGGATCGAATCGAGAATGGCATCGATGTTGGCGGCGATGCGGGCCTTGAGATCGGCGACGAGGCCCCCATCGAGGTGATCGCGTTCGAGCAAGCGCAGACACGACGCGCGTGAGGCGCGCATCACGATCACTTGCCCGATCAGCGTGACCGTCACCAGCCGCGCGCGGTAGCGATCGCGCATGCCGGTCGCAACGCACACCAGTTCGGCGAGTTGGCGCAGCATGGTGCCGAGCAGCCCGCCATAGATTCGATCGAACGCCTGGGTCGGGCGCATCTGCTCGCGCACGATAAACAGCGAGCGCGCCTCGATTTCGGGGCTCACCATCTTGTCCGCGAAGTCGGCGATCATGCGCTGAAGCAGCGCCCGCGCCTCGCCGGGCGAGCCGGGCAGCTGTTCGTTGACGAGGGCGAGGTTGGGGCCGAATTCCTCGGCTGTCCGGCGCGCGATATGATCGGCGGCGGCGAGATACAGCCCCTCCTTGCCGCCATAATGATACGTGATCGAGGACATGGCGGTGCCTGCCGCGGCGGCGATGCTGCGCGTGCTCGCGCCCTCCAGCCCCTTGGCGCCGAATTCCTCGACCGCGATATCGAGCAGCCGTTCATGAGTTTCCCGACTCGCCATGGCCCGCATCTAGTTCGTTCGATCGAACAAGAAAAGGGGGCAGCCGGCCGAAAGCTGGTTAAATCATTTACGCCGGCACGCGTTCCCCCTGCCCTACCGCCACCTGGCTCGGCACGGGGTTCGAGAATTCCATCTCGTCGTCCACCGAGCCGAAGCGGAGTGCCATCAGATCCTTGGCGTAATTCTGATGCACCCGCCACGGCGCCCGATCGCCGCGCTTCGGGAAGCGCTCGACCGCGCGGGTGACGTAGCCGGAGGTGAAATCCAGAAAGGGCTGCGCTTCCACATCATGCGCGATGCGCGGCGTCGCCTGGCGCAAGCCGCGCTTCTTCAACGTGTTGAGGAGGCGGCAGACATAGCCGCAGGTCAAATCGGCCTTCAGCGTCCAGCTTGCATTGGTATAGCCGAAGGACGAGGCCATGTTCGGCACGTCGCTATACATCATGCCCTTGTAGCTGAAGCAGTCCGACAAGTTCACCTCGCGGCCATCGACGCTGAAGGCCACGTCGCTCAGCAATTGCAGCTCCAACCCGGTCGCCGCGACGACGATATCGGCATCGAGCCGCGCCCCCGATTCGAGCACGATGCCATCGGCGTCGAACCGCGCGATACGGTCGGTCATCACCTCGGCCCGCCCCGCCTTGATCGCGTCGAACATATCGGCATCGGGCACCAGGCACAGGCGCTGATCCCACACGTTGTAACGCGGGGTGAAGTGCGCCGCGATCGTCTCGCTCGGCAGATGCTCGGCGAGCATCGTCAGCACACGCTCCTTGGCGCGTTCGGGATGCTTGCGCGCCGCGTTGAAGAAATAGAGGCCGAACAGCACATTCTTCCACCGGGTGATGCCATAGGCGACCTTGGCGGGCAGCACCGCGCGCAGCCGATTGGCGATCGCATCCTCGCTGGGGCGCGACACGACATAGGTGGGCGAGCGTTGCAGCATCGTCACCCGCGCCGCCTGTTTGGCGAGTTCGGGCACGAGCGTCACGGCCGTCGCGCCTGATCCAATCACCACGACGCGCTTGCCGCTATAGTCCAAGTCTTCGGGCCAGAATTGCGGGTGGATCAGCTGGCCCTGGAAGTTCTCCGCGCCCGGGAAATCGGGCATATGGCCCTTGGCATAGTTGTAATAGCCCGAGCACATGAAGAGGAAATTGCAGCTATACTCCACCTCACGGCCCTCGCTGCGCGCGGTCACGATCCAGCGCGCGCCGGCGCTTTCCCAGCGCGCGGCGAGAACCTGGGTGTCGAAGCGGATATGGCGATCGATGCCATATTTGCGCGCCACCCCCTCGACATAAGCCTTGATCGAGGGACCGTCCGCGATCGCCTTGGGATTGGTCCAGGGCTCGAAGCTGTAGCCTAGCGTGTACATGTCCGAATCGGAGCGGATGCCGGGGTAGCGGAACAGGTCCCAGGTTCCGCCGATCGCGCCGCGCCCTTCCAGGATCATATAGCTGCGATCGGGCGCCTTGTTCTGCAAATGCCACCCGGCGCCGATACCCGAGATACCGGCTCCCACCACGATGACGTCGACATGCTCCATGATCCGCCTCTCCTCGCCCGTACCCAATATTCGATTTTCATCGCGGGGGCAAAGGAAAGCCGGGGCCAAGGCGCCAGCCGATGGAACGAAACGCGGCCTAACGATGCTCGCGCGGCGTGGCCTTTTCGGGCGGCGGCGCTTCTTCCGGCGGCGGCGCGGCTTCGGCGGCCTCCTTCAGATGCGTCATCTGGAGCGCGAGCACCTCATCCACTTTGGGCGCGAGCGTATCGAGCCCGGCACGGGCGAAGCCGCCGACGACATAGGTCAGCGTCAGCTTGGTCCCCGCTCCATCCGGCTCGAGGGTGATCGTCAGCGCGCCATCGACACCTTCGGGCTGCAGCGGGCCGAGCGCGGCGCGGAGCCGCAGCGCGCGCGGCGGCTCGACATAGACGATATGGCCATGCTCGACGCTGCCCTTGCCCGGCAGCTTCTCGCAGAAGCAGCCCGTCGCCTGCGAATCGAGATACAGGTTCGCGCTATCGCCCGAATAGGTGTGCTCCTTGTCCCACCATTTCTGCGGACTGCGCAACGTGGCCCAGCTGCGATCGATCGGCGCGGCGATGGTAACGCTCTGGCTGATGACGAAGCTCGTCGGGGAGGATTGCGCGACTTCGGCCCCAGCGGGGGTAGCGATCAGTCCAAGCGCGACAAGAACCCAATAGCGCATCGCTTTCCCCCACGCCCCCAGCCGTCGCCCTAGCGAAGGCTGGGGCCTTCACGAACCGGCAAGCACCGATTGCTAAAGGCACCAGCTTTCGCTGGGGCGACGCTCGCATTTCATGAATGATGGAGCAAGCGCCTTAGCGCCCGTCGAGCACGCCCTCGATCGCGCGGGTCACGTCATCGATTGGCGCCATGCCGTCGATCCGGCGCACCAGCCCCCGCGCTTCGTACAGCGGCAGGATCGGCGCGGTCTTGGCGCGATATTCGGCCATGCGCTGGCGCACCGTTTCCTCATTATCGTCCGCCCGGCGCTTGAACTCGGTCGATCCGCACACGTCGCACACCCCGTCCACCTTCGGGCGGTTGAAGCGATCATGGTAATTGGTGCCGCACTTGGCGCAGGAGAACCGGCCGACGATCCGCGCGACCAGCGCGTCCTCGTCCACTTCGAGCTCGATCACATGATCGAGCGCGCGGCCATGCGCGCCCAGGATCGCGTCGAGCGATTCGACCTGTGGCGCCGTACGCGGATAGCCGTCGAAGATCGCGCCCTCATCCGCGGCCATGTGCGTCAGCTTGTCATCGATCAGCGCCGAGACGATCGCGTCGGAAACGAGCTGGCCCGCCTCCATCACCGCCTTGGCCTCCCGCCCCACCGGCGTGCCCGCCTTCACCGCCGCGCGCAGCATGTCGCCCGTGGAAAGCTGCACCATGCCGCGATCGGCCTGCAGCCGGGTCGCCTGGGTGCCCTTGCCCGCCCCTGGCGGCCCCAGCAGGATGATGTTCAAGATCGGTCCTCTCCCGCTCGCCCGGTCGGTATCACCCGCTCAACGCAGGCGCCCGCCCTTCAGCTTCGCTTTCTTGATCAAATCGCCATATTGGTGCGCAAGCAAGTGGCTTTGGATCTGCGTCACCGTGTCCATCGTCACATTGACGACGATCAACAGGCTCGTGCCGCCCAGATAGAAGGGAATGCCGAGCGCCGAGACCAGATATTCGGGCACCAGGCAGATGATCGCGAGATAGGCCGCGCCCAGCACGGTAATGCGGGTGAGGACGTAATCGAAATACACCTCGGTGTTCTTGCCCGGGCGGATGCCGGGGATGAAGCCACCATAGCGCTTCAGATTCTCCGCCGTCTCCTCGGGGTTGAACACCACCGCGGTGTAGAAGAAGCTGAAGAACACGATCCCCAGACCGTAGAGCGCCAGATAGAGCAGCGATCCGTGCTGGAGATATTGGTTGAGCGTGATCAGCGCTTCGGAATACCAAGTGTCGCCTTTGGTCAGATTGGTCGCGAACTGAGTGATCGTCAGCGGCAGCAGCAGCAGCGAGGAGGCGAAGATCGGCGGAATCACGCCCGCGGTGTTGATCTTCAGCGGCAAATGGCTGCGATCGGCCTGCATCCCGGTGCGCGTCTGGCGCTTGGGATATTGGATGATGATCCGCCGCTGCGCCCGCTCCATGAAGCAGATGAACAGGATCAGCGCGACCACCGCGACGACGATCCCTGTCAGCTTGAAGCCGTCCATCTCGCCGGTACGGCCCTGCTGGAACAGGTTGTAGAGCGTGGTCGGCAGGTTGGCGACGATGCCCGCCATGATGATCAGCGACACGCCATTGCCGATGCCGCGGCTCGTGATCTGCTCGCCCAGCCACATCAGGAACATCGTACCGCCGAGCAGCGCGATCACGCCGGCGACGCGGAACAGCAGCCCGGGCTCAACGACCGCGCCGCCGCCCTCAAGCTGCACCGCGAAGAACCAGCCCTGGATCAGGGTGAGCGCCACAGTGCCGTAGCGGGTATATTGGTTCAGCCGCTTGCGCCCGCTTTCGCCTTCCTTCTTGATCGCATTGAGCGTCGGCGACAGCGAGGTCGCGAGCTGCACCACGATCGAGGCGGTGATGTACGGCGTGATGCCGAGCGCGACGATCGACGCGCGCTTCAAGGCGCCGCCCGAGAAATTGTTGAACAGATCGATGATGCCGCCGGTGGTCCGGTTGGCGAGCGCGGCGAGTCCGGTGGGATCGATGCCGGGCAACGGCACATAGCTCAGGAAGCGGAAGACGATCAGCGCGCCGATCGTGAACCACAGGCGCTTGCGGAGGTCGGTCGCCTGGGCGAACTTCGCCAGGCTGATACTGTTCGCCATTTGCTCGGCTGCGGATGCCATTACTCGTCCTGCAAAAAATAAGCGGGCGTCCCCCGCCCATCGCCGCTCATATAGGCGTCGCCTGGCGCTTGTCTAATGGCCGTATCGGCGCGGCGCCAAAGCGAAGGGCGGGAAGTCGCCTCCCCGCCCCGCATCGTTACGCCTTCTTGGCGTCGCGCTTGCTGTTCTTCTTGGCCGCGGCCTTCTCCGCCGCCGGCACCACGGCGATCAGCTGAACCGAGCCGCCCAGCTTCTCGACCGCCTCGATCGCGCCCTTCGACGCGCCGGCGACGGTGAAGCTCAGCTTGGTGGTCAGTTCGCCCTTGGCGAGCAGCCGCACGCCGTCCTTGCCGCCGCGCGCGAGGCCGGCCGCCTGGAGCGCCGCGTGATCGAGGCTCGCGCCTTCGGCGATCTTGCCGGCTTCCACCGCCTTCTGGATCGCGCCGAGGTTCACCTCGGCATAATCCTTGGCGAAGATGTTGTTGAAGCCGCGCTTGGGGAGCCGCATGTGGAGCGGCATCTGGCCGCCCTCGAAGCCCTTGATGCTGACGCCCTCACGGCTCTTCTGGCCCTTCTGGCCGCGCCCGGCGGTCTTGCCCTTGCCCGAGCCGATACCCCGCCCAACGCGGATGCGACGGTGACGGGCGCCTTCATTGTCTCGCAGATCGTTCAGTTTCATTGCACTCGCTTTCGCTTTTGTCGCGCCTGAGAATAAGCCCTCTCCCGCTTGCGGGAGAGGGTTTGGGTGAGGGCTTTCGCGGTGAGGTTCGGCGCTTTGGCCCCCTCACCCAACCCGCTCCCGTAAACGATAGAGGGCTAGTAGCTCAGCCCTCCACCTGCACCATATGCCGCACCTTCTGGATCATGCCGCGAACCTCGGGCGTGTCCTCCAGCTCGCTGGTGCGGTGCAGCTTGTTCAGCCCCAGGCCGATCAGCGTCGCGCGCTGATCCTTGGTGCGCCGGATCGGCGACCCGGTCTGGGTGATCTTGATCGTAGCCATGTCGGTTACTCCACGATCGCCGCGGCTTCGGCCTCGGCGGCTTGCGCGCCGCCCCGGCCGAGCAGATCGGCGATCTTCTTGCCACGCCGCTGGGCGACCGACTTCGGGCTCACCTGGGTGTGCAGCGCCTCGAAGGTCGCGCGGATCATGTTATAGGGGTTCGAGGTGCCGAGCGACTTGGTCACCACGTCGGCCACGCCGAGCGATTCGAACACCGCGCGCATCGGGCCGCCGGCGATGATGCCCGTTCCCTGCGGCGCCGAGCGCAACGTCACCCGGCCCGCGCCGAAATGGCCGTTGCCGTCATGATGCAGCGTGCGGCCTTCCTTCAGCGGCACGCGGATCATCGCCTTCTTGGCCGCCGCGGTCGCCTTGCTGATCGCCTCCGGCACTTCGCGCGCCTTGCCGTGGCCGAAGCCGACCCGGCCGCGACCATCGCCAACCACGACCAGCGCGGCGAAACCGAAGCGCTTACCGCCCTTCACCGTCTTCGACACGCGGTTGATGTGGACGAGCTTTTCGATCAGCTCCTCGCCGCCTTCGTCGCGCGGACCCTCGCGCCGGCCACGGCCATCACGACCGCCCCGACCGCGACCGTCACCGCCGCGATCGCCACCGCGACCACCGCGACCGCGCCGACCTTCGCGCGCTTCAGGCGCGGCTTCGGTGCCCGGCGTTACCAGTTCATCGGCCATTGCTTAAAACTCCAAACCAGCTTCGCGCGCGGCATCCGCCAGCGCCTTGACGCGACCGTGATAGAGAAAGCCGCCGCGATCGAAGACGACCTGCGTCACACCTGCTTCCTTGGCCTTCTCCGCCACGCGCTTGCCAACCTCGATCGCGGCGGCGATGTTCGCGCCCGTCGTGCCACGCAGCCCCTCTTCCAGGGTCGAGGCGGCGGCGATGGTGCGGCCAGCCGCGTCGTCGATCACCTGGGCATAGATATGCTTGCCCGAACGATGAACCGAAAGCCGCGGACGGCCCGCGCTGCGCGCCCGCAAAGCGCTGCGGTTGCGGCGGCGGCGCTTCTCGAACAGCGACATAGTCTTGGTGCTGATCATTTCTTCTTCCCTTCCTTGCGGAAGATGAACTCGCCGCGATACTTGATGCCCTTGCCCTTATACGGCTCGGGCTTACGCCAGCGGCGGATTTCCGCGGCCACCTGGCCAACCTTCTGCTTGTCGATGCCCGAAATCTCGACGGTCGTCTGATCCGGCGTCTTGATCTCGATCCCCTCGGGGATGGCATAGTTCACATGGTGGCTGTAGCCGAGCTGCAGGTTCAGGTTGCGGCCCTGCGCGGCGGCGCGATAGCCGACGCCGTTGATCTCGAGCACTTTCGAGAAGCCCTGCGTCACGCCCTGCATCAGGTTCGCGACCAACGTGCGCTGCATGCCCCAGAAGGCGCGCGCGCGCTTGCCGTCATTCGCCGGCTTTACCGAGATCGCGCCATCCTCGATCGCATAGACGATCTCGTCGGCGAGCGGCATCGAGAGGACGCCCTTGGGCCCCTTCACCGAGATCACGCCATCGGCAATGTTCGCGGTAACGCCCGCGGGGATCGCGACGGCCTTCTTGCCAATGCGGCTCATCAGAACACCTCCGCCAGCACTTCGCCGCCGACATTTTCCGCGCGCGCCTCTGCATCAGAGAGCACGCCCTTCGGGGTCGAGACGATGGTGATGCCAAGGCCGTTCATCACGCGCGGCAGTTCCTGCGCGCCCGAATAGACCCGGCGGCCGGGCTTGGAAACGCGCGCGACATGCTTGATCGCGGGCTGGCCCTCGAAATATTTCAGCTCGATGCGGATCGCCTTCGCGGGGCCGGCGGCTTCTTCGCTGTAACCGCGAATATAGCCTTCGCGCTGCAGCACATCGAGCACGCGGACGCGCAGCTTCGAGGCCGGAGTCAGCACGCTGTCCTTGCGGGCGCGCTGGCCGTTGCGGATGCGGGTGAGCATGTCACCAATAGGATCGGTCAGTGCCATAATGCGTCCTTACCAGCTCGACTTGGTCACGCCGGGGATGAGCCCCTTGTTCGCGAGTTCGCGCAACTGCACGCGGCAGAGGCGGAATTTACGATAATAGGCCCGCGGGCGGCCGGTCAGCTCGCAGCGGTTGCGGATCCGGGTCGGGTTGCCGTTGCGCGGCACTTCCGCCATCTTCAGACGCGCGATCAGTCGCTCGGTTTCGTCGAGCGCCTGGTCATTCGCGATCGCCTTCAGCTTCGCATAGCGGCCGGCATATTTCTTCACCAGCTTCTTGCGCCGCTCATTCTTGTTGATCGAACTCAGTTTCGCCATGGACTTAAGCTCTTCCTCTATCCGCCTCAGGCGGCCTTCTTCTGGTCAGCCTGGGGCTGGATGAACGGGAAGCCGAACAACCGGAGCAGTTCGCGCGCTTCCTCATCGGTGTTGGCCGTGGTCGTAACGATCACGTCCATGCCGCGGATCTTGTCGATCTTGTCATAGTTGATCTCGGGGAAGATCAGCTGTTCCTTGATCCCGCAGGCATAATTGCCGCGCCCGTCGAACGACTTCGGCGACAGACCGCGGAAGTCGCGGACGCGCGGCAGCGCGATCGTCACGAAGCGGTCGAGAAACTCGTACATCCGCTCGCGGCGCAGCGTCACCTTGCAGCCGATCGGCATCCCCTCGCGGAGCTTGAAGGTCGCGATCGACTTCTTCGCACGAGTGATCACCGGCTTTTGGCCCGCGATCAGCGCCATTTCGGCGGCGGCCGTTTCGACCTTCTTCTTGTCCTGCGTCGCTTCGCCCACGCCCATGTTCAGCACGATCTTTTCGATCCGCGGAACCTGCATCGGGTTCTTGTAGCCGAACTTCTCGGTCATCGCCTTGATGATCTGCTCGTCATAGAGCTTCTTCATCCGCGGCACATACTTGTCAGCCATTGATGACCTCCCCGGACTTCACGGCCACGCGGACCTTCTTGCCATCGCGCTGCTCGAAGCGGACACGCGTCGCCTTGCCCGACGCCGGATCGGCGATCGCGACCTTCGATACGTGGAGCGGCGCTTCGCTGCGCTCGAGGCCACCCTGCGGGTTGGCCTGGCTCGGCTTGCGGTGACGGGTGGCGATGTTCACGCCCGACACGACGACCTTTTCCTCACGCGGCAGCGCGAGGGTGACGGTGCCGGTCTTGCCCTTGTCCTTGCCGGACAGAACGACGACGCGGTCGCCCTTCTTGATCTTGGCGGCCATTACAACACCTCCGGCGCGAGGCTGATGATCTTCATGTGCTGCTTGGCGCGCAGCTCGCGAACCACCGGCCCGAAGATACGGGTGCCGATCGGCTCCTCGTTCTTGTTGACCAGCACCGCCGCGTTCGAATCGAAGCGGATCACCGAGCCATCGGGACGGCGAATATCCTTCGCCGTGCGCACGATCACCGCGCGGTGGACGTCGCCCTTCTTCACCTTGCCGCGGGGCTGCGCTTCCTTGATGCTGACGACGATGATGTCGCCAACACCGGCCGTGCGACGCTTCGAGCCGCCCAGCACCTTGATGCACTGCACCCGCTTCGCGCCGCTATTGTCCGCGACGTCGAGATTGGACTGCATTTGGATCATCGATCCGCTTCCTTCTCACCTTGGGGTGGATTGCTGACCCAGCCCCGCCTTTGTTTTCGCCCTTAGGCGTCGACATTCACCCGCTCGGGCATCGCCGCCGCGCTCACGCGCTCGATCACCCGCCAGGTCTTCAACTTCGAAATCGGGCGCGTCTCCTCGATGCGCACGGTCTCACCCATCTTGAAGACATTGTCCTCGTCATGGGCGTGATACTTCTTCGAACGACGGATGATCTTGCCGTAGAGCGGGTGCTTCACCTTGCGCTCCACCAGCACCACCACCGTCTTATCGGTCTTGTCCGAGACGACGGTCCCGGTCAGCACGCGCTTCGGCATGGCTTAATTCCTCACTTCGCCGCCGAGCGCGCGCGCTCGGCTTGCAGCGTCTTGATCCGGGCGATCTCACGGCGCACTTCGCGCACGCGGCTCGGCTTTTCCAGCTGGCTGGTCGCCGCCTGGAAACGCAGGTTGAAAGCCTCGCGCTTCAGCTGGCCAACGGCCTCGACGAGCTGGTCGTCGCTCTGGCCGCGCAGGTCCGCGACACGGTTGCTGATCTTGCTCATGCTCAACCTTCCAGGTGCGAGGTGTCGCCCAGACGCGCGACAACCTTGGTCTTGATCGGCAGCTTCATCGCCGCGCGCTCGAACGCGACCGCGGCGACCGGACCCGGCACGCCATCGAGTTCGAACAGGATACGGCCCGGCTTCACCCGCGCCGCCCAGAATTCGGGGCTGCCCTTGCCCGAGCCCATGCGGACTTCGGCGGGCTTGGACGAGACCGGCACATCCGGGAAGATGCGGATCCACAAGCGACCCTGGCGCTTGATGTGGCGGGTGATCGCACGGCGCGCCGCTTCGATCTGACGCGCGGTGATCCGCTCCGGCTCCAACGCCTTCAGCCCATAGGAGCCGAAGTTCAGCGACGAACCGCCCTTGGCGTCGCCATGGATGCGGCCCTTGAAAGCCTTACGGAATTTGGTGCGCTTCGGTTGCAGCATCTGTCCTAATCCTTAGCGACGGTCGTCGCGCGCCGGGCGCACGCCCGAAGTCTGCGCTTCCATCATCAGCCGGTCCTGCGCCATCGGATCATGGCCCAGAATCTCGCCCTTGAAGATCCACACCTTCACGCCGCACACGCCATAAGCGGTGTGCGCCTGCGCTTCGGCATAATCGACGTTCGCGCGCAGCGTATGCAGCGGCACGCGGCCCTCGCGATACCATTCGCTCCGCGCGATCTCGGCACCGCCGAGACGGCCGCCGCAGTTGATCCGGATGCCTTCCGCGCCCAGCCGCAGCGCCGACTGCACCGCGCGCTTCATCGCGCGACGGAAAGCGATACGCCGCTCGAGCTGATCGGCGACACCCTGCGCCACCAACTTCGCGTCGATCTCGGGCTTGCGGATCTCGACGATGTTCAGCGACACTTCCGACGCGGTCATCGCCGAGAGCTTCTTCTTCAGCTTCTCGATGTCCGCGCCCTTCTTGCCGATGATCACGCCGGGGCGCGCCGCGAAGATCGAGATGCGGCACAGCTTCGCCGGACGATCGATAACCACCTTGGAGATCGCCGCCTGGGGCAGCGCTTCCAGGATGAACTGGCGGATCTTCAGATCCTCCAGCAGCAGCCGGCCATAATCGGCGCCGTCGGCGTACCAACGGCTGTCCCAGGTGCGGTTGATCTGCAGGCGCAGACCGATCGGGTTCGATTTTTGGCCCATTATGCTTCTTCCTGCACTTCACGCACCACGATCCGCAGCCGCGAGAAGGGCTTCAGGATGCGGGTCGACTTGCCGCGGCCGCGCGTGGCGAACCGCTTCATCGTGAACGACTTGCCCACGCTCGCTTCGGCGACGACCAGCGCGTCGACGTCGAGATTGTGGTTGTTCTCGGCATTGGCGATCGCCGACGCGAGCACCTTGCGCGCCTCGACCGCCATCGCCTTGGTCGAGAATTGCAGGATGTTCAGCGCGTCGCCCGCGCGCCGGCCGCGGATCAGCCCCGCGACCAGGTTGAGCTTCTGCGCCGAGCCGCGGATCTGCGTGTTCACCGCGAGCGCTTCATTGTCCGCCACGCGGCGGGGAGCTGCCGGCTTGCCCATTAGCGCTTGCCCTTCTTGTCGGCGGCATGGCCCGGGAAATACCGGGTCGGCGCGAACTCGCCGAGCTTCATGCCCACCATGTCCTCGTTGACCGAGACCGGCACGAACTTGCGGCCATTATAGACGTTGAACGTCAGGCCGACGAAATCCGGCAGGATCGTCGAGCGGCGCGACCAGGTCTTGATCGGGCCGGCGCGCGTGCCGGCTTCCTGCGCCGCCTGCGCCTTTTTCAGCAGATGCAGGTCCACGAACGGACCCTTCCAAACCGAGCGAGCCATCGATCAGCCCTTCTTCTTCGCGTGGCGGCTACGGATGATCATCTTGTCCGTCGCCTTGTTGTGGCGGGTGCGCGCACCCTTGGTCGGCTTGCCCCACGGCGTCACCGGATGGCGACCGCCCGAGGTCCGGCCCTCACCACCGCCATGCGGGTGATCGACCGGGTTCTTGGCGACGCCGCGCGTCAGCGGGCGCTTGCCGAGCCAGCGGTTGCGGCCGGCCTTCGCCAGATATTGGTTGGCGTTGTCGGGGTTCGACACCGCGCCCACCGTCGCCATGCAATCGCTGCGGATATAGCGCTGCTCGCCCGAGTTCAGGCGGATCATCACCATGCCCTTGTCGCGGCCGACGATCTGCACATAAGTGCCCGCCGAACGCGCCAGCTGGCCGCCCTTGCCGGGCTTCATCTCCACATTGTGGCAGATGGTGCCGACCGGCATCTGGCCGAGTTCCATCGCGTTGCCCGGCTTCACGTCGGTCTTCTTGCCCGCGATCACCTTGTCGCCAACCGCCAGACGCTGCGGCGCGATGATATAAGCGAGACGCTCCTTGCCGGCTTCGTCCGCGCCGTAATTGACGAGCGCGATGAACGCGGTGCGGTTGGGATCATATTCGATCCGCTCGACCGTACCTTCCACGTCCCACAGGCGGCGCTTGAAATCGATGATGCGATAGCGCTGCTTGTGCCCGCCGCCGATGCCGCGCGAGGTGACATGGCCCTTGTTATTGCGGCCACCGGTCTTGCGCTTGCCCTCGGTCAGCGCCTTCACCGGCGCGCCCTTGTGCAGCCCGGCGCGATCCACGAGGATCAGGCCGCGGCGCGCGGGGCTCGTCGGGTTATAATGCTTGAGTGCCATCGCCTCAGATCCCCGTCGTCACATCGATCGACTGGCCCTCTTGCAGGGTGACGATCGCTTTTTTCACGTCAGACCGCGTGTAGGGCGTGCCCTTCCACTTCTTGGTCTTGCCCTTCTGGACGATGGTGTTCACCCCCGTCACCGAGACGTCGAACAGCGCCTCGACCGCCGCCTTGATCTCCGGCTTGGTCGCATCGCGCGCGACCTTGAAGACGACCGCGTTATGCTCGCTGAGCAAAGTCGCCTTTTCGGTGATGTGCGGGGCGACGATCACGTCGTAATGACGCGCGTCGACCGCCTTGCCCTTCTTAGCCATTGAAGCGCGCCTCCAGCTTTTCGACCGCGGCGCGGCTGAGCACCAGCGTATCGGCCTTCAAAATGTCGTACACATTGGCACCGGCGGCGGGCAGCACGTCGATCGCGCGGATATTGCCCGCGGCGAGCGCGAAGCTCGGCTCGACCTGCTCGCCGTCGATCACCAGCGCGCGCTTGGCGCCGAGCGCCTCGAAGCTCTTGGCGAGCACCGCCGTCTTGGCATTCTCGATCGCGAGCGTGTCGGCGATGATCAGCTTGCCGTCCTTGGCCTTGGCCGAGAGCGCCATCTTCAGGCCGAGCGCGCGGATCTTCTTGTTGAGCGACGGGTTGAAGTCACGCAGGCGGGCGCCGTGCGCCTTACCGCCGCCGACGAAGATCGGCGCGCGGCGATCGCCGTGACGGGCGGTGCCGCCGCCCTTCTGGCGACCGAACTTCTTGCCGGTGCGCGCGACATCGGCGCGCTCGCGGGTCGCGCGGGCGGTGCCGCGGCGCTTTTCGAGCTGCCAGGTGACGACGCGGTGCAGGATGTCCGCGCGCGGCTCGAGGCCGAACACGTCGTCGCGCAGTTCGATCTCGTCGCTACCGGCGGTAAACCCGTCCGCGAGAGTGGAAATCTGGATTTTCATGACGGTCAGCCCTCCTGGCCCGCATCGTCGGTCGCCGGCGCTTGCTCAGCGGGCGTCTCGGCGGCCTGGTTGGTGTTGGCGGCGCGCAGCGCGGCGGGATAAGGCACGCCCTCGGGCGCCTTAACCTTCACCGCGTCCTTCACGATCAGCCAGCCGCCCTTCGAGCCCGGCACCGAACCCTTCAGGAAGATCAGCCCGCGCTCGACATCGGTCGAGACGACTTCGAGATTCTGCTGGGTGCGCTGACGGTCGCCCATATGGCCGGCCATCTTCTTGTTCTTGAACACCTTGCCCGGGTCCTGGCGGTTGCCGGTCGAGCCGTGCGAGCGGTGCGAGACCGAGACGCCGTGCGTCGCGCGCAAGCCCCCGAAGCCCCAGCGCTTCATCGCGCCGGCGAAACCCTTGCCCTGGGTATAGCCCTGGACGTCGACCAGCTGGCCGGGGACGAAATGATCGGCGGCGATCTCGGCGCCGACATCGAGCAGCGCGTCGTCGCTCACGCGGAATTCGCGGACGATCGCCTTGGGCTCGACTTCGGCCTTGCCGAAATGGCCACGCTGCGGCTTGGCGACATTCTTCGCCTTGGCGGTGCCGGCGCCGAGCTGGACCGCGACATAACCGTCACGATCGGTCTCGCGGCGCGCGACGACCTGAAGCTTCTCGAGCTGGAGAACGGTGACCGGAACGTGCCGGCCGTCCTCCTGAAACAAACGGGTCATCCCCATTTTCTTCGCGATCACGCCAGTGCGCATGATCCAACCTCCAAATGCAGAGGCCCGCCCGGAACCATTTCCCGGCGGGCATACCCAGCCCAAAATTTAAAGCGTGCCCCGTCCCGGGCTGGTGCCCGGTTGCCCGGGCGCGACGGGGGACGCTGACCCGGACCCACAGGGTCCGGCGGTATCCCGAAAAAGCCTTGGTTCGTCACCCCGGCGAAAGCTGGGGTCTCGTGATGCCGGGCAGGCCCGGAGGCTGGAGGCCCCTGCTTTCGCTGGGGCGACGTGCGTCGAACAAGACGCGAATCTGTATCCCGTAGGAGAGCGGCGCGCTTACGCCAGCTTGATCTCCACGTCAACGCCCGCTGCGAGGTCGAGCTTCATCAGCGCGTCGACGGTCTGCGGGGTCGGCTGCACGATGTCGAGCATGCGCTTATAGGTGCGCACCTCGAACTGCTCGCGCGACTTCTTGTCGATGTGCGGGCCACGGTTGACCGTGAACTTCTCGATACGCGTCGGCAGCGGGATCGGACCGCGAATTAGCGCGCCGGTGCGTCGGGCGGTGTCGGCGATGTCGCCGGTCGCTTGATCGAGCACGCGATGATCGAACGCCTTCAGGCGAATGCGAATATTCGAGTCCATTGTCCCTACCGATGCGAAAGAGCGGGAGGCGTTGAGCGTCACATCCGTCATCCCGGACCGAGTGCCGGGGTCCACCCTGGTTCCGGGCCGACGATCGCCGATCCGGGCCAGCCGTGGATGCCGGAACAAGTCGGGCAAGACAGCGTGGGCTCACGCCCAAAAAATAAGCCTTACACAAATAGCAACCGCCCGACTCCCCTTCCGGGGAATCGGGCGGTGCGGTGCGCTATATTACTTCGTGATGCCGCTGACAACACCCGCGCCGACGGTCCGGCCGCCTTCGCGAATGGTGAAGCGCTGGCCGACGTCCATCGCGATCGGCGCGATCAGCTTCACGCCGAGCGCGACATTGTCGCCGGGCATGACCATCTCGGTGCCCGCGGGCAGCTCGACGGTGCCGGTCACGTCGGTCGTGCGGAAGTAGAATTGCGGGCGATAGTTGGCGAAGAACGGCGTGTGACGGCCACCTTCGTCCTTCGACAGCACGTAAACTTCCGACGAGAATTCGGTGTGCGGCGTGATCGAGCCGGGCTTCGCCAGCACCTGGCCACGCTCGACTTCGTCACGCGCCACGCCGCGCAGCAGCGCGCCGATATTGTCGCCCGCCTGGCCCTGATCGAGCAGCTTGCGGAACATCTCGACGCCGGTCACGGTCGTCTTGCGGGTGTCGTGGATGCCGACGATCTCGACTTCCTCGCCCACCTTGATGATGCCGGTTTCGACGCGGCCGGTCACCACGGTGCCGCGGCCGGAGATCGAGAACACGTCTTCGATCGGCATCATGAACGGCTTGTCGAGCGGACGCTCGGGCTGCGGGATGTAATCGTCCACCGCGCGCATCAGCTCGAGCACGGCGTCATGGCCGAGCTTGCCGTCGCTGCCGTCGAGCGCCTTCACCGCCGAACCCTTGATGATCGGAATATCGTCACCCGGGAAGTCGTAGCTGCTCAGCAGCTCGCGGATTTCCAGTTCGACCAGCTCGAGGATTTCCTCGTCGTCGACCAGATCGACCTTGTTCATGAACACGACCATCGCCGGCACGCCGACCTGGCGGGCGAGCAGGATGTGCTCGCGGGTCTGCGGCATCGGGCCGTCGGTCGCCGACACGACCAGGATCGCGCCGTCCATCTGCGCCGCGCCGGTGATCATGTTCTTCACATAGTCGGCGTGGCCGGGGCAATCGACGTGCGCATAGTGGCGCGCGCTGGTCTCATACTCGACGTGCGCGGTCGAGATGGTGATGCCGCGCTCGCGCTCTTCCGGCGCCTTGTCGATGTTCGCATAGTCGACGAACGTCGCGCCGCCGGTTTCAGCGAGAACCTTGGTGATCGCCGCCGTCAGCGAGGTCTTGCCGTGGTCGACGTGGCCGATCGTGCCGATGTTCAGGTGCGGCTTGGTCCGCTCGAACTTTGCTTTCGCCATTTCTTCCTCTGTCTATCAAACCGAACCGCCGCCGGGCGAACGGCCTTTTGAACCCGTCTTCATCTCTGGATCAGGGCTTTAAGGCCCCAAACGAAAAGCACCGGCCCTGGCCAGGCCGGGCGATGAAGGCGCGCCTTTAGCCCAAGCGTGCCGGGATGGCTAGAGCGAATTTCGCCTTCGACTCCACAGCGCGCGAGGCGGCGATATGGCGAGGGGAAAGGCACTTGTCCAGCGGCGCAGCGGAGGTTCGCCGCGCCATCACCACCGGCCCGTTAGCGGCGCCCTAACGCTTCATGCCCGCGAGCAACGCGACCTGAGTCGCCCCGCCCTCGCTCGTCGCCGACACATTGAGCGAGCGCCCCCGCGCCTCGTCGCTCGCGCTGAACTGGCGGCTGCCGCCCACCTCGGCGGTGGCGACGGTGCCGATGCCGGCCGACTGGGCCTGGGCGCGGTAGAAGGCGATCACCTTCTCCGCCGAATCGCCGGTGGTGAAGCTCACAATGCCGCCCTTCCCGTCCTTGCCATTCGCCGCCATGCTGCTGAGCACCTTCGCGCCGGGATAAGCGGGCGCGAAATCGGGCCAGTCGCTTGGCCAGCGCGCGCCGTCGCCGGCGGTGATGCTGGCTTGCTCGCCCTGGGAACCGGTGAAGTTCATCGTCGTCGCCTGGCCGTCGTCGCGCGTGGTGATCTCGGCCTTGCCCTTGTCGGTGACGATGGTTTGGCGACGCTCATTGCCGCCGCAACCGGCCAGCACAGCCATGATCAGGACCGCCACGAGCCGCATCATCCCCTCCTCAAGCAGAAACGGGCGCGGATCACGCCACGCCCGTTCCCAAAAGTCGCACGGTGCCAACCCGCGGTCAACGCATCGCGCGCTATCGTCGTCAGGCCGCGACGGGCTCCAACAAGCCCTCTTCGCGCAGCGCCTTCCGCACGGCCGGACGCGCCGCGATCCGCGCCTGATAGGCGACGAGCGCCGGCCACGGCGCCAGATCCAGGCCGATGAAATTGTGCCAATTGACGATGGTGAAAAGATAAGCGTCGGCGACCGTGAAGCTTTCGCCGAGCAGATAGGGCTGCTCGGCAAGCGCGGCCGAGACGAAATCATAGGCGCGCTTGATATTGGCGAGCGCGATCTCCTTCGACGCTTGCGGATAGTCCGCCTTGAACAGCGGCACATGCGCCTTGTGCATTTCCGTGGCGATATAGTTCAGCCACTGCTGCACCCGCGCCCGCGCGAGCGTGCCGACCGACGGCAGCAGCCCCGCCTCAGGCAGCTGATCGGCGATATACTGGACGATCGCCGCGCCCTCGGTCAGCGTTTCACCGTCTTCGAGCAGCAGCACGGGCACCGCGTCCTGCGGGTTGATCTCCTTCAGCGCACGCCCGCTCTCGGTGGTCTTGATGGCCAGGTCCACCCGCTCCAGCGCGTAATCGGCGCCGGCTTCGCTCAGCACGATATGCGGCGACATGGCGCACGAACCGGGGCTGTAGAATAGCTTCATCGTTGGTCTCCTTCCGGGTTGCGGGCGGCGATCGAGGGGATGCGCCCGGCGGCTATCTATGCTAGCGGTTACTGCGAGCAAGTAGGTTCCCAGGAGTAACTAGTTTGCCTGAAGTAACCGAGCCGGTCGGGTCCGACGCGCCATTGCCGCTCGATCGCTACAGTTCGATGGACTGCCCGCTCCACGGGCTGGTGACGATCCTGAGCGGCCCGTGGACCACCTATATCCTGTGGCTGATCCGCAAGCGCGGGCCGATGCGTTTCGGGCAACTGAGGAAGCAGATGCCGAGCATCTCGGCCAAGGTGCTTACCGAGAGGCTGCGGATGCTGGAGCAGGTCGGCATCCTCCACCGCGATCACCGGCCGACCATTCCCCCACAAGTGACCTACAGCCTCACCCCTCGCGGGCACGAGCTGGAAACCGCGCTCGACGCGCTTGACGCGCTGGCGCTGAAATGGAGCGGGCGAAGCTCCTGGAATTAGCGCGACCCGCGCCCGGATCGGGCGCACGCACAAAAAAAGGGGCGCCCGGAGAGGCGCCCCTTTCACATCAGCCGGCAAACCGAATTCAGGCGAACTTCGCCTTCACTTCGTCCGCCACGTTCTGCGGCACTTCGTCATAGTGCGAGAACTGCATCGTGTATTGCGCGCGGCCCTGGGTGAACGAGCGCAGCTGGTTCACATAGCCGAACATATTGGCAAGCGGCACCATCGCTTCCACCGCCTGCGCGTTGCCGCGCGTGTCGGTGCCCTGGATCTGGCCGCGGCGGCTGTTCAAGTCGCCGATCACGTCGCCCAGATAATCCTCTGGCGTCACCACCTCGACGCGCATGATCGGCTCGAGCAGCTTGATGCCCGCCTTCGCCGCCGCTTCGCGCATCGCGCCGCGCCCGGTGATTTCGAACGCCAGCGCCGACGAGTCGACGTCGTGATACTTGCCGTCGACCAGATGCACTTCGAAGTCGATGATCGGGAAGCCGATCAGATGGCCGCTCTCGGCCGATTCGCGCATGCCCTTCTCGACCGAGGGGATATATTCCTTGGGAATATTGCCGCCCTTGACCTCATCGAAGAACTGATAGCCCGATCCGCGCTCGCCCGGCTTCAGCTGGACGCGCACTTCACCGAACTGGCCCGAGCCGCCCGACTGCTTCTTGTGGGTATAGGTCAGCTCGACCGGCTTCGCGAGATATTCGCGATACGCCACCTGCGGCGCGCCGACATTGGCCTCCACCTTGAACTCGCGCTTCATGCGATCGACGATGATCTCCAGGTGGAGTTCGCCCATCCCCTTGATGATCGTCTGGCCGCTTTCGGGGTCCGAGGCGACGCGGAACGACGGGTCCTCGCGGGCGAGGCGGTTGAGCGCGACGCCCATCTTCTCCTGGTCGGCCTTGGTCTTGGGTTCCACCGAAAGCTCGATCACGGGCTCGGGGAATTCCATCCGCTCGAGGATGATCGGCGCCGCCGGCGTGCAGAGCGTGTCGCCGGTGGTGGTGTCCTTCAGCCCCGCCAGCGCGACGATGTCGCCGGCATAGGCCGCCTGGATGTCCTCGCGGCTGTTCGCATGCATCAGCAGCATGCGACCGACCTTTTCCTTCTTGTCCTTGACCGAGTTGGTCACGGTCGAGGCGCCTTCGAGCTTGCCCGAATAGATGCGCACGAAGGTGAGCGTGCCGACGAACGGGTCGTTCATGATCTTGAACGCGAGGCCCGAGAAGGGCGCGTCGTCCGAGGCGGGACGCTCGTCCGGCGTCTCGCCGTCGAGCTTCAGGCCCTGCACCGGCGGAATGTCGAGCGGGCTCGGCAGATAATCGATCACCGCGTCGAGCAGCGGCTGGACGCCCTTGTTCTTGAACGCCGAACCGCACAGCACCGGCACGAACGCGAATTCGAGCGTGCCCTTGCGGATCAGCCGCTTCAGGGTGGCGGTGTCGGGCTCATTGCCCTCCAGATACGCCTCCATCACGGCGTCGTCCTGCTCGACCGCCATCTCGATCAGCTCCGCGCGCGCCGTCGCCGCCGCGTCCGCCAGTTCGGCCGGGATCGGCTGATATTCGAACTTCGCGCCCAGGCTCTCTTCGAGCCAGATGATCGCGCGGTTCTCGACCAGATCGACCAGGCCCTTGAAATCGCTCTCCAGGCCGATCGGGAGGTACAGCACCATCGGGCGCGCGCCGAGGCGGTCCTTGATCATCTGCACGCAGCGATCGAAGCTCGCGCCGGTGCGGTCGAGCTTGTTGACGAAGCACATGCGCGGCACGCGGTACTTTTCCGCCTGGCGCCACACCGTCTCCGACTGCGGCTCCACGCCGGCCACGCCATCGAAGCAGGCGATCGCGCCGTCGAGCACGCGCAGCGAACGCTCGACCTCGATGGTGAAGTCGACGTGGCCGGGGGTGTCGATGATGTTGATACGGTGCTCTTCGCCCTTGCCGTCCTCGGCCCGCCAGAAGCAGGTGGTGGCGGCCGACGTGATCGTGATCCCGCGCTCCTGCTCCTGCTCCATCCAGTCCATCGTCGCGGTGCCTTCATGCACCTCGCCGATCTTGTACGACTTGCCGGTGTAATAGAGGATGCGCTCGGTCGTCGTCGTCTTACCGGCGTCGATGTGCGCCATGATGCCGATGTTGCGATAGCGTTCGAGCGGATGGCTGCGGGCCATGACAGGTCTTCCTTGGATGTGCGGGCACCCCAGGGCGACCCCCGGGCGCGCGCGATATAGAGACGATGCGCGAGTTGCGAAAGCCAAAAGGCGACGCCCGTTCGCGTCGCCTTTCAGACATTACCAGCGATAGTGCGAGAAGGCGCGGTTGGCCTCGGCCATCCGGTGGGTATCTTCGCGCTTCTTCACCGCGTTGCCGCGGTTGTTCGCGGCGTCCATCAGCTCGCCCGAAAGGCGGGCCGCCATCGTCTTTTCAGCGCGCGAGCGGGCGGCCGAGATCAGCCAGCGGATCGCCAGCGCCTGGGCACGCTCGGGGCGGACTTCCACCGGCACCTGATAGGTGGCGCCACCAACGCGGCGGCTGCGCACTTCGATGCCCGGCTTCACGTTGGTCAGCGCGTCATGGAACACGCCGAGCGGCTCGCGCTTGGCGCGTGCCTCGATCGTATCGAGCGCACCATAGACGATCTGTTCGGCGACCGACTTCTTGCCATCGAGCATGACCGAATTCATGAACTTCGACAGGACGATATCCCCGAACTTCGGATCGGGCAGAATTTCCCGCTTTTCGGGACGACGACGACGCGACATTCTTTGTTTCCTTTATGCTTCAGCCGATCCGGAACCTGTCCGGGGCTTACTGTGGATCACTTCGGACGCTTGGCGCCGTACTTCGAACGCGACTGCTTGCGGTCCTTCACGCCCTGCGTGTCGAGCACGCCGCGCAGCACGTGGTAGCGCACGCCCGGCAAGTCGCGCACGCGGCCGCCGCGGATCAGCACCACCGAGTGCTCCTGCAGGTTGTGCCCTTCGCCGGGGATGTAGCTGATCACTTCGCGGCTGTTGGTCAGGCGCACCTTGGCCACCTTGCGCAGCGCCGAGTTCGGCTTCTTCGGGGTCGTCGTGTAGACGCGGGTGCAGACGCCGCGCTTCTGCGGATTCTGCTCCATCGCAGGGACCTTCGACTTGGCCTTCTGCGGTTCGCGGCCCTTGCGGACCAATTGGTTGATCGTCGGCATGAAGCCCTTCACCTTATGTTACCGGCAAACCCGGCGGTTACTTTGCTTGCGGCTCCACGAAAAATAGGCCCGTCGGGCGATCGCGCGCGATCCCCTGGGCCCGTTCGCTTGCCGCTGGCAATGTTCAAGCAGCCCGACGACGGATGTCCGCCCGAGCAGCGCGCGCCTATACGGGGCCGCGTCGTGTCCGTCAACCGCCACGCACGGGCGCGGCCGGGGTTGCGCGCGCGTGATATTTTGGCGCTAGACGGAGTCGCCAACGAAAGGACGGACGATGTTCAACAACAACCGGCAGCGTGACGGTAGCGGCGTGACGACGATGAGCGGCACCGGCGGGAAGCGCCAATTCTCGGTGATCGGGCCCGATGTGCGCATCGCCGGCAATCTGAGCGCGACCGCGGACCTGCACTTGGACGGCACGATCGAGGGCGATGTCGCCTGCGCGACGCTGGTTCAGGGCACGGAAGGCCGGGTGATCGGCAATGTCCGCGCCGAAACCGCGCGGATCGCCGGCGCGATCGAGGGCTCGGTCTCGGCCCGAACGGTGACGATCGAACGCAGCGCGCGGATCAGCGGCGATGTCGATTACGAGGCGATCGAGATCGAGAATGGCGCGCAGGTCGATGGCCGGCTGACGCACCGCGGCGCCGGAGCAGCGACGACGCCCGTGCTGGTCGAGGTGCTGCCGCCGGTCGGCAAGGCGAACTGAGCGAGTAAAAGAAATGCATCGGTGAAGCGGCATTCCCGCCCATCAACACCATCGCCCCGTGCCCCACTGCCTTTCCCGGCCCAAAGAAAGCCAAGCCCCGTGTCAAGCACGGGGCGACGCTTATGAGCTCTTTAGCATCCGCTGTTCACACGGAGGACAAAGCTCGCGTTACTTCACCCGCACCCCACCCTTGATCACCGCGCTCGGCCTTTCGAGCAGCCGCACATCCGCCAACGGATCGCCCGCCACCGCGACCAGATCGCCGTAGCGACCCACGGCCACCTGCCCCACGTCGCTCCGCCCCAGCGCCTGGGCGGCGCCGGACGTCGCCGCGCGGATCGCCTCGATCGGGGGCATCCCCCATTCGACCATCTTGGCGAATTGCAGCGCGTTCTGCCCCGCGGGGAAAACCCCGCCATTATCGGTGCCGAACACCATCTTCACCCCGGCGCGATAGGCGTCACGGAAGGTCTCGCGCTGCTTGCGGCCGATTTGCCGCTCCTTCTCCAGGCTTTCGGGGAAAACGCCGTTCTTCTCGCCTTCCGCGAGGATGTAGTCGTCATCGTAAATGTCCATGGAGAACCACGCGCCCTTCGCCTTGGCGAGCGCGAAGCTATCGGCATTGGCGAGGCTCGCATGTTCGATCGTGTCGACGCCGGCGCGCAGGCAATCGTTGATCCCCTCGGTGCCGTGCGCGTGCGCGGCGACGCGCAGGCCGAGCATGTGCGCCTCGTCGACCACCGCCTTGATCTCGTCGAAGCTCATCTGCTGCGCGCCGGCGGCATCGGTCTTGGAGAGCACGCCGCCGGTCGCGCAGATCTTGATCACCTCGGCGCCATATTTGCGCAGCGTCCGCACCAGTTTGCGATACCCCTCGGGACCATCGGCGACGCTTGGATTGGGGACGTCGGCAAAGCGCGGGGGCAGTTCGCCGGTGCCGTCGCAATGGCCGCCGGTCGCGCCGATCGCATAGGTCGCGGGCACGATGCGCGGACCGACGATGTAGCCGCCCTCGATCGCTTGCTTCAGCCCGATGTCATTATAATCATGCGAGCCGACATTACGCACGGTGGTGAAGCCCGCCTCGAGCATGGCACGGGCGTTCGCCACGCCCACCGCCTGCCAGAAGCTGTCGGTATAGCCCAAGCGGCGATAGCCGCTGATGCGCGGATCGCCGTCGAGATGGACGTGCATGTCGATCAGCCCGGGGAGCAGGGTCTGCCCCGGCAGATCGATCCGCTTGGCGTCGGCGGGCGGGGTGATCTGGCCTTGCGGTCCGACAGATGTGATCTTGCCATCGGTGATCACCACGGCGGGCCGCTCGATCATCCGCCCGCTCGCCACGTCGAGCAGGCGATCGGCGGTGACGACGACGGTCTCCGCCCCGGCCGGCGCGCCGATCAGCGCCACCACGAAAAGCGCCGCCGCGCGCGCCAAATGCTTCATGCCCCTGCCCCCTTTTTCATCGCAGCGCCAAGCATGGCCCGGCGCGGGGCGATCGGCAAGTCAGCGCGGCGCGGGCTCGGGCGACGACGCGGGCGGGGTCGCGGCGGGCGGCACCGGCGCGGTCGAGCGCAGCAGTTGTTGGTCCGGCATCTTCAGCCGGCCGCGCAGGCGATCGATCTGCGCCTGGCGATAGTTCAGATACAGCTCGCGCCGCGCCTTATAGGGGTTGGGGTCGGCGCGAACGGCGACGTAATCGCCATCATATTCGGCGCGGTAATCGATCGAGCGCAGCGCATTGGCCGGGATCGAATAGCGCAGATCGTCGAACGGAAAGCCGATCGTCAGCGGCAGCACCGCCGCATCCACCCCGCGCCCGAACAGATCGCGCACCGTGGTGGGGCCGATCAGCGGCAGGAAGAGATAAGGCCCCGGCCCCACCCCATAGATCGCCAGCGTGTTCGCGAAACCGTTGGGGCGATAAGGCAAGCGGAAGGGCTTGGCGACGGCCACGTCCAGGAAGCCGCCGATCCCAGCGGTCGAGTTGATCACGAACCGCCCCACCGTCTCCGCCGCCTTGCCGGGCTTCAGCTGGAGTAGATAGTTCACGAATACCACTGGCTCGCCGATGTTGCGCAGGAAGTTGCGGATGCCGCCGCGCACCGGCTTGGGCAGCCCCTTCTTATAGGCAAGCGCGACCGGGCCGAAGAAGGCCTTGTCGACCGCCTGGGTCGCCGCGAACGAGACCTGGTTCACCTCCTGCATCGGGTCGCCCGGCGGCGGGCCGACCCGCCCCTCGACGACAACGTCCTGCTGCGCCGCATCGGCGGGCTGCGGGGTGCCGGCGATCACCACCGGCACCGGCGGCGCGGGCGTCAAGGGCGGTGGGATCACGCCCTGCTCCGCCGGCGGCGCCTGCACCGGCGCGAGCATGGGCGCCGGCGTCAGCAGCAATATGGTGGCAAAAGCCGGCAGGCCCATCGTCAATCCCTTTGGCATCGGTTCGAAACGAACAACGCCTTTCGAGCAAAAATTAGCAAAAATCTATCGGGAGAAATGCACGGCGTGCGCGAGCAGCGCTTGATAGCTGGCGGGCGCCGGCGGCAGCAGCAGGCGCGCCGTCGCGCCGATCAGGACGACGGGCAGGAGCGCGAGCGCGAGCGCCCAGCGCGATCGGTTCGCCAGATCGGGCCACAGCAGCAACGCCGCGAGCCCCGCCGCGAGCATCGGCCACAGATGATAGCGCAGATCCGCCGCGATGCTGACGACCAGAAAGCTCGCCTCCAGCGCGACGGCCGAGCCGGCCATCGCCAGCGCCAGATGGCGCCTCGGCGCCGGCGGGCGACGTGCGCCGGCGATGAACAGCGCCGCGGCGAGCGCCGTCCACAGGCCCGGCCAGCCGAGCGGGCTTTCCGCCTGCCCCGCCGCGAGCCTCTGCCACGTCGCCGCCCCCCGTCCCGGCGAACTCAGCCCGAGCTTGTTCGCTTCGGAATGCGCCGGCGGCGCGGCGCCGAACAGTCCGGTGCCGATCCAAAGCCGCTCGCTCAGCTGCCAATGCGCCAGCCGGTGACGCGCGTAGAGCAGCGGATGCGCCAAGGCTCCCATCAGCCAGCGTCCGACCAGCACGCGCGGCGGCAGCGCCTCCAGGCGCCGGGCGAAAGCGCCGCAATAGCGCGGGTCGCCGAGCGGATCCCAGAAATAGGCGCTGGCACAGGCTGGCTTCAGCGTGCCCGCTTCTCCGGGGCTCAGCACCGCCGCGCCGCCCGCCGCCATCGCGCCGAGATCGTAGATCGGCAACGTGCGCCAGACATTGGTCGGCTCGGCGCCGAGCAGCCGCTGGTTGACGACGGGCAGCGCGACGATCACCACCACGCCCGCGATCAGCCCGACCAGCGCGCGCCGGCGCCACGAGGCGCGCCACATCAGCAGCGCGAGCGGCAGCGTCGCGAATAGCGCATTGGCGCGCAGCAGCGTCGCCGCGACGATCAGCAGGGCGATCGCCCCTCGGCCAAGCGCCGGCACCGGTTTCCCCCGCAGACGCCACCAGCCGACGAGCCCGGTGGCGGCGACCAGCGCGGCCGCCATCAGCGCGTCCTTCACCACGACCATTTCCCACCCGGCGAACAGCGGCAGCGCGCCGAGCAGCAGCACGCCCGCGCCTTGTGCCGGTCGGCGCTCGCCCAGTGCCGCGGCGAGCAGCCCCAGCCCGAGCCAATAAAGCGCCGTCTGCACCGCCAGCAGCGGCGCCGCCCCGCCCCCGAGCGGGAGCAGCGCCTGCCACAGCCGCGCCATCAGCGGCGGGTGCCAATCGTCGAACCGTCCGCTCAGCGCCTGGGCATATTGGGTGACCGCATCATAAGGCGCGACGCCCGGCCAAGCGAGCAGCAGCTGGCCACAAGCGAGGATCGCCGCCGCGCCCAGCCAGGTCGCCGGGCGCGGCGCGCGCATCAGATGTGCAGCGCGCGGCCATAAGCGCCGAGCACGCTTTCATGCATCATTTCCGAGAGCGTCGGGTGCGCGAACACCGTTTCCATCAGCTCGGCCTCGGTGGTCTCCAGCTGGCGCGCGATCACATAGCCCTGGATCAGCTCGGTCACTTCGGCGCCCACCATATGGGCGCCAAGCAGGGCGCCGGTTTCGGCATCGAACACCGTCTTCACGAAACCTTCCGCCTCGCCGAGCGCGATCGCCTTGCCGTTGCCGATGAAGGGGAATTTGCCGACCTTCACCTTGTGCCCCGCTTCCTTCGCCTTGGCCTCGGTGAGGCCGACGCTCGCCACCTGCGGACGCGAATAAGTGCAGCCCGGGATGTTCCACGTCTTGAACGGGTGCGGGTTGAGGCCCGCGATCGCTTCGACGCATACGACGCCCTCATGGCTCGCCTTGTGCGCCAGCCAGGGCGCGCCGGTGATGTCACCGATCGCGTAGATGCCGGGCACGTTGGTACGGCCATAGCCATCGACCACGATATGCCCACGCGCGAGCTCGACGCCGAGCGCTTCCACCCCGATCCCATCGGTATTGGGGATGATGCCGATCGCGACGATCGCGTGGCTGAATTGCTCCTCCTGGGTCTTGCCGTCCTTGGTCTTGATCGTGGCGGTGACGCCGGCGTCGCTCGCCTTCAGCCCCTCGATCCCGGCTTCGGTGAGGATGCGGATGCCCTGCTTCGTCAGCGCTTTTTCCATGAACGCGCTCACTTCCTCGTCCTCCACGGGCAGCAGGCGCGGGAGGAGTTCGACGATCGTCACTTCGGCGCCCATGTCGCGGTAGAAGCTGGCGAACTCCACCCCGATCGCACCCGATCCGATGACGATCAGCTTGCTCGGCATTTCGGCCGGGGTCATCGCGTGGCGATAGGTCCAGATACGCTTGCCGTCGGCCGGGGCGAAAGGCAGATCGCGGGCACGGGCGCCGGTCGCGACGATGATGTGCGGCGCCTCCAGCTCGGTTACCTTGTCGCCCTGCGTCACTTTCAGCTTGCCGGGCGCGGTGATCGCGCCGGTGCCCTCGTGAACGGCGACCTTGTTCTTCTTCATCAGCGTCTTGACGCCGGCATTGAGCTGTCCCGCCACCTTGCGGCTGCGCTCGACGATCTTGGCGAGATCATAGCCCGGCCGCTCGACCGTCAGGCCATAAGCGTCGGCGTGCGTCATGTAATGATAGATCTCGCTGGTGCGCAGCAGCGCCTTGGTGGGGATGCAGCCCCAGTTGAGGCAGATGCCGCCCAGCCGCTCGCGCTCGACGATCGCGGTCTTCAGCCCCAGCTGGCTCGCCCGGATCGCGGCGACATAGCCGCCGGGGCCGGAGCCCAGCACGATCAGATCATATTGCTCGGCCATACGCGTCCTCGCTTTCGCCTACCCGAAAAATCCCGGCCCTCGGACCAGATATCGCCGCGCAAGGCAAGTGCTCTAGGGGCAGCCCCGGGCCTGACAGGCGGCGAATCGCTCGATATGCTGGCTCGCAGTGATGACGACGGCTTCGGGGGGAGCGATGCGGGCGGGAGGGGTGATGTTGGCGTTGATCTTGGCGGGCTGCGTGCCGCCGCCGATCGAGCGGGCGAGCGACCAGGCGCCGCAACTGCCGCCGCCCCAGGTGGCAGAGCCCGCACCGCTTCCTCCCGCCGCGCCGCCGCCGCGCCCGGCCTGGGAAGCGCGGCCCGTGACGCCCGACGCACGCGAGGTTCAGGCGCAGGATTATTATGTCCGCCCCGGCGACACGCTGCGCGGCATCGCCAATTTCACCGGCGCGGGGAGCGAGGCGATCGCCCGCGCCAATGGACTCCAGCCGCCGTTCGTCGTGCGGGTCGATCAGAAGCTGATCATCCCGCCGGGCCGCTATCATCTGGTCCATGCGGGCGAGACGGGGATCGCGATCGCCCGCGCCTACGGCGTGCCCTGGGCGCAGGTGGTGGAGGCCAACGCCCTCGCCGAGCCCTATGTGCTGCGCGCCGGCCAGCGCATCCTGATCCCGCGCGCCGGCCCCCAGACCCCCGCCGAGCGCGCCGCCGCCTTCTCGATCGACATCGACGATATCGTCACCGGCGGCGAACCCGCGCTCGCCGCCAATGCCGCGCCGGTGGCCCCCGCCGCCACGGCGCGGCGCGTGCTGCCGCCCGAGGCGAGCGTCGCCGCGCCCGCGCGCTTCGCCGGCGGCTTCGCCTGGCCGGTGGAGGGCAATATCGTCAGCCGCTTCGGCCCCGGCGGTAGCGGCGAGCGGCATGATGGGATCAAGATCGCCGTCCCGCTGCGCACCCCCGTGCTGGCGAGCGCCGACGGGGTGGTGAGCTATACCGGCTCGGGCGTGAAGGGCCTGGGCGGGATCGTTATCGTCCGCCACGGCGAGGGGTGGAGCAGCATCTACGGCCATGTCGGCGAAATCCTCGTCCAGCGCGGCCAGGCGGTGAAGCGCGGCCAGGCGGTGGCGCTTTCGGGCGACAGCGGGTTCGCCGATCGGCCGGAGCTGCATTTCGAGCTGCGCAAGGGCCGGGTGCCGGTGGACCCGGTGGGGGTGTTGCCGGGGCGGTAGGGGAAGGAGGGGAAGTGCCCTCACCCAACCCTCTCCCGTGAACGGGAGAGGGCTAATCGGGTCGTTCCAGGCTCAATCGCAAAGCCCTCTCCCGTTTACGGGAGAGGGTTGGGTGAGGGCCTTCAACGCTGCACCCTTCCCTCCACCCCAACACCCATTCTAAAGCCCGAGCATGACCTACACCTCCCCCCTCCTCCGCACCCTCGACGAGCGCGGCTATATCCACCAGGCGACCGACGCCGCCGGGCTAGACGCGCTCGCGCTGAAACAGGCCGTCCCCGGCTATATCGGCTTCGACGCCACCGCTCCCTCGCTCCATGTCGGCAGCCTGGTGCAGATCATGATGCTGCGGCGGATGCAGCAGACCGGGCACAAGCCGATCGTGCTGATGGGCGGCGGCACCACCAAGGTGGGCGACCCCAGCGGCAAGGACGAGAGCCGCAAACTGCTCGACGATGCCGCGATCGATGCCAACATCGCCTCGATCCGCCGCGTGTTCGAACGCTTCCTCGTATTCGGCGACGGCCCCAGCGACGCGGTGATGGTGAACAACGCGGAGTGGCTCGACGCGCTCGCCTACATCCCTTTTCTGCGCGAGGTGGGGCGCCACTTCACGATCAATCGGATGTTGAGCTTCGATTCGGTGAAGCTGCGGCTCGATCGCGAACAGCCGCTCACTTTCCTCGAATTCAATTACATGATCCTGCAGGGTTATGATTTCGTCGAGCTCGCGCGGCGCCGGGGGTGCCGCTTGCAGCTCGGCGGATCGGACCAATGGGGCAATATCGTCAACGGGATCGAGCTTGCCCGGCGGATGGATGGGGCCGAGCTGTTCGGCCTCACCAGCCCGCTGATCACCACCGCCGACGGCGCCAAGATGGGCAAGACCGCGGCGGGCGCGGTGTGGCTGAACGAGGATGCCCTACCGGCTTATGATTATTGGCAGTTCTGGCGCAACACGGACGACCGCGACGTTGGCCGATTCCTGCGGCTGTTCACCGATCTGCCCCTCGACGAGATCGCCCGGCTCGAGGCGCTCCAGGGCGCCGAGATCAACGAGGCGAAGATCATCCTTGCCAACGAAGCGACCGCCTTGTGTCGCGGCGCCGCCGCCGCCGCCGAAGCCGCCGAGACCGCGCGCCGCACTTTCGCCGAGGGGGCGGCGGGCGACGCGCTGCCGAGCGTGGTCGCCCCGGCCGCGCAAATGCCGCTGGTCGATGCGTTGGTCGCTTTGGGTTTCGCGGCCTCCAAGGGCGAGGCGCGACGGCTGATCAAGGGCGGCGGCGCGCGGATCGACGGGGAGAAGGCGGCGGACGAAGCCGCGCTCGTCTCCATCGGTGCCGAGCCGGTGAAGATCTCCGCCGGCAAAAAGCAGCACGGGCTGCTGTTGCCCCCCGTATAAACACGGAAAACGCGCTGTTTACGCTGTTTCTACCGAGCCGGTTCATGCCCCGCGCTTACCCCTTGTCGGGCAGATGGCCGCAGGGGATTGGGGATGGCCAGAACGGCTTTGGCTTATGAGGATCAGCGCGGCGCGCCGCGCGACGAGGTCTATCACCGCGCCCGCGCGACCCGGGCGGATGGCAGCCCGCTCGCGCTGCTGATCGTCAACCTGTCCGCCATGGGCCTGATGGCGCGGTGCGACTTCGATCTGCCGATCGGCGAGCGTTTGAAAGTCACGCTGCCGGTGGTGGGGCCGGTGCTCGCGGAGGTCCGCTGGTCGCTGGGCGGGCGGATCGGCTGCGAACTCGATCGCACCATCGCGCTCGCCGATTATTACGATCTGCTCGCGGTGATGGCGAAGGGGCGGTAGCGGCCCCTCTGCCATTTGCGTGACGGCAGGGTCGATACCCCGCCTCGATCTCTCGTCATGCCGGACTTGTTCCGGCATCCACCGTTGTTCCAGGCTCGTCGCGGGCTAGAGCGTGATAATCTTACCTTGCTCCTCCTCCCCTTCAGGGGAGGAGGTTGGGAGGTGGGGGGTCGATGCAGGGCGCAGCGCCTCTTAACCGCCCCCACCCCAACCCCTCCCCTAAAGGGGAGGGGCTTTCTGCGCTACCTTGTAAGATGACCATGCTCGAGGCTCGGCACGCCGGTGGACCCCGGAACAAGTCCGTGGCGACGCCTGCTCTTCCAAGCGATGGTCGGGCGATCGAGCCTGGCGCCTCAGCCGTTATGCTCGGCGATCCAGGCTTCCACCACCGGCGCGATGCGGGTGCGCCATTTGCTGCCGTTGAAGATGCCGTAATGCCCGGCGCCCTCGGCCATGTAATAGCGCTTCATCCGCCCCGGCAGGTTGCTCGCCAACGTCAGCGCCGCCTTGGTCTGGCCGAGCCCCGAAATATCGTCGCGCTCGCCCTCGATCGCGAGCAACGCGATGTCCTTGATCGCCGCCGGATCGACCGGCACGCCGCGATGCGTCATGATCCCGCGCGGCAGCGCGTGCTGCTGGAACACGCGCTCGACCGTCTGCAGATAAAATTCGGCGGTCATGTCGCATACCGCGCGATACTCGTCATAGAATTCCTTGGTCGCGTCGGCGCCCTCGTCGTCGCCCTGAACGAGATGTTTGAACATCTCCCAGTGCGAGATCATGTGGTTGCCCAGGTTCATCGTCATGAACCCGGCAAGCTGGAGGAAGCCCGGATACACATGCCGGCCCGCGCCCGGATAGGTCAGCGGCACGGTCGCGATCACGTTCTGCTCGAACCAGGCATGCGGGCGCTGCGTGGCGAGCGTGTTCACCGCGGTCGGCGCTTCGCGCGTGTCGATCGGCCCGCCCATCAGCGTCAGCGTGCGCGGGCGACAGGGATGGTCCGCCGCGCTCATCAGGCAGGCCGCGGCATAGCAGGGCACCGAGGGCTGGCAGACCGCGAGCATATGCGCGCCCGGCCCGATCGCCTCCAGGAAAGCGATGATGTAATCGATATAATCGTCCAGATCGAAGCCGCCGTCGCTCAGCGGCACCAGCTTCGCGTCGCGCCAATCGGTGATATAGACGTCCGTGGTCGGCAACAGCCGCTCGACCGTGCCGCGCAGCAGCGTGGCATAGTGGCCGGACATCGGCGCGACGATCAGCAATTTGGGGCCGCCGGTCACGCCCTCGCGCGCGAAATGCTTCAGTTGACCAAAGGGGCGGCGCAGCACGATCTGCTCATGAACGGCGATCTCGCGGCCCTCGATCACCGTCTTGTCGAGCCCGAATTCGGGCTTGCCGCGCGGCGCGGCGGCGTGAGCGAAGACTTCGAGCGCGGAACCGAGCACCGGCCCGCCGCCAAAGTAAGCGAAGGGATTCGCAGGATTTTGCAAGAACCCCGCGCCCATATTGGCGATAGCGCTAGCGCCGGCCAACATCGAGCGCTGGAGTTCATAGGCGTCGTAAAGCATGAGCGTCCCTATAGCGTGACAGCGGTTACCGCCGGCTGAACCACCGAATAACAGGATACGCCCGCGCCACAATGCGCGTTACCCCCGCGAAACGCAAATCCTGTTGGCAATCGCGGGACGACCGGCCGTGTCACCCGCGGTTCAACGGCGTTGAGCCCTTACAACGCGCCTGCTACGCGTTCGTGCCATGGCAGACCCCGTTCCCGCCGCCGATCCGGCCGCGCCGCGCGCCAAGCGCAGGCTTTCCAGTCTCGATCTCGTCTGGTCGCGCGTGCGGCGCTATCCGCTGCAACTGGCGATCGCCTGCCTCGCGCTCACCATCACCTCGGCCGCGACGATCGCGATCCCTTATGGCTTCAAGCGGGTGATCGATCGCGGCTTCGGTGGCCAGGGCGGGCCGGACGCGGTGGCGGGCTCGTTCCACTATCTGCTGATGATCGTCGCCGTGCTCGCGCTCGGCACCGCGTTGCGCTTCTACTTCGTCTCCTGGCTCGGCGAGCGGGTGGTGGCGGATGTGCGCGCGGAAGTGCAGCGCCACCTGCTGCGCATGGCGCCGCGCTTCTTCGAGGAAAACCGCCCGAGCGAGATCGCCTCGCGCCTCACCAGCGATACCGCGCAGGTGGAGGTGGTCGTCGGCACCACCGTCTCGGTCGCGCTGCGCAACGCGTTCACCGGCGTGGGCGGGATGATCTATCTGTTCGCCATTTCGGCGAAGCTTGCCGCGCTGCTCGTGATCGGCATCCCGATCGTGATCCTGCCGATCATGCTGATGGGGCGGCGGGTGCGCAGCATGTCGCGCGCCTCGCAGGACCGGGTGGCCGATGTCGGCGCGGTGGCGACCGAGACGCTGTCGGCGATGAAGATCGTCCAAGCCTTCGGCCAGGAACGGCGCGAGGGCGATCGCTTCGCCGCCGCCGTCGCCGCCACCTTCAGCGCGGCCAAGCAGCGCATCCTGTGGCGCGCGGTGATGACGGCCTTGTTCATCGGCGCGATCTTCGGCTCGATCACGATGGTGATGTGGGAAGGCGCGATCGACGTCGCCGCCGGGCGCCTTTCGGGCGGATCGATCGCGGCGTTCGTGCTGACCGGCGGGATCGTCGCCGGCGCGTTCGGCGCGCTGACCGAAGTCTATGGCGATCTGCTGCGCGGCGCGGGTGCGGCGGAGCGGCTGAACGAGCTACTCGCCGCCGAGCCCGAGATCCGCGCGCCGGCCAATCCGGTCGCGCTCCCCAGCCCGCCGCGCGGCGAGATCGCGTTCGAGCGGGTGAGTTTCCGCTATCCCACCCGGCCCGAACTCGCCGCGCTCAACGATTTCTCGCTCGAAGTGCGTCCCGGCGAGACGGTCGCCGTGGTCGGCCCTTCGGGGGCGGGCAAATCGACGCTCTTCCAGCTGCTCCAGCGCTTCTACGATCCGATCGAGGGCACCGTCCGCGTCGACGGCGTCGCGCTGCCGCAAGCCGACCCCGCCGATATCCGCGCGCGGATGGCGATGGTGCCGCAGGAGACGGTGATCTTCGGCGCCTCCGCGCGCGACAATCTGCGCTATGGCCGCTGGGAGGCCGACGATGCCGCGCTCTGGGCGGCGGCCGAGGCGGCGAACGCGGCCGAGTTTCTGCGCAAGCTGCCCGACGGGCTCGACACGTTCCTGGGCGAGGGCGGCGCGCGGCTGTCGGGCGGTCAGCGCCAGCGCGTCGCGATCGCTCGCGCGCTGCTGCGCGACGCGCCGATCCTGCTACTCGACGAGGCGACCAGCGCCTTGGACGCCGAAAGCGAGCGGCTGGTGCAGGAAGCGCTCGAACGGCTGATGGCCGAACGCACCACGATCGTGATCGCCCACCGCCTCGCGACGGTGCGCGCCGCCGACCGCATCATCGTGATGGACGAAGGCCGCATCGTCGAGGAAGGCGCGCATCAGAGCCTGATCGGCCGCGGCGGGCTCTATGCACGGCTGGCGAGTTTGCAGTTCAGCGAAGCGGCTTGAGGAGCAGCGCGACATGAAGACCAGCGGCAACACCATGCTGATCACCGGCGGCGGCTCGGGCATCGGCGCGGCGCTCGCCCAGCGCTTCCACGATCTCGGCAACACGGTGATCATCGCCGGGCGCCGCGCGGAAGCCTTGGCGGCGGTATGCAAAGGCCGACCGAACCTCCACGCGATGACGCTCGACATCGACGACGGGGCCGCGATCGACGCCTTCGCCGCCGAACTGCTCGCCGCGTACCCCGCGCTCAACGTCGTGATCAACAATGCCGGCATCATGCGGCTGGAGCCGATCGACACGCGCCGCGAGATGGCCGATGCCGAAGCGACGATCGCGACCAATCTGCTCGGCCCGATCCGGCTGACCAACGCGCTGGTCGATCATTTCGTCACGCGCGGCGACGCGACGATCGTCACCGTCACCTCGGGGCTCGCTTTCGTGCCGCTGATCGACGCCGCGGTCTATTCGGCGACCAAGGCGGCGATCCATAGCTACACCGTCGCGCTGCGCGCCGCGCTCGCGGAGCGTGTCGAGGTGATCGAGCTCGCCCCGCCCGCGGTGCAGACCGGGCTGACGCCGGGCCAGGAGAACCGCCCGGGCTATATGCCGCTCGATGCGTTCATCGACGGGGTGATGGCGCTGGTCGAACAGCAGCCGACGCCCCGCGAGTTGCTCGTCGAGCGCGCCGCCTTCCTGCGCAGCGCCGAGATCGAGGGTCGCTTCGATCAGACGCTCGATCAGCTCAACACGATGGCCCGCGCGGCGCGGGCAGCGCAGGGAGAGGCGAGATGAACGGCCGCGACTTCGATCTCATCGTCTATGGCGCGACCGGCTTCACGGGTCGGCTCGTCGCCGAATATCTGACGCAGGCCTATGCCGGCGACAAGCGCCCGCGATGGGCGATGGCGGGGCGGTCCGAAGCGAAGCTCGCCGAGGTGCGCGACCTGATCGGCGCCCCCGCCGACACCCCGCTCGTCGTGGCGGATGCGAGCGATCCGGCGAGCCTGAAGGCGATGGCCGCGCGCGCGACGGTGATCCTCACCACGGTCGGCCCCTATCAGCTCTATGGCAGCGCGCTGGTCGCGGCATGTGTCGAGGCGGGCACGGCCTATGTCGATCTCTGCGGAGAGCCCGGCTGGATGCGCGAGATGATCGACGCGCACCACGCCCGCGCCCAGGAAAGCGGGGCGCGGATCGTCTTTTCCTGCGGGTTCGATTCGATCCCGTTCGATCTCGGCGTGCTGACGCTGCAGGAGGCCGCCCGCGAGCGGTTCGGCCGCCCCTGCCCACGGGTGAAAGGCCGGGTGCGCGCGATGAAGGGCGGTTTCTCCGGCGGCACCGCGGCGAGCCTGAAAGCGACGCTCGCCGCCGCCGCGCGCAATCCCTCGCTGATCGCGCTCCTCACCAATCCCTTCGCGCTCACCCCCGGCTTTCAGGGGCCGGGCCAGCCGCTGGGCATGATCCCCGAATATGATCGCACGATCGAGGCCTGGGTCGCCCCGTTCATCATGGCGCCGATCAACACCAAGAACGTCCACCGCACCAATTTCCTGCTCGGCAAGGCCTATGGCGCGGACTTCGTCTATGACGAGATGATGGTCGCGGGGCTCGGCGAGATGGGCAAGGCGGCCGCCGAGGCGATCGCCAAGATGAACCCGCTGGCCGGCGACAAAGGGCCCAAGCCCGGTGAAGGCCCGAGCAAGGAAGAGCGCGATAGCGGCCATTACGACCTGCTGTTCGTTGGCGACATGGGTGGCGGGATACGGATCGATGCGGTGGTGACGGGAGACAAGGACCCCGGCTATGGCTCGACCAGCAAGATGATCGCGGAAGCCGCGCTGTGCCTGATCGAGGATGTGCCGGAGGCGGCCGGCGGGGTATGGACCCCGGGCGCGATCATGGGCGCACCTTTGCGCAAACGGCTGATCGAGCGCGCGGGGCTGACGTTCAACGCGGGGTAAACGCCACCTTCTGTTGCGCATAAAACGTCGTCCCTGCGAAAGCAGGGACCTCGGGCAATCGGCGGCTCAATTTGGCACGAGGCGCTGCCGCCGCCGGCCCTCAACCCATCAGCGCGACCACCGCCGCCCCCGCCGCCGCGACCGCGCCGATCACCAGACCCGCCCGGCGCCGCCGTTTGCGCGCATAGTCATCCCATGCCGGCACATCGAGATAATAGCGCCCGCCTTCCGCCCAGACGAGCACTTTGGCGGCGACGAAGCGATCGAACACGCGCTGCTCCAGCCGGCGATTGGAAACGAACGCGATCGCCTTGTCCGGCGATACCGCGTTCTGCGTCATGAAATAAGAGATGACGTGGCGTCGCGCGCGGGCGACGAGCGCTGCTGGTCCTGCCATGGGGAGCCCTTTCGTTGCTGACGCAACGGTCTATGCGCCGCCCCGCGCTGCCGCTCAACGCCTTCGTGCGGCATCGCTCGCACGGCAAGCCTGGCGCGCGCCTCTCCCCTCCCTGTAAGGGGGGGCCGGGGGTGGATGCTTCCCGGGCGCGACGCGGGATTGATGAACCCCGGGGGCGGCTGCCTCGCTACGCACGATCCGCCCAGCGGCCCGACCCACCCCAACCCCTCCCTTCCAGGGAGGGGCTATTTGGTCAGCTCAGCCCGCCTTGGTGGCCGACCTTCATGGGCCGTATCGGCGCTTCGAGAAGCTTGCATAGCGAGGCGTAACGCCTTCTCGCGCCGCCTCGAGGTCAGGACGCGCGCCTCTCCCCTCCCTGCAAGGGAGGGGCCGGGGGTGGGTGCTTCCCGGGCGCGACGCGGGATCGATGAACCCCGGGGGCGGCTGCCTCGCTACGCACGACCCGCCCAGCGGCCGGACCCACCCCAACCCAGTTTCGGGTAAGCAGTCCCCCGGACTGCTTAGGTCATGCCGGGGGCATGACCGACCCGAAACTCTTCCAGG
>Ga0310345_10000253_pt1 | contig 97184 bp, 88 predicted proteins | sample HC15DNA20500_MG_FD_204667 | JGI IMG/M metagenome (GOLD analysis project Ga0310345, IMG submission 204667) | Marine microbial communities from station ALOHA, North Pacific Subtropical Gyre - HC15-DNA-20-500_MG | ecosystem: Environmental > Aquatic > Marine > Oceanic | place: Pacific Ocean: North... | reverse complement strand
TTGAAGCTGGCGTGGCTCGCGTTCGCGTTCGGGCTCATCGCCTCGTTCGGCGTGTGGTTCCCGCCCATCATCGACGGGTTCCTCGCGGCCGGGCAGACGGTCGCGCCCGGCGTCGTGAGCCCGGGCGACGTCCTGGGCCTGGGCGTCCAGCTCTCGACCTCGATGGTCAACGGGTTCTTCGACGGCGTGAGCTTGATCGACCTCTCGTTCTCGCTCATGGCGACGGCCATCCTCGTCGCGCTGGCGGCCTTCTTCGTCGAGCTCATGTACGCGGTCATCGCGGCAGCTCTCGTCGTCGTCATCGTCGAGTCGTTCATCGCGCTCGCGGCGGGCGCGCTCGTCCTCGGGTTCGCCGCCTTCCGCGGGACGGCCAACCTCGCCGACCGGTTCGTGGCCTACGTGTTCAACCTGGGCATCCGGCTGTTCTCGCTGTTCCTCCTCGTCGGCGTCGGGTACAACGTGGCCCAGACGTGGCTCCCGCTCGTTTCGGGCGGGTCGAGCGACGTGACGGCCGCGCTCACCGTCCTCGGGGGCTCGCTCACGTTCACACTCCTCGTCGTCGTCATCCCCTACAAGGTCTCGACGCTCCTCACGCGCGACCTCACGGTCGGGTTCGAGCGGGCGCTGAGCTCCGTCTAGCTGCGCCGTCTGCGGCGCACAAGCCATGTCGATCCTCGACCGCCTCACCCGCCGTCCCCGCTCTGCCGCCCCCTCGGGCGACGGCCATGCGGGGAGCCTGCCCCCCGCTCTCGCCGCTGAGGCCCCGCCCAAAGGGTGGGCGCGGGACGAGAAGGCGCCGCCGGAGGTGCTGCGGGGCCGGTACGAGTTCACCCGCCAGTTCTCCGACCTCGCGAAGGGGAAGCGGAACTGGCAGCTCGTCGCGTTCGGGTCGCTCGCGCTCCTCGCCCTCTCGGTCGTCGGCCTGGTCACGCTCTCGCTCCAGAGCCGCGTCGTCCCCTACGTCGTCGAGGTGGACCGGCTCGGCCGCGCGGAGGCCGTCGCTCCGGCCGACGCCGTCCCCGCCGCCGAGGACCGCGTCGTGACGTCGGCCGTCGCCCGGTTCGTCGCCGACATCCGGACGGCGTACCCGGACCCGGTCGCCCAGCGCGACGCCGTCTATCGGGCCTACGCCCACGTCGCCGGCGACGCCCGGGGCTACCTCGAGGGGTACTTCTCCGACCCCGCCAACGACCCTCGCCAGCAGGGGAGGGGGTACCGCCGGGCCGTCGAGGTCACGAACGTGCTCCCGGTCCCCGGCGCCGCCGAGGGCGGGCCGGCGACGTACCGGGTCCAGTGGAACGAGCGCGAGGAGTCCCCGCGCGAGGGCGTGCGGGAGCGGGCGTGGGAGGGGTACCTCTCGGTCACAGTCGCGCCACCGACGACGACGGAGGCCGTCGAGCGGAACCCGCTCGGGGTCTTCGTGACCGACCTCTCGTGGAGCCCGCTCGCCCCGACGGCAGGCGACGCCGCGCCCTCCGACTCCGACACCGAGGTGGAGGAGCGCCCGGCCCAGCGGGAGACCGAGACGCCGCCCGTCAGGCGGCCGGTGAGCGCCCCGCCCCGCCGCCCGGCCGCTGCCGAGGCCCCGTAGCCCGTGCCCGCGCCGACACCGCCCGGCTCCCGGTCGTCGGTCACGCTCGTGGCCGTCCTCTTGGGCTCCGTCGTTGTCGGCGCGCTATACGCCGCCGCCGCGCTCGCCAACGCCGCCGGGTACGGCGCCCACCTCGGCCCCCCCGCCGTCCGCCTCGTGGGAAGCGGCCTGGTCGTCGTCCGGTGCGCCCTCGTCCTCGGCGCGGGCGCCGGACTGGGGCTCGCCGTATACGGCCGCTGGCGTCCGGCGCTCGCAGTCCTCCTGGCCGTCGTCGTGTGTGCGCCCGCGTGGGCCGGGCCGGTCTACGCCCCCTCTGACGGGGCGCTCTGGACGTCCCAAGCAGCACGGACGCTCGGGGCCGACTCCGCCGAGGTCGGGCTGGCCGTGAAGGCGGGTGCGGTCGGCGGGCTCCTCGCGCTCACGCTCCTCGCCGCGCTCACGGCGCCCCGTCCCACGCGGCCGTCGTCCGCCCACGGGACGGCCGCGTGGGGCGAGGGCCGGACCCTCCTCGACGCCCCGGCCGGTCTCGTCCTCGGGCGGTCGAACGGGCGGCCTCCCGAGGCGGGGCACGCCGTCGAACGGTCGCGGGCAGCAGGGGAGGGGAGAGGCCGCCGGCCGCTCGGCGGCCGTAAGCCCGGGGGCCGGTCTACCGGCCCGCTCCTCCGCTACGACGGGCCGGGCCACGTCCTCACCGTCGCGCCGACCCGGGCGGGGAAGGGCGTCGGGGCCGTCGTCCCGAACCTCCTCGACCACCCCGGGCCGGTCGTCGTGACCGACCCGAAGGGGGAGAACCTCGCGCTCACGGCGCGCTATCGGGCGGGCGTCCTCGGCCACCGGGTCGTCGCGCTCGACCCGTTCGGGCTCGCGCCCCGGGACCTGTTCGGCGACGTCGGGCGGGGTCGGATCGAGCGCGGGCGGCTCAACCCGCTCGACCTCGTCGGCCTCGGATCCGCCGACGCCGCGGACGACGCCGCGCTCCTCGCCGAGATGTTGGTCGTCGAGGACGGGGGCGCGGGCGAGAGCCGGTTCTGGTCGGACGAGGCCAAGGCGCTCCTCGCCGGGCTCGCCCTCTACGTCGCCCTCGACTACGACGGGCCGGGCCGGTCGCTCCTCACGGTCCGCGAGCTCCTGACCGGCGACGCGCGGACGTTCAAGGCCCTCCTCGGCACGATGATGGGGCACGACGACCCGGTCGTGCGGCGGACGGGGAACCGGATGGACCGGAAGCACGAGCGCGAGCTCTCGGCCGTCGTCTCGACCGCCCAGAGCCACACGCACTTCCTCGACTCGCCCCGGATGGAGGCCGTCCTCGGCCGGAGCACGTTCGACCCGGCCGACCTCCGACCCGGACGCCCCCGCCGCGCCGGGCACGTGTGGGGCGTCGGCGACCACGCGCTGCCGGACCCCGAGGGCGGGGCGGGGCGGCTCCCCCACCCGGGTCCACTCTCGGTCTACCTCCTCCTCCCGCCCGACCGGCTCGACGCCTTCTCGCGGTGGCTCCGGCTCTCGGTCGCGACGACGATCTCGGCCCTCGCGCGGCTCGGGCCGCTTCCGGGCGGGGCGCCGTCGCCGGAGCGGCGCGCGCTGTTCCTCCTCGACGAGTTCGCCCAGCTCGGGCCGATGCCGCCCGTCCGCCGGGCCGTCTCGCTCATGGCCGGGTACGGCGTCCAGGTCTGGCCCTTTTTGCAGGACCTCGGCCAGCTCCGGCGGCTCTACCCCCGCGACTGGGAGTCGTTCGTCGCCAACGCCGACGTGGTCCAGGCGTTCGGGACGACGGACCAGTTCACGGCCGAGTACCTCTCGAAGATGGCCGGGACGGCGACGGTCTTCCACCAGTCGCAGTCGTCGGGGCGGAGTCGGGGGAAGCACTCGTCGCGGTCGTCGTCGGCCGGGGCGACGGAGACGGGCCGGCCGCTCGTGACGCCGGACGAGCTCCGACGGCTGGGGCGCGACGACCAAGTCCTCCTCGTGCGCGGGGAGGACCCGGTGCTGGCCCGCCGGATCGCGTACTACGAAGACCAAGCGTTTGGACCACGCGCTCGGACCAGGTCATCTACTGGCCCCCCGAACCCCAGTAGCAAACCCCAAAGGACAGCTCGACCTGCCGCGAAGGTGTGATAACCGCCCTCACACCATGTAGGGCACGTCGGAGGCGTGCGTGGGGTAGGCCCAGATCGTCTCGCGGAGCGCGCGCGCCGAGACCCCGTGGCGGATCGCGAGCGCGAACACGTTGACGAGCTCGCCCGCGCCCGGCCCCAGCAGGTGCGCGCCCACGACGCGGTCGCCGGCCGTGAGCACCTTGTAGCACGCGACCTCGGCCCGGACCCGGCGGTAGGTGTACCAGTCGGTCGTGTCGCCCGTGTGTACCTCGATGTCGAGGCCCCGCGCGTCGGCCTCGGCCTCGGTCAGCCCTACGCGGGCGAGGGGCGGGCCGGTGAAGGCGACCGAGGGGACGCCGTCGTGGTTCGGCGTCCGGTGCGGGCCCTTGAGGAGGTTCGACGCCACGACGTGGGACTCGTGGGCGGCGACGGGCGTGAGCGGCGGGCCGCCCGAGTCGGCCGCGTCGCCGGCGGCCCAGACGCGCGGGTTCGAGACGCTCCGGAGGTGGTCGTCGACCGTCACCCCGCGCTTCGAAGACTCGACGCCCGCGGCCTCCAGGTCGAGGTCGGCGAGGGCGGGGACCCGGCCGGCCCCGTGGACGACGAGGTCGGCGTCGACCGTCCAGCGCTCGCCGCCCGTGGTCTCGGTCGTCACCCGGAACCCGTCGCCGTGGCGCTCGACGCCGACGACGGACGTGCCCAGGCGGAGGTCGACGCCGATCTCACAGGTGTGGGCCGCGAGGCGGTCGACGAGGTCGGGGTCGAAGGCCTCGAGCGGCCGCTCGCCGCGGTGGACGACCGTCGCGCGGGCGGCCGTCCGGGCGACGACGTGGGCGAATTCCATCGAGACGTAGCCGCCGCCCACGAACACGACGTGCTCGGGGAGCGCGTCCAGGTCGAGGAAGTCGGTGCTCGTGGCGACGTGCTCGGCGCCGTCGAACGGGAGCGGGGCCGGCTCGGCGCCCGTCGCGACGAGGAGGTGCTCGAACGTCAGGCGACGCTCGCCGTCCTCGCCGTCGACCACGAGCGCGTCGGGGGCGACCAGGCGGGCGCGGCCATGAAGCGTGTCGATCCCCTTCTTCTTGAAGGCGGCCTCGCGCTTGTCGGGGACGGGCTCGGTGAACGTCCGCTTGAAGGCCATCAGGTCGGCCCAGTCGATCGAGGGGGGCGCGTCGACGCCGTGGCCGGCCATCCGACGGCCCCAGTCGACGAGGTGCTCGGCGCCGACGAGCACCTTCTTCGGGTCGCACCCACGGAGGGCGCACGTCCCGCCGTAGGGGCGCGAGTCGACGACGGCCACGCGCCAGCCGGCGGCGGCGCACTTGTGGGCGGCCGTCGAGGCGCCGGAGCCGGTGCCGAGGACGACGAGGTCGTAGGGGTCGGGCATGGGCTCAGGCGGCGCAGCAGCTCAGCTGGCCGACGTCCTTCCGGAACGTGATGGCGGCGAGCTTGACGGCCTCGGAGAGGGTGAGGTACGGGTGGAAGGCGTCGGCGAGCTGCCGGGTCGTGATCCCGTGGCGGACGGCGAGGGCCACCTCCATCAGGAGCTCCGAGCCCTCGGGCGCCAGGACCCGGGCGCCGAGGACGGCGTCGGTCTCGCGGTCGCGGACGAGCGTGACCGAGCCCCGCGTGTCGCGCGCAGCCAGGGCGCGGGGGACGTGCTCCATCGCGAGCGTCGAGGCCTCGGCGTCGAAGCCCGTGGCCTGGGCCTGGGCGAGGTCGAGGCCGACGCCGGCGAGCTGGGGGTCGGTGAAGACGACCCAGGGGAGCGCCGTGTAGTCGGCCCCGGCGTAGAGGCTCTGCTGTGCGTTTCGCGCGGCGAGCGCGCCCTCGTACGCCGCCGTGTAGACGAACATCTTGTCGCCGAGCACGTCGCCGGCCGCGAACACGCCCTCGGCAGATGTCCGGAGGGTGGCGTCGACGGGCACGAAGCCCCGTTTGTCGGTGTCGATGCCGAGCGCCTCCAGGCCCAGGCTGTCGGTGTTGCCGCGGCGGCCCGTCGCGAGCAGGAGGTGCGAGCCGCGGACCGTCTCGGTGCGGCCGTCGACCTCGATCTCGACGACGGTCTCGGCGCCCCCGCGGCGGACGGCCTGCGTGGCGACGCCGGTGCGGACGGTGACGCCGTCGGCCCGGAGGAACCCTTCGAGCGCGTCGGTGAGCGCGGCGTCTTGGCGGGGGAGGACGCGGGCCGAGCGCTGGAGGAGCGTGACGGGCACGCCGAGCCGGGCGAACGCCTGGGCGGCCTCGACGGCCACATATCCACCACCGAGCACGACGAGGTGGTCCGGTGCGGCGCCCAGATCCCAGAGCGTGTCGTTCGTCAGGAAGCCCGCGTCGGCCAGGCCCGGGACGTCGGGGACGAACGTCCGGGCGCCGGTGGCGACGAGGACGGACCGGGCGCGGAGCGTCGGGCCGCCGGCCACCTCGACCGTGTGGAGCCCGCCCCCCGCGAGAGGGCCGCCGTCACGGCCCGCCAGCCGGGCGCGGCCGGCGACGAGGTCGATGGCGTCGTCGCCCGAGACCACGTCGACGTACTTGGCCTGGCGGAGGTCGGCGACGAGGGCGCGGACCTGGGCGAGCACGGCGCCGAAATCGGCCACGCGGCCCGTCGTCTCGACGCCGTCGAACGCCGTCCGCTGGGCGCGGTGGACGGCCTCGGCCGCGCGGATGGTCGCCTTCGAGGGCACGCAGCCTACGTTCACGCACGTCCCGCCGATGGGGAGCCCGTCGTTGACGATGGCCGTGCGCCCGCCGAGCTCCGACGTTTTGAGCGCGGCGGCGAAGGCGGCCGAGCCCCCACCGATCACGACGAGGTCGTAGGTGCCCTCGGGGAGGGACTCGAGCGCCTCGGGCTGGACGGCCGAGGCCGCGCCGTCGCCTGAGGGGACGGCCGGGGGCTCGGTGGGGGCGCCGTAGCCGGCCGCGGGACCGGAGGCGGGGGCGGCGGGCGCCTCGCTCGGTGCGGCGCCTTCGAGGGCGGCGCCTTCGAGAGCGGCGCGGTAGCCCGCGGCCTCGACGGCGCCCACTAGGTCGGCCGGGCTCGTGGGCGCGTCGTCGTCGAGCGTGACGTCGGCCCGGCCGGACTCCCAGCCGGGGACGTCGGCCGAGGCCACGCCGGGGAGCGCCTCGAGCGCCTTGGTGACGTGACGGGCGCAGCCCGAGCACGTCATCCCGCCGACGGTGAGGGTCAGGGTCTCGGACATGTCAAGCGTCGGTGGCGGGCGTCGTGGGGTAGCCGGCGGCAGCGGTCGCGGCCATCAGGTCGGCGACCGTCGCCCGCGTGGGGTCGAAGGAGACGACGGCGCGGGGCGGCGCAAACGAGACGTCGGCCGCGTTCACGCCGTCGACGTTCAGGAGCGCGCGGCGGACGGTCGCGTCGCACGAGGCGCACGTCATGCCCTCGACGGTGAGCGCCACCTGGGCCGTCGCGAGCGGGGCACCTGTGGGGAGCACGGCCGAGTCCGGCGGCCCGCTGGCGGCGCGGACGAGCCACGGGGAGGCGAGGAGCAAGACGGCCGCGAGCGCGCCCACGCCCAGGATCGCGCGGCGCGTGCGGGGCTGGACGGCGTCCTCCTCGCAGTCGCAGTCGGCGGCGTCGCTGCCCGAGGCGGCGAGCCGGGCCGCGCGCCACTCGCGCCAGGCCACGAAGCCCAGCGCGCCGACGGCGAGGACAATAAAGAAGGGCCGGTAGGGCTCGAAGGCGGTGAGCGAGCCGACCCAGGCGCCGCCGACGCCGAGGGACACGAGCAATAGCGGGACGGTGCAGCAGGCGCTCGCGGCCACGGCCGCGCCGATCGCGGCGGCCACGCCCCAGCGGGCGCCCCGGTCGGCGGGGGGGTCAGGCGGAGGGGTCGTCATCGTGGCGGAGGGCGTCGAGGATGGGGCAGGGGTCGGTCGGGGCGTGGTCGCGGCACGCCGCGATGAGACCGTCGAGGGTGTCCCGGATCCGTTCGAGGTCGCGGACCTTCGCGGCGACGTCGGCATGGTGGGCCTCGGCACGGGCGCGGACGTCGTCGCAGGGGTCGCCCTCAGAGACCGCGAGGTCGAGGAGCCCGGCGATCTCGCCGAGCGAGAACCCGAGCTCCTGGGCGCGCCGGACGAACCGGAGCCGCTCGACGTCGCCGGGTCCGTAGGCGCGGTACCCCTTGGCCGTCCGGGCGGGCTCGGGGAGGACCCCGGCCCGCTCGTAGTAGCGGACGGCCGATGGGGCCACGCCGGCGGCGCGGGCGAGGGCGCTGCGGGTGAGGGCCACGGCCTCAGGCGCCGAGCGCGGCGTGGAGGCCGGCCTCGGTCACGCCGCCCGCCCGGCAGCACGACGCGAGCTCGCCGTCGACGGCGACGGCGGGCACGGACCGGACGCCGAGACGGGCGGCCTCGGACGCGACGGCCTCGGCGTTGACGGAGCGGACCGTCACCGTGTCGTCGGGTCGGGCGAGCCGTTCGACGAGCGCCACGGCGTCGGCGCAGAGGGGGCAGTCGGCGGAGTAGACGTCGATGGTGCGGGGCGTCATGGGGGCGCGGGGCGGGTTCGGAGGCAGGGTAGGGCCTGCACCGTGGTGCAGGGACCTTCACGTGACGCGGTCTTCACCCTGGGTCCGGGTCCCGCCCGCGTCATGCGTCGGCCTCCCGGTACGCGAGGAGCCGGAGGGCGTTGAACACGACGACGAGCGTGGACCCCTCGTGGAGCGCGACCGCAGGTCCGATCCCGAGCCCGAAGAGCGTAGCCGGAACGAGGAAGGCGACCATCCCGAGGCTCATCCACAGGTTCTGGCGGATGATCCCGCGGGCCTTCCGCGAGAGCCCGACGGCGAACGGGAGCTTCGAGAGGTCGTCGGCCATGAGCGCCACGTCGGCGGTTTCGAGGGCCACGTCCGAGCCCGCCGCTCCCATCGCGATGCCGACGGTTGCGTTCGCGAGCGCGGGCGCGTCGTTGACGCCGTCGCCGACCATCGCGACCTCGCCCGACCGTCGGAGCGCCTTGATGGCCTCGACCTTGTCGTCGGGGAGGAGGTCGCCGCGGGCCTCGTCGATCCCGACGGCGCGGCCGACGGACGAGGCGACGGCCTGGGCGTCGCCCGAGATCATGATGGTCTTCTCGATGCCGAGCGCGTGGAGCCGGCGGATCACGTCACGCGCCGACTCGCGCGGCGTGTCCATGAGTCCCACGACGCCCAGGAACCGGTCGCCCCGGCGGACGAGCATGGTCGAGCGGCCGTCGGCCTTGAGCGCGCGGTCGCGCTCCAAGAGGGCCTCTGGCGCGGCCGTGCCGCCATCCAGCGTAAACAGGTCGGGTTTGCCGACCTCGGCGGGCTCGCCCGCCAATGTGGCGCGGACGCCGTGGCCCGTCACGCTCTGCAAGTCCTCGGCCGCCACGCCATCCGAGGCCCGCTCGCCCAGGTCGCGGACGATGGCGCGCGCGAGCGGGTGCTCGCTCAGGCGCTCGACGGCGACGACGGCCTCGACCAGCTCGGCCTCGGTCGCGCCGTCGGCGGGCACCACGTCCGTCACGCGCGGCTCGCCCTCGGTGAGCGTGCCGGTCTTGTCGAAGGCGATGGACGTGAGCCCGCCCAACGCCTCCAGCGGGCCGCCGCCCTTGACGAGCACGCCGGAGCGCCCGGCGCGGGCGACGCCCGAGAGCACGGCCGAGGGCGTGGCGATGGCGAGCGCGCACGGGCTGGCGGCCACGAGCACGGCCATCGCGCGGTAGAACGAGACCGCGAACGGCTCGGAGAACCACCCGAGCGCGTCCAGGGCCGGCGGCCCGACGAGCAGCAAGACCACGAACACGAGCACGGACGGGACGAACACCCGCTCGAAGCGGTCGGTGAACTTCTGCGTCGGGCTCTTCTCCGTCTCGGCCTCGGCCACAAGCTGGACCACGCGGGCCAGCGTGGACTCCGACGACGTCTTGGTGACCACGATGTCGAGCGCGCCGGACCCGTTGAGCGTCCCCGCGAACACGCGGTATTCGGGCTCCACGCTCGCGGGGTCCGCCAGCGCGGCGTCGGGGTCGTCGGCGGGCCGCTTGTCGACGGGCACACTCTCGCCCGTCACGGCCGCCTGGTCCACGGCGCTCGTCCCCTTCACGACCACGCCGTCGGCTGCGATCCGCTCGTCGGGCCGGATGACGACCGTGTCGCCGACGCGGAGGTCCTCGACGGGCACCTCGGTCTCGGCGCCGTCACGGCGGACGCGGGCCGTCGCCGGGGCCAGCTCCGCCAGCGCCTCGATGGCCCGGCGTGCGCGGCCCATCGCGTAGCCTTCGAGCGCGTGGCCGATGGAGAACAGGAAGAGCAGGAGCGCGCCCTCGAACCACTCGCCGAGCGCGGCGGCGCCGGCCGCGGCCACCAACATCAAGAAGTCGATCTCGAAGCGGCCCGCGCGGATGGAGTCGACCGCCTCGCGGACGGTGAACCACCCGCCGAAAAAGTACCCGCTGACAAAGAGAGCGAGCGGGATCCACTCGGCCACACCCGTAAACGCCTCCAGCGCCCACCCCACCGCGACGACGACGCCGCATAGGACGGCGAAGACCAGCTCGGTCCGCTCGCCGAAGATGCCGCCGTGGTCGTGCCCGCCGGGGCCGTGGTCGTGGCCGGTGTGGTCCTCCTCGGCCGGCTCGACGGCCCTCGGCTCGCCGGGGAGCGGGCCTCGGCCCTGGGGGTGCCCCTCGGCGGCGGCCACCTCGGATGGCTCCGGCGCCGTGACGGTCACGCCGAGGTCGGCGAGCGCGCGGCGGAGGTCGGCCTCCGTCGTCTGGTCGCGGTCGAACTCGATGCGGACCGGGCCGGTCGCGTTCGCCTCGGCCTCGATCACGCCCGGCCGCTGGCGGAGCCGCTCGGCGACGGTCCGCGCGCGGCGCTGGCGGGGCAGCCCGGTGACCTCCCAGAGCACGTGGCCGTACCGCTCGGTGATCCGTGCGCCGGCCCGCTCGGCCGCCCGCCGGAGGCGCGGGAGCGCGACGGCGTCGGGGTCGTAGTGGAGGCAGAGCTGGGCCGGGCGCTCGCCGTCGGGACCCCGCTCGGGCGGGACCACGTGGGCGCGCTCGACGCCGAGGACGGCCGCCAACTCGTCGGTGAGCCGGGCGACGCAGGCGTCCTGGGCGTCGGGCGCGTCGGGGAGCAAGACGTCGAGGTCGAGGCGGAGAGGGTCGGGCATGGGAGTCGGATCGGAGAGGGTCAGGAGGGGAGGCTCCACGGGCTGTACAGGGTGTGCGCCGGCGCGGCGGCCCAGAGCAGCGCGGGGGCTGCCAGTCCCCGCGAAGCCCACCGCAGGAGCGACGGCTTACGCATCGGCCGGTCCGGGCAGGTCGGTCACGACCTCCTCGATGGCCGCGCGGACGGCGGCCTCGGTCGTCCGGTCCCGGTTGTACTCGACGTGGAGTGTCCCGTCGTCCGTCGTCTCGACCCCCCGTACGCCGGAGACCCGCCGGGTCCGCTCGGCGGCGGCGCAGGCCGCCGCCGCGTCGGCCACGCGGGCGTGGACGTGCCCGAAGTGGGTCCGCTGGCTCTCGGAGAGGACGCAGACCGTGTCCCGGACGTCGTCGGCCGGGGCCACGGCCGGGTCGTGGTGGACGCACAGCCGGACCGGCGTCCCGGCGATGCCGGTCACCACGTGGGCCAGGACGACCCCGTCGTGGGCCTCGAGCGTGGCGACGAGCCGGACCACGCAGGGGTCGTGGGCCTCGTCCACGTCCGGGAACACGTCGGCGAAGGGGAGGCAGAGCGTTGCCATCGGGGTGTGGGGTTGGGGGAGGGGACCGTCAGCCGAAGTAGACGGCGACGAGGGCGAACAGGGCGAAGCCGCCCACGAGGGCGAGCGAGTCCCAGCGCGAGTCCGGCGTCTGGTGGGCCTGCGTCACCATCTCCTCGACGGCGATCGTGAGGAGGATCCCGGCGGTGAGTGCGAGGAGCGAGACCTTGTAGAGGTCCGGGAGCCCACGGACGGCCCAGTAGCTCAGCGTGGCTCCGAGGAGGATGGGGAGCGCGAGCGAGGCCGACAGCAGGAGCCGCCGCCGACGCGGGACGCCCTCGCGGCGGAACGTGGCGATCGTGGCGAACCCCTCGGGTACGTCGGCCGGGACCTGCCCGAGCGCGAGGAGGAGCCCCAGCCCCAGGCTGAGCGTCGAGCCCGCCCCGATGAGGACGCCGTCGGAGAAGAGGTCCACCGAGACGCCGAGGTAGATCATCCACGCGCCCGCGTCGGCGGCGGCGTCGGCCCCGCCGAACCGGCCCCGGACGTACCCGACGGCGGCGTCGAGCGCGACGGCGACGGCGCCCCCCGCCACGAGTGCCAGGATCGGGATCCACGGTCGGCCCACGCCGAGCACCTGCTCCATCAGCTCGATCCCGACCACACCGATGACGATCCCGGCGGCAGCGTGGAGCGCCAGCCTCAGCACGCGGTCGCTCTGAGGGACGACCTCAGCGAGGAGGCCCCCCGCGAAGTTGGCCGCCGCCGGGAGGGCCGTGAGCGCGAGGACGGTGAGGTACTCGTTCATGGGGCCGAGCGGGTCAGGAGGCCGTGGCGAAGTGGAGGCCGAGGTCGGCCGTGAGGGCGGTGAACAGCCGGTGGACGTCGGCCTCTACGGGGGGGTCGCCGGGCGTCGTCGCCAGGCGGAAGCGGTCCTCGAACTCGGCCCCGTCCGAGACGGCGAGGGCGGCCCGCCCCGCCCCGGTCTCCACCGAGAGGACGTAGCGCTTCTCGACGCCCCGAGCGACGCGGACCGTGACCGGGAGCGAGCACCGGGCGGGGCCGTCGGGGCGGGGCGCGCCCGCCTGGACGTCGTCGATCCCGGTCCGCTGGGGGTACGGGAGCCCCCCGTTCAGCCGGGGCGCGGCCTCGCGGAGCGCCTCGACGAGGCCGAGCAGGAGGGGGCAGGGGTCCGGGTCCGTCACGGCTTCGGGGGGTGAAGCGGGAGAAGTGTCGCCCTCGCGGAGCCAGGCCCACGCCTCGGCGAGCAGGGCCTCGGAGAACGACCGGACGGCGTCCGGGGCGAGGAGCCGGTCGAGCCACGCCGTCCACGTGTGCCACTCGCCGTCGCCGACGAGGGCCAGCCGCCCCACGGCGACGGGCCGGACCGGCGCGTCGGCGGGGTCGGCCCACGCCGCCCCGGGCTCGGCCGGGCCGTGGTGGTCGTCGGCGAGGACGAGGAGGTGGACCGGCCCGTCCCGGCCCGCCCGCTGGAGGGCCGCCCGGAGCGCCCGGTAGTCGTCGCCGGTGAGGGCGCCGCCGAGGCGGACGCCGAGGACGTCGTTCTGGGTCTGCGGGAGGAGCTCGTACATGGGGTGGCGGGGAACGGGGCCTACTTCGAGAGCGCGAGGATGCGCCGGGCGCCGTTGGCGACGATGACGAAGACCAACGCGCCCGCGATCAGGTCCGGCGCGGCCGAGCCCGTCGCCCAGACGACCAGGGCCGAGAGGATGACCAGGCCGTTGACCTTGATGTCGTTCGAGGTAAAGATCCAGCTTGCCTCGACGTGGGCCTCGCCCGGGCTGCCTCCCCGCGCCCGGCGGAGCACCAGGAGCGTCGCGACGTTGCCCAAGAGGGTGAGGCTCGCCACGACGATCATCGTCGCCACGTCGGGCGCCTCGCCGCCGACCGCGAACCGGCGGACCACCTCGGCGAGCCCGAACACGGCGAGCCCGCCCTGGAGGTAGGCGCTGTACCGCGCGAGCTCCTTCTTCCGGGCCACGGCGCCGCCGACGGCCGCGAGGCTGAGCGCGTAGACGAGGGCGTCGGCGAGGTTGTCCAGCGAGTCGGCGACGAGCCCCATCGAGCCCGAGACGAGCCCGGCCGTGAACTCGACCACGAAGAACGTGGCGTTGATGCCGAGCGCGATGCGGAGCGGGCCGCGCTCCTCGGTCCCGGTCGTCTCGGGGACGAGGTCCGCTTCGGTAGCGGACTCCGTCTCGCCCGACGGGCGGGCGCCGAGTCCGAGGCCTGTGAGCGCGTCCGTGACCGGCGCGGCGTCGCCCTCGTGGACCACGACCACGCGGCGGGCCGTGAGGTCGAACCGGAGCGGGCCGACGCCCTCGACGTCGGCCAGCGCCATGCGGACGAGCCGCTCCTCGGCGGCGCAGTCCATCTTCTCGACGTGGTAGGCGGTGCGGTTCATTGAGGGGCGTGGGTCTGACGAGCGGCGCCCACAGGGAGGACAGGCCGCGTGTGAAATAGAAGGGAGGCGGACGAATCAGGGCCATGAGGCCAGACTTCGCGCTTATCTAGATCGAGTCTAAACTGACTGACCATGAGACGGATCATCACGGCTGGGCTGGCGCTCGGGACCCTCGGCGTCCTCGGCGCGATGGTGTGGCAGGGGGTCACCTCGGCCGGCAACCCCGACCCGCTCGCGGCCGACCTGAGCCCCGGGGCCGTCGTCATGAACACGGGGCTCATCGTCTTCAGGGAGGGGCTGGAGGCCATCCTCGTGTTCGCGGCGGTGACGGCGAGCATGATGGGCGCGCACCGGGTCTACCGCCGGCCGATCACGTGGGGGGCCGCCAGCGCGTTCGTGGCGAGCGTGGCGACGTGGTTCGTCGTCGTCGCCCTCATCGACGCCGTGAACGCGCCGGCCCTCGACGTCCAGGCGGCGACGGGCCTGCTGGCCGTCGTCGTGCTGCTGGTGATCATGAACTGGTTCTTCCACAAAGTCTACTGGACCGGGTGGATATCGATGCACAACAAGCGCCGCCAGCGGCTCCTCGCCGAGGCCGGGCGCGAGGGCTCGCGGACGGCGTGGGGGTTCGCGCTCCTCGGGTTCTCGGTCGTCTACCGCGAGGGGTTCGAGGTCGTCCTGTTCCTCCAGAACATGCGGCTCCAGGCGGGCTCCGGCGTCGTGTCGCAGGGGGTCGCCATCGGGCTCGCGTTCACGGCCGTCGTCGGGGTGCTCACGTTCGTGGCCCACCACCGGCTGCCCTACAAGAAGATGCTCGTGTTCACCGGCGTCATGCTGGCGGGCGTCCTCGTGGTGATGGTGGGCGAGAGCGTGCAGGAAATGCAGCAGGCCGCGTGGGTCGGCGTCACGCCCGTGCCCCTCGCGATCCCGGCGTGGATGGGGATGTGGTTCGCCGTCTTCCCCACGGCCGAGTCGCTCGGCGCCCAGGCGGTGGCCGCCCTCTTGGTCGGCGGGTCGTACGTCGTCTCGCGGTACCTCAAGGTGTGGCGGCCCCAGCGGAGGGGCCAGCGGCCCGCCGTCCGGCCGTCGGTGCCGCCGCCGTCCCTCGCCGTCTCCTCCCGACCGGAGCCGGTCGTATGAGACGGGACCCTGACCGGCTTGGAGGCTCGCGCCCCCGGCCACCGGGGTCGCCCCCTCTTCGTGTCCCGCCCCGTTCACCTGCCTCTTGGGCGACGCCGTCTTCTCCACCCCCCCACGGCGCCTCAGACCCCTTGGAGGACGACAGCGGCGGAGCGCGCGGGCGGCGGAGCGCGGTCTGAGGCCGCCGCCGAGCTCGGCGGCGGTGATCCCGGCGTTGAGGACGAAGGCGATGAGGAGCCGTCGGCCCGTGCTTCCGTCTACGCTGGCGCTTGGGGCGTGGTCGTGGCTCATGGCGTCTCCGGCGTGAGCCCGCCGCCTCCGCAGTGGATGGGGCGACGGCTCCAACTTCTCGTCTGTGGGCTCATGGGCTCGGTGGGGGCTAGAGGACCCACAGGAACATGACGGCGAGGTAGACGAGGTACGTCGCGTCGAGGGCGACGACCTGACCCCTCGTGAACCCGTGCTCGTCGCTGCCCCAGTGGATGAGCGCGGCGTAGACCGCCGGGAGGAGGGCGACGAAGGCGAGGTTCACCGAGAAGAGCCGGAGGTCCTCGATCGGGAGCGTGACCAGGGCGAGCGGGACGAGGGCGACGGTCATCGTGACGGCGTGGTCGCCGATCACGCTCGACGTGGCCGCCGTGACCTGCCCGCTCCGGGCGATGCTCCACGCCCCGAACAGCTCCGGGAGCGCCGTGGCGAGGGCCGTGATGAACAGGCCCGTGACGATCTCGGAGAGCCCGAGGCCCGAGGCGATGTTCTCGCTGGCGCGGACGACGAAGTAGGCCCCCACGCCCATCGCGGCCACGCCGGCCACCGCCAGCGCGACCTCCTTGCGCGACCACGAGCCCTTCTCGCCCTCCTCCTTCCCGCGTTTGAGCGCCTGCGCGAGGTAGAGGGCGTACCCGGCGAGGAGGAACACGGCGTCGATGGGTTGGAGCCCGCGCCAGGGCGCCGGCAGCGTGAGCACGGCCACGAGCGCGAGCAGCCCGAAGTACGGCAGCGTGAGCACGGTGACGGTCTCCTTCGCGACGGGGAGGAAGTGGTCCTCGACGTGGCGGCGGTGCTCGTCGGCGCTTTCCCCCGCCTCGCTGCCCGAGCCCGAGTCGTCGGAGCCCGAGTCGTCGGAGCCCGAGTCGTCGGAGCCCGAGTCGTCGGAGCCCGAGTCGTCGGAGCCCGAGTCGTCGGAGCCCGAGTCGTCGGAGCCCGAGTCGTCGGAGCCCGAGTCGTCGGAGCCCTCTTCCTCTCCGAGCCGCCGCTTGCGCGTCGCCAGGTAGACCACCGTCACGGTGAGCGGGATGGCGAGCACGTTGGACCCGAGCGACATCCCGAGCCCGATGTCGGTCACGTCGCGGAGCGCGCTCGTGGTGTTGATCCCGATCTCGGAGCCGGCCGTGACGAGGGCGACGAGCGCGCCGCCCGCCGCCGCGGTGAGCCCCCACTGGCGGGTCAGCTTGTGCAGCGGCTTGGCGAGGCGCTCGGCCCCCCAGTGAGAGACCGTCGCGGCCACCAGCAAGACGATTCCCCAGACCCAGGTGCTCATGCGTACGGTTCTTGACGTTGACGGGATGACCTGTCTGGGGACGGCGCCTCGCCGACGGAGAGGTAGACGGCGCCGAGCACGGCCTCGCGGTACGCGACCTCGCGGGCGTGGCGGCGGACGGCCTCCCAGGGCCGGAACGACTCGTAGGCCCGGCTCACCCCGAACGGCCGGTTGACGAGCTCGCCGAGCCGGACGGCCCACTCGGGCCAGCCGTCGGGCCGGCGGAGCCCGGAGACGGCGATCCGCCCGCCGGGCCGGAGTGCGGCGACGGCCCGCTCGACGACGGCGTCGTAGCCCGGGACCATCTCGAGCGCGAACACGGCGAGGACGCCGTCGAGCCCTTCGGGGAACGCGAACTCGCGGACGTCGGCCCGGACCAGCTCGACGTTGTCGAGGCCGAGGCGGCGGACGCGGTCGCGGGCCTGGGCCAGCATTCCGGCCGAGAGGTCCACGCCGACGACGCGGCCGGTCGGGCCGACGGCGCGGGCGAGCGGTCCGAGGTTCGGGCCGGTCCCGCAGCCCAGGCTGACGGCGGTGTCGCCCGGCCGGAGGCGGAGCGCCCCGACGGCGCGGTCGTGGAGCCGCCGGGCGCCGAGGAGCGCGTAGGCGCCCGCGACGCCGTCGTAGACGGGCGCGAGGCGGTCGTAGAGCGCGCGGGCCTCGTCGGCGTCGAGGACGCCCCCGTCGGGGTCGTCGGCCGTGCGCCGGGCGCGGCGCCAGAGGAGCGCGCCGCCCGCGGCAGCCAGGAGGAGGGTGGTAGTCCGCTTCATCGGTTTAGTGGTCGTGTTCTGTGAGCTCGCCGCGGCTCTGGAAGCTCTTGAGCGCGAAGACCCCCGCCGTCACGACGGTCTCGCCGGGCTCGAGCCCCGAGAGGACCTCGACGCGGTCGCCGGTCGCCTCCCCGAGCCGGACGGCCCGGCGGGCGTACGTCCGGGGCTCGCCCTCGACCGGGACCCAGACGTAGGCGTCGCCGCCGTCGCGGTCGACGGCCTCGGTCGGGACCGTGACGGCCGTGCGGCCCTCGGCGGTGCCCTCCCCGGCCTCGACGTCGAACACGACCGTCACGAACGTCTCGGGCCGGAGCTCGCCCGTCGCGTTCGTGACGCGGAGCCGGACCGTCGCCGTCCGCGTCTCGCCCGCGACCTCGGCCCCGACGAACTGGACGACGCCCCGGAACCGGCGCCCGCCCGGCGCCTCGATGACGGCGGCGTCGCCGGACCGGATCGAGGAGGCGAGGTCGGGGTCCACGCTCGCGTCGGCGTAGACCTGGCCCGGCGCGACGACCTCGTAGAGCGGGGCGCTCGCCTGGACGAAGGCGCCCAGCTCGGCCTGGCGCTCGGAGACGACGCCCGAGATGGGTGACGTGACGGTCACGCGGCCCGTGACGGCGCCCGGCCCCGACGGGGTGGCGCCCCCTTCGGCGCGGATCTCGCCCGCGATCGCGGCGGCCTCCGACTCCGACGCCCGGGCGTCGGCGACGGCCTGCTCCAGGAGCGTCTGCGAGATCAGGTTCTCGGCGGCGAGCTGGCGCGAGCGGTCGAGCTGCTGGCGGGCCTGCGTCACGCGGGCCTGCGTCCGGAGGTATTCGCCCTGGAGGCGGGCCACCTCCGGGCTCTCGATGACGGCAACGGCCGCGCCGCGCCGCACGGACTGGCCTTCGGCGACCAGGAGCCGGACGACCCGGCCGTCCACGAGCGCGCCAACCTGGGCCTGGCCCGTCTCGGTCGGGACGATGCGCGCGGGGACGCGGACCTCGGCCGCGAGCGCCGAAGACCGGACGACCTCGGTCGTGATCTCGGTCGCGGCGGCCTGCTCGTCGGTCAGCGTGAGTTCGTCGCCGTGCTCGTCTTCGGCGCCTTCGCCAGCGCCCTCGTCGGCGTGGGCGCCTGGGGCCTCGCCCGCGTGGTCGTCCTCGCCAGCGGCCGCTTCGGAGTCCGAACCGCAGCCCGCCAGCGGGGCGGCGAGGAGCAAGAGGAGGAGGGAGTAAATGGGGAGTCGATTCATCGGAGTTGGGGGGTGGACCGTAGGGGGGACGGTCGGTCTAGAAGTCGGGGTTGAGGAGGGCGTCGGCCTCGGTGCGGAGGCGGGCGGCGTTCGCGCGGGCGTCGAGCGCGGCGGCCCGCGTCTCGATCAGCGCCGTCTGGGCCTGGAGCACCTCGAGGTAGCTCGCGGCCCCCTCGCGGCGGAGCCGGAGGGCGATGGCGTAGGCCCGCTCGGCCTGGGGCACGAGCCGGTCGCGGTAGAGGGCGACCTGGGCGACGGCCGCCCGGAGCGACGCCACGCGCTGGCGGAGGTCGGCCGCGAGCCCGACGACGAGCCGGTCGCGCTCGCGCCGGGCGACCTCGACGGCCGCGGCGGCGGCCCGGTCGGGCGCGTCGTTGGCGAGCCGGGCAAGCGGGACGGCCACGCCGACGCGGCCCCCGAGGAAGCCGACGGCGCCGCCCTCGGTCTGGAGCGCGGCCTCGGCCCCGAACGACGGGAGCCGCTCGGTGCGCACGGCGCGGGCCTCGGCCTCGGCCACGCGGACGGCCGCCTCCGCCGCCGCGACCCGGGGGTTGGCCCGGGCGAGGAGGGAGTCGAGCGCGCCCGTCGCCGCGAGCCGGTCGAGGTCGGGGAGGTCGGCCGCCGTCACCGCGGGGAGCGCGTCGGCGAGCGCGATCTCGCCGGTCCGGGCGAGGTAGGTCGCCAGCGCCGCGCGGGCGCGGTGGGCCTCGCCGGCGGCCTCGGCCTGGACCCGGACGGCCTGGGCGAGCGCGACCTCGGCCTGCAAGGGCTCGAGCGCGCCGGTCGCGCCCAGCTCCTGCCGCCGGTTCGAGGCGGTCGCGAAGCTCTCGGCCACGGCCACCGACGAGTCGGCGAGCGCGAGCCGGGCGTCGGCGGCGACGGCCTCGACGTAGGCGAGCGCGGCCCTCAAACGGACGCCGCGCCGGAGGGCGCCCTGCTCGACCTCGGCCTGGCGCAGGAGCGCGTCGGCCGCCCCGCGCTGGGCGCGGTAGTACTGGGGCAGCCGGAACGACTGGCTCGCACCCAGGCTCGTCTCCGTCCCGCCGAACCCGCCGTCGATGGTGGGCACGCGGTCGACGCCGAGGAAGAACTCGGTCGCGGGCAGGATGCCCGCGCTCTCGCGCCGGGCCGCCTCACGGGCGACGGCGGCCGTCCCGAGCGAGAGCTCGGGCGCGACGGCCTCGGCCTGCTCTAGAGCCCCGGCGAGCGTGAGCGGCGTGGCCGGGCCGCCCACGTCCTGGGCGCGCGCGGACCCCGCCCCCAGTAGGAGCGCGAGGACCAGCCCGAGCGCCGGTCCGGCCCCCGGTCGGCGCCGGGTTTCGGACGGCTCCGGCGCGTCGTGGCCGTCGCCTGCGTGCCCGTCGTGGCCGTGCGCCTCCGCGTCGGCCTCGCGGACGGCGGGCGCGTTGGGCGCCCAGTCCGAACCGATCTCGGCGTCGATCGAGCGGTCGAGGTCGGCCTGGACGTCGTCTGCGCCAGGGAGCTTGTCGGGGGCGTTCCCCGAGCCGAACCAGGCGTAGACCGTCGGGAGCACGAAGAGCGTGAGGACCGTGCTCGTGACCAGCCCGCCGATCACGACGGCCGCGAGGGGCCGCTGGACCTCGGCGCCCGCGCCGCTGCCCAGGAGCATCGGCGTGAACCCGACGCCTGCGAGCGTGGCCGTGGTGACGACGGCGCGGAGCCGCTCGTCGGCGCCGGCGAGGACGGCCTCGCGGCGGGGGAGCCCGTGGATCTCGAACTTGCGGATGGCCCCGACCATTACGAGCCCGTTCAAGACGGCGATCCCGAAGAGGGCGATAAAGCCGACGCCCGCCGAGATCGAGAACGGGAGGCCGAGGAGGTAGAGCATCCCCACCCCGCCCACGACCGAGAGGGGGACGCAGAGGTAGATGATGGCCGCCAGCCGCATCGACCCGAACGTCTGGAACAGCAAGACGAAGATGAGGACGAGCGCGAGCGGGACCACGAGCGAGAGCCGGGCCGTGGCCGCCTCGAGGTTCTCGAACTGGCCGCCGTAGTCGACCCGGTAGCCGGGCGGGAGCGCGACCTCGGCGGCCACGCGCTCCTGGACGTCCTCGACGAACGAGGCGAGGTCGCGGCCGGTCACGTTCGACTGGACCGAGACGAACCGGCTGCCCTCCTCGCGCGAGACGGACACCGGCCCGGACGTGACCTCGACGGCCGCGAGCGCGCCGAGCGGGACCTGCGCCCCGGTCGGCGTCACGACCGGGAGGGCCTCGACGGCGGCCGGGCTCGACCGGGCGCCCTCGGCGAACCGGACGACGAGGTCGAACCGGCGCTCGCCCTCGTACACCTCGCTCGCGACGGCGCCGCCGACGGCCGTCTGGACGATCCGGTTCAGGGCCTCGACCGTGAGCCCGTAGCGGGCCAGCGCCGCGCGGTCGGGCCGGACGACGAGCTGGGGCGAGCCGGTCGTCTGGTCCATCGAGACCGACGTCGCGCCGGGCGTCTCCTGGACGATGGCCTGGACCTGCTCGGCGAGCGGCGTGAGCTCGTCGTAGCTCTCGCCGAAGATCTTGACGACGACGTCACCGCGGGCACCCGCGATGAGCTCGTTCGTCCGCATCTCGATGGGCTGGTAGAACTGGACGCCCGCCGGGATGTCCTCGACGGCCTCCTGCATGGCGGCCACCAGCTCGGGCTTGGTCCGTTGGTCGCCGTCGACCTCGGGCCACTCGTCCTTCGGTTTCAGGATCACGTAGGCGTCGGTGATCTCGACGCCCATCGGGTCGGTCGAGATCTCGGCCCGGCCCGTGTTGCCGACGACGGTCTCGACCTCGTCGAAGGCCATGAGCCGCCGCTCGACGTCGCCCGCGATCTCGACGGACTCGGTGAGCGACACGCTCGGGAGCCGGATGATCTGGACGGCGACGTCGCCCTCGTCCAAGCGCGGGACGAACTCGGCGCCCAGCCCGCCGAAGCTGGCGATGGCAATGGCGAAGAGGACGGCCGACCCGCCGACCACGACGGCCCGCATCGCGAGCGCGCGGTCGAGGAGCGGGCGGTACACCTTGTGGAGCCAGTCGACGATGGGCGAGTGCTTGACCGGCTTCTCCGGGTCGAACACCAGCGAGCACATGACGGGCACGTAGGTGATCGACAAGATCACCGCGCCGATGAGCGCGAAGCTCACCGTGAGCGCCATCGGCGTGAACAGCTTGCCCTCGATGCCCCGGAGGAACAGGATGGGGAGGTAGACGACGAGGATGATGACCTCGCCGAACTGGGCCACCTTCCGGACCTCGAGCGTCCCCTCGTAGACGAGGTCCCGGAACGCCTCCTTGGACAGCCGGCCGCCGCCCTCCTTCTGCATCACCCCGATCCGTCGGAGGACGTTCTCGACGATGATGAGCGAGCCATCGACGACGAGCCCGAAGTCGATGGCGCCGAGGCTCATGAGGTTCGCGCTGGTCCCGGTGATCCACATCCCGATAAAGGCGAACATCATGGCGAGCGGGATCACGCTCGCGAGCACCAGCCCGGCCCGGAGGTTCACGAGCAGGATGAGGAGCACGACGATGACCAGGAGCGCGCCCTCGGCCAGGTGCTTCCCGACCGTCTTGATGGTCCGGTTCACGAGGGCCGTCCGGTCGTAGTACGGCTCGATCGTGACCCCTTCGGGGAGCGCCCGCTGGATCTCGTCGATCCGGTCCTTGACGGCCGAGACCACGACGCGGGCGTTGGCGCCCTTGAGCTGCAACGCGAACCCGGTCACGACCTCGCCCTCGCCGTCCTGGGTGGCGGCCCCGAACCGGATGGCCGGGCCGAGCGTGATCTCGGCGACGTCGCCGAGCGTGACCGGCGTCCCGCCGCGCGTGGCGACGACGGTGTTGCGGAGGTCGTCGAGGCTCTGGACGAGCCCGTCGGTGCGGACCGAGAGCTGCTCCGGCCCGGTCTCGATGTAGGCGGCGCCCGCGTTCCCGCTCGCCTCGGCCGTCGCGTCGAACACCTCGCGGAGCGTGAGCCCGTAGCCCGCGAGCCGCTCGGGGTCGACGAGCACCTGGTACTGCTTGAGGGTGCCGCCGATGGAGTTGACCTCGGCGAGGCCGGGGACCCCGAGGAGCTGGCGTCGGACGATCCAGTCCTGGATCGTGCGGAGCTCCATCGGCGAGTAGGTGCCCGTCGTGTCGCGGAGCGTGTACCGGAACACCTCGCCGAGGCCCGTCGAGACCGGCCCGAGCTCGGGCGTCTCGGTGCCAGGGGGCAGCTCGGACTCGATCCCCCTCAGCTGCTCCAGGATGAGCTGGCGCGCGAAGTAGGTGTCGACGCCCTCCTCGAAGACGACGGTGATGACCGAGATCCCCTGGCGCGAGAGCGAGCGGAGCTCGACGAGGTCGGGGAGCGACTTGAGCGCGAGCTCGACGGGGACCGTCACGAACCGCTCGACCTCGAGCGGGCTGAGGGCCGGGGCCTGCGTCAGGACCTGGACCTGGTTGTTGGTGACGTCGGGGACGGCGTCGACGGGCAGCCGGGTGGCGGCGTAGAGCCCGGCGGCGACGAGCCCGGCGGTGGCGAAGAGAACGAGGACCCGCTGGCGGAGCGAGAACGCGACGATGCGATCGAACAAGACGGAGGACCGGCTACAGGAGGGGACTCCCGACGGGCGGCCCGGACGGCACGGGAGCGTGCGCGTCCGGCGGCGGCCGGGCGGGGCGGGATAGCGGCCGTGTCTCCACAGACACGGCGGGTCCACACGGGGCGGCGCTGGCGGCTAGCCGAGCGCGCCTACGTCAGGCGTGCGGACGGTCCTCAGGCGAGGGGGACGTGGTCGAGCCCCAGCGGCTCGACCTCGGGCGGGGCGGCGCCGACGTAGACGTACGCCGCGGGCTCGGAGGCCGGACGGACGCCGGCGTCCGGGACGATGCCGGTCGGCGCGAAGACGACGTGGCAGAGGCAGTCGGCGAAGGTGCCCTCCTCGTGCTCGTGCTCGTCGTCGTGGCTGTCTCCGGGCGCGGGGACGGGGTGGCCGCCACTCGCGAGCGCGTCCGTGTGCGTCTCTTCGTGCTCAGTTGCGACCGCCTCGTCGGCGCACGCGACGAGGTCGGTCGTCTGCACGACGACGAGGACCGCGAGGAGCGCGGCGAGCGGGGGCAGGAGGCGGCGGAGCGTGGTCATGCGGCGGGGGCCAACGTCGTATCGGCCGGTCGCGTTTCATCCTCAACGGCCACCTCGGCCACGTGCTCGGCGGCCACGCTGAGGAGCGCGGCGACGTGGTCGTCGTCGAGCCGGTGGTAGACCACCTTCCCGTCGCGGTCGCTCGCGACGAGCCGGAGCGCGCGGAGGCCGCGGAGCTGGTGGCTCACGGCCGACTCGGTCACGCCGAGGGTCGCGGCGAGGTCGCACGTGCAGAGCGGGCCGACCTGGAGCGCGGCGAGGAGCCGGAGCCGGGTCGGGTCGCCGAGCGCGGCGAACAAGGCACGGGCACCGTCCAAGCGCTCGGCGCGGTCCGCCAGCGCGACGCGGGCGGCCTCGACGGCGTCGGGGTGGACGCAGCGGACGGCGCAGGAGTCGGATGACGATTGAACCATGGATCAAACGTACAGACGCAGATCAGGTAGCGCAACCCTGCCGAGGTGGTTCGTGTGGGGTTCACAGGAGTGGGCAGTCGGGGGTCCGCGTCTCTCGCCGAGCGTCCGTGCCGCACGGGAGAACTGCTCCCTACAGTCGGACGCCGAACCGGCCGAGCGCGGCGACCATCGCCGCGTAGGCCACGACCGTCGCTGCGAGCGAGGCCCCGAGGCTCGGCCAGAACGCCCACCCACGGCAGAGGAGCGCCGGGAGCGCGACGAACAGGACGAGCGACGGGAGCACGAGCCAGAACACGCCCGAGGCCAGGTCGGCCACACGGGCCACGTCGCCGGTGTCGACGTAGAGCCAGACGAACGCGAGGACGGAGACGGCCGGGACGGACGCGAGGACGGCGCCCAGGAACGAGCTGCGCTTCCCGGCCTCGGCGATGGCGACGACGAGGACGGCCGAGACCAGAACCTTGAGCACGGTGTACGCCATCGCCTTCTGCCGCGCGCTCACGGATGGGCGGGCTCGACGGGCCGGACGGCCGCGACCGGCGCCCCGGCGAGGCCGTCCCCGAACGCGCCCGCCCCGGGCTCCGGGCGGAGCCGGTCACGGCCGCTGAACCTCGCGAAGAGGGCCGGGACGACGGCCATGTTGAGGACCGTCGAGGTGAGCAGCCCGCCCAGGATCACGACGGCCATCGGCGTCTGGATCTCCTTGCCCGGCTCGCCACCCCCGAGCGCGAGCGGGATGAGCGCGAGCCCGGCCGTGAGCGCCGTCATGAGGATCGGGTTGAGCCGCTCGAGCGAGCCCCGCACGAGGGCCTCGCGGAACGGCGCCCCCTCGGCCAGGAGCTGCTGGTAGTGGCTGACCAACAGAATTCCGTTGCGGACCGCGATCCCGAACAGCGTCACGAAGCCCACGAGCGCGGCCACGTTGAGCTCGCCGCCCGTCAGGAGCAGCGCGAACACGCCGCCGGTCAGCGCGAGCGGGAGGTTGACGAGGAGGAGGAGCGCCGTCCGGGCGCTCCCGAACTGCTGGTACAATAGGAGGAAGATGAGCGCGAGCGACAGGACCGAGAGGAGCGCGATCGTCCGCGTGGCCGACTGGGCGCTCTCGAACTGGCCCCCGTACTCGACGAAGTACCCCTCGGGCACGTCGACGCCTGCGGCCACGGCCTCCCGCATCTCGTCGACGACCGAGCCCACGTCGCGCCCGGCCACGTTCGCCGAGACGACGAGCTTGCGCTGGACGTTCTCGCGCGTGATCGTGTTCGGCCCGCGCTCCGAGCGGACGTCGGCGAGTTGGTCGAGCCGGACGCGCGGGCCGAGCGGGGTGTCGATGAGCGCGGCCCGGACGGCCTCGGCGTCGCCGCGCGCGTCGTCGGCGAAGCGGACGACGAGGTCGTAGGCCTCCTGGCCCTCCCGCACCTGCGAGACGGCCTCGCCCGCGAACGCCACGTCGATGGCCTCGCCGAGCGCGGCGGGCGTGACCCCGTACCCGGCCATCCGGGCGCGGTCGGCGTAGACGCGGAGCTGGGGGACGTCGGCCTGCTGCTCGACGGCGAGGTCGACGACGCCCTCGACGGGCTCGACGGCCGCGCGGACGCCCTCGGCGACCCGGCGGAGCTCGTAGAGGTCGGGGCCGAACACCTTGACGGCGATCGACGCCCGCGTGCCCGAGAGCATGTGGTCGATCCGGTGCCCGATGGGCTGGCCGATCGTGATGTTCGTGCCGGGGAGCACCGCCAGCGCGTCGCGGAGGTCGTCGAGGACGGCGTCCATCTCGTGGCCCGAGAGGTCGAGACGGACGTCGATCTCGGCCGCGTTGGCGCCCTGGGCGTGCTCGTCCAGCTCGGCCCGGCCCGTCCGGCGGCTCGTGCCCGCGACGGCCGGGTGCGCGAGCAGGATCTCCTCGGCCTGCCGCCCGATCCGGTCGCTCTCCTCGATCCCCGTCCCCGGGACGGTCACGGCGCTGATGACGAGGGTGCCCTCCTGGAACTCGGGCAGGAACCCGCGCCCGAGGAGCGGGAACGCCGCGAGCGCGACGACGGCGAGCGCCGCGGCCCCGACGAGGACGGCCCGCGTGTGCCCGAGCACCCAGTCGAGCGTGCGCCGGTAGCGGCCCTGGAGCTTCTCGACGAGCCAGCTCTCGCGCTCGCGCCCGACGGCCGCCGTGTCGGGCAGGAGGAACGAGCACAGGACCGGCGTGACGGTCACGGCCACGAACAGGGACGCCATGATGGACACGACGTAGGCGAACCCGAGCGGGCGGAGCATCCGGCCCTCGACGCCCGAGAGGAAGAAGAGCGGGAGGAAGACGACCGTGATGATGAGCGTCGCGTTGAGGATCGGCGCGCGGACCTCCTTCGAGGCCTGGTAGATCACGGCGAGGGCGGGGTGCCGCTCTCCCTCCGGCCGCTGGCGGTTCTCCCTCAGCCGCCGGAACACGTTCTCGACGTCGATGATGGCGTCGTCGACGAGCGCGCCGATCGCGATCGCCAGCCCGCCCAGCGTCATCGTGTTGATCGTCGCCCCGAGCCCCTTCATCACCAGGAGCGCGGCGGCGAGCGAGAGCGGGATCGCCAGCACCGAGATGAACGTGGTCCGGACGTTCCACAGGAAGAGGAACAGGACGACCACGACGAGGACGGCCCCGTCGCGGAGCGCCTCGACCACGTTGTCGACGGCGACCTCGATGAACCCGGCCTGCTGGAAGAGCGCCGGGTTCACCTCCATCCCGTCGGGGAGCTGGGTCTGAATGGCGTCGAGCTCGGCCGCGATCCGCTCGGTGAGGTCGAGCGTGTTGGCGCCGGGCTGCTTCTGGATCGAGAGGATGACGGCGGGCTCGGCGTCGACCGAGGCCGTCCCGTACCGCGGCTGCGGGCCGACCTCGACCCGGGCCACGTCGCCCAGGAGGACGGGGACGCCGCCGCGCGTGGCGACGACCGTCCGCGCGATATCGCCGACGTCCTGGGCGCGCCCGATCCCCCGGATCAGGACCTCGCGCCCGCTCTCCTGGTAGACCCCGCCCGCCGCGTTGAGGTTGGACGCCGCCGCGGCCTCGACGACCTCGCCCAGCGTCACGTCGTAGCCCTGGAGCGCGGCGGGGTCCACGAGCACCTGGTACGCCTTGACGGCCCCGCCGATGGGGACCACCTGGGAGACGCCCGGGACGGCCAGGAGCCGCCGCCGGACCTGCCAGTCGGCCGCCGCGCGGACCTCCATCGGCGTGTGCGCCTCGCTCGTGAGGCCGACGAGCAGGACCTCGCCCATGATCGAGGTCACGGGCGCCAACACCGGCGGCTCGACGCCCGCCGGGAGCCCGGCCCCGACGAGCTGGAGCTTCTCGCTCACGACCTGGCGGGCGCGGAAGATGTCGGTGCCCCAGTCGAACTCGACCCAGACGATGGAGATGCCCTGCGACGAGGCCGAGCGGACGCGGCGGACGCCGGAGGCCCCGTTCACGGCCGTCTCGACGGGGAACGTGACCAGGCTCTCGACCTCCTCGGCGGCCATCCCGTGCGCCTCGGTGAGGACGGTGACCGTCGGGGCCGTGAGGTCGGGGAACACGTCGACCGGCGTCGAGACGGCGGCCCACGCCCCGAGCGCGAGGAGGACCGCCGCCGCGAACAGGACGACGAGGCGGTTCTGGAGGGACCAGCGGATGAGTCGGTCGAGCACGGCGGCGGTCGGTTACGAGCGGGGCGCTAGTGGGCGTGGCCGTGGCCGATCTCCTGGGCGCCCAGCGAGGCGAGGTGGACGGCGTAGGCCCCGTCGGTCACGACGCGCTCGCCGGGCTCGACGCCCGAGTACACGACGACGAACTCGCCGTCGGACGTCCCGAGCGAGAGCGGGCGGCGCGTGAACGACTCCCCGCCCGTCTGGACGTAGGCGACCGGCTGGCCGTCCTCGAGCTGGACGGCGGCCTGGGGGATCGTCGTCGCGCGCTCGGCCCCGCCGAAGAACACGCGGGCGTCGGCGAGCATCCCGGCCCGGAGCGTCCCGTCGTTCGAGGCCACGGCGAGGTGGACCGGGAGCGTCCGCGTCTCGGGGTCGATGGCGGGGGCGGCGCCGACGCGGCCCGAGGCCCGGTAGGGGCGGTCGCCGCCCTCGACGGTGAACACGGCGGCGTCGGCCCCGAGCCCCTCGCTCGCGAACCGGGCCGGGACTTCGAGCCGGAGCCAGAGGTTGCCCGGGTTCACGATCCGGTAGAGCGGGTCGCCGGCGAACACGCGGGCGCCGGGCGAGAGCATCCGCTCGGCGACGACGCCCGAGATCGGGGCGCGGACGGGCTCGGCGTCGCGCGCCGAGCCGCCGCCGCGCATGGCCGCCAGCTCGGCGCGGGCGGTGCTGAGTGCGTGACGGGCCTCGGTCAACCGGATCTGGGGGACGGCCTCGACGGCCACCAGCCGCTCGGCTCGGGCCGCCTCGCGCTCCAGCTCCTCGATCCGGGACCGGAGCGAGACGAGCCCGGCCGCCGACGCCCCGCCGTCGGGGGCGCCGGGGAGCTGGATGGCCGCGAGCGTCTGCCCCGCGCGGACCGCCTGGCCCTCGCCGGGACCCGAGCCCCGAACCACGCCGCCGACGGGTGCCGTGACGGTCGCCTCGGCGCCCGACGCTGGGGTCACGCGGCCCCGGACCTCGACCGACCGCTCGACCTCGCGGACGCCGGCCTCGGCGGTCATGAAGTCGATGGGCCACTGCTGCTCCTTGAGGAACGCGATCTCGCCGACCGGGTCGGGCGGGTGCGGGGCCTCCGACGAGTCGGCGACGACCTGGACGGCCCCGGCGACGAGCCGGTCCCGGAGCCCCGGCCCGTCGACCTCGACGACGAGCCGGTAGACGCCCGCCTCGGGGACCGTCGTCTGCGGGGTGTAGATGCCGGGCCGGGCGGGGGCCTCCGCCTCGGTGACGTAGGCCCCGCCCTCGCGCCGCTCGAACCGGAGCCGGAGCGCGCCCGAGGTCACCGGCGAGAAGTCCGAGAGCCGCGTGACGTGGACGGCCCACGGGCCGCTCGGCTGGCCCGCGATGAGGACCGGGTGCTCGAAGAACAGCTCGGTCGAGTCGGACCAGACCGTGACGGCCGTGCCGCCGTGCTCGTGGCCGTGGTCGTCGGCCGCGGGCTCGGCGTCGCCGCCGCAGCCGGAGGCCGCCAGCAGGGCGAGGGGGAGGAAGAGGAGGCGCCTCATGGGGGCGGGTCGGGGAGGGTGCCGGGCTCGGAGTCCGGTGGTGGCGCAGTGCGCGGGCTCCGAGCCCGGCGGGGGATCAGTGCTCGTGGGTCTCGCCGTCCGCGTGGGTGTGGGCGCCCGCTTCCTCCGCGGCGGCCTCGGCCTCGTCGAAGAAGCCGGTCGTGTCGGGCGCGGCGCCGGTCGTGTCGAGGACGGTCGCGGTGGCCGGGGCGGCGAGGTCCGGGGCGACCTCGGCGGTGCCCGTCACGGGCGACGGCGTTTCGGCGGGGTCCGGGTCGTCGGCGCAGCCGGCGAGCGGGGCGAGGGCGACCAGGGCGAGGGGGAGGAGGCGCGTCATGGCGTTCGGGGGGTGAGCGTGAGGGCGGGGAGCGCGCCGCCGGCGGCCCGGCGGAGGTCGAGGTAGGCGAGCGCGGCGGCGGCCTCGGCCGCCGCCACGGCCACCCGGGCCTCGCGGTAGGCGTCGGTCGCGTCGAGCAGCTCGACGAGCGAGATCTCGTCGAGCCCGTAGGCCACGCGCGCGATGCGGAGCAGGTCGTCGGCCCCGTCGAGGAGCCCGCCGCGGAGGAGCGCCGCCCGCTGGCGGCGGGCGTCGAAGGCCTCGAAGGCGCGGCGGACGTCGGCCTGGACGGCCCGCTCGGCGAGCGCCAGGCGAGCCCGCGCGCCCTCGACGCGGGCCAGGGCGGCCTGGACGTCGCCCTCGCGGCGGTCGTAGAGGGCGAGGGGGAGCGAGACGCCGACGGCGGGGCCGACGCCGCCCCCGGGCTGCCGCGTGAGCCCGGCCGAGACGGTCGGGGCCGGGCGGGCGCCGAGGCGGACGGCCTCGACACCCGCGAGCGCCGCCTCCAGCTCGGCGCGGGCGGCGAGGACCTCGGGGCGGGCCGCCGCGGCGAGCGCGTCGGTGACGAGGACGGAGGGGGCGGGGCCGGTGAGCGTCTCGGCCGGGGCGAGCACGGCGCCGTCGGCGAGGGCCTCGGGCGAAAGCGCGAGGGCCGAGAGTTGGCGCCGCGCGAGGGCGCCGTCGAGGGCGGCCTCGGCGAGCGCCGTCTCGTACCGGGCCTGCTCGACCCGGAGCCGCCGGAGGCTGAACCCCGACAGCTCGCCCTCGGCGTAGCGGAACTCGGCCGACCGGACGGCCTCGCGGACGACGGCGGCCACCTCGGCGAGCGTGGCCGTCCGGGCCTCGGCGACGGCGGCCTCGACGTAGGCGCGCGCGACGTCGGCCCGGAGCCGGAGCGCCTCGGCCTCGACGCGGGCCTCGGCGGCGCGCGTGGCGCCGGTGGCGGCGTCGAGGCGGGCCTCGCGGAGCGACGGGCGCTCGAGGTACAGGCTGGCGCCGACGGTCGCCTCGACGTCGAACGGTCCCCCGCCGAGCGGGGCGAGCGGGATCAGCTCGCCGGAGACCGTGGGGTTGGGCCGCAGCGTCGTCTGGAGCGCGCGGCCCTCGGCCTCGGCCACGTCGGCGCGGGCGAGCGCGAGCGCGGGGCTCGTCTCGGCCGCGAGCGCGAGGGCCTCGGCGAGCGTCACACGTCGGACCCCGGCGGGGTCGACCGGGACCGGAGGCGGGACCGCCAGCTCGACCGCGACCGAGTCGACGGCGAGAGAATCGACGGGCTGGGCGGTCGCGGCCGATGCCACCGTGGCGACCACGAGGGGGAGCACGCGGCGGGCGCCGGCAGCGGGCCGGGGACCGAGGCTCCGTCCCACGGCGGCCCACGCCCCGAGGAGGGCGAGCCAGACGAGGACGAGGGCGGTGGCGATCACGGGGCGCGGGGGGAGGCCGGTACCTTACCGGACGTCCCCCCGCAGGGACCTGTCGCCCGTCTGTTGGATCTCACAGGTTCACGCCCGTTCGCCCGTGGCCTTCGCCCCTGTTTCGCCCTCCGCCGCCCGGCTCCTCCTCGTCGAGGACGACGCCGACATCGCCGGACCCGTCCGCCGCGGGCTCGAGGAGGAGGGGTACGCGGTGTCCGTCGAGGCCGACGGCGCGCGCGGGCTGGCCGAGGCGCTCGCGGGCGACCACGACGCGCTCGTCGTCGACTGGCGGCTCCCCCGGCTCGACGGCCGGACGCTCGTCGAGCAGTTCCGGGCGGCCGGGCGGACGGCCCCGGTCCTGCTCCTCACCGCGCTCGGCGACGTCGAGCACCGGGTCGCGGGCCTCGACGCCGGGGCCGACGACTACCTCCCCAAGCCGTTCGCCTTCGAGGAGCTGCTCGCCCGGCTCCGGGCGCTCCTCCGCCGCGCGGCCGAGGGCTCCGCAGCCGGGGGTCCGGGCGGGGCGGTCCCGCCGGGGCACCAGGCCGTCCACCTCCGCCTCGGAAAGGTCCACCTCGACGCCGCCCGTCGCGTGGCCGAGGCGGAGGCCGACGGTGGCCCGGTCGACCTCGGCCTCCGCGACAAGGAGCTCCGCCTGCTGGAGCTCCTCATGCGCCACCCCGGCGAGACCGTCTCGCGGACCCGGATCGCCGAGCGCGTGTGGGGCTCGGCGTTCGACGTGACCGACAACGCCATCGACGTCACGGCGTCGGGGCTCCGCCAGCGGCTCGCGGCGGCGGCCTCGGGAGTCCGGCTGGAGACGGTCCGCGGCGTGGGGTACCGGGTCGAGGCCGGGCGGCCAAACGACGGTGCCTAAGCGGCTCCCCATCTCGACCCGGCTCGCGCTGTGGTACGGGCTGAGCCTGACGCTCCTGCTCGGGCTCGTCGTCGCGTTCCTCTACACGGGGTTCCACCTCACGCTCCACCGCGACTTCGACGCCGACCTCGACCGCGAGGCCCGGCGCGTAGCCGAGGCCGTGGGCGGGGCGGCCGACCCCGCCGCCGCGTTCAGGCGGGCCGCCGAGGTCTCCCCCTATGGCGTCCGCCTCATCGCCCCGTCCGGCTCCGTCGTCGCCGCGAACGGCCGCCTCCCCGACGTCGAGGTCCACGCCCCCGACGACGGGGCGGCCGAGCCGCACACGCACGGCCCCGACGACGTGCGGACGCGCTACGCCCCGGTCCCCGGCGGCGGCACCGTCGCCGTGGCCGGGGTCGAGTCCGGGCTCCACCGCGAGACGCACCGGCTCGGGTGGCTCCTCGCCCTCGGGGTCGCGCTCGGCGTGGCCGTCGCCGCCGCCAGTGGGTACGCGCTCGCCCGGCGGGCGCTCCGGCCCGTCGCGGCGCTGACCGAAGCGGCCGGGCGGATCGGCCCGTCCGAGCGGGGCGCGCGGCTCCCGACCGGCCCGGGGCCGCGCGACGAGCTCGGCGACCTGGCGGAGGCGTTCAACGGGATGCTCGCCCGGCTCGACGCGGCGTTCGAGCGTGAGCGCCGGTTCCGCGCCGACGCGGCCCACGAGCTCCTGAGCCCCGTGACGGCGGCCCAGAGTGAGGTCGAGGTCGCTTTGCGCCGCGAGCGCGACCCCGTCGCCTACCGCGAGGCGCTCGGCCGGGTCGGCCGCCACGTCGAGCGGATGTCGGGGCTCGTGACGGGGCTCCTCGCGCTTTCCCGGGCCGAGACCGACGACGCCGGGGGCGAGCCCGAGGCCGTCGACCTCGGCGCGCTGGCGGAGGCCGTCGCCCGCCGGGTGCGGCCCGCGGCCGAGGCGAAAGGCGTCGCGCTCGTCGTCGACGCCGCGCCGGGCACCGCCGCGTGGGCGGCCCCGGGCGACGCCGAGGTGATCCTGGAGAACCTCCTCGACAACGCCGTCAAGTACACGCCGTCGGGCGGACACGTGACGGTCACGGTCCGCGGGGGGGAGGGTGAGGTCGTCGTCGCCGTCGCCGACACGGGCGTCGGGTTCGACGCGGCCGAGGGCGACCGGCTCTTCGAGCGGTTCTTTCGGTCGGACGCACCGGGCGTCCAGGCCGAGCGCGGGCACGGGCTGGGGCTCGCCGTCGCGCAGCAGCTGGCCGAGCGGAACGGGGGGCGGGTCACGGCCGCCAGCGCGGGGCCGGGCACGGGGAGCGCGTTCGCCGTCCGGCTGCCGGTCCCCTCACGCCGCCCGAGCCGCTGACCCCACGTGCGAGCCGTCCAGGTCCTCCCCTACGACCCCCAGTGGCCCGTCCGGTTCGGAGCGACGGCCGCCGAGCTCCGCTCGGCGCTCGGCCCGGCCGCCGTCGCCGTCCACCACGTCGGGAGCACGGCCGTCCCCGGACTCGCGGCCAAGCCCGTCGTCGACGTCTTGGGCCAGCGTCGGGATACGTGTAAAATGTCATCACAGCGCTCTCGAATCGCCCATACTGAGCGGCGTGGCTGTTTTCAGAGTCCCGAACGGGCGCCCTCGGTACCGTCTGTCTCAGAAGGTCCGCCTTCCGGGACGGCGAGCGGTCGGCCCTGAGAGCGCGTAGAAGCCGCTTCCGGCCGGCTCCCGGTGGCCCCCCCCCGGGACAGGTCCGCTAACGTGACATCGAGCACGTATCCCGAAGGTCCCCCAATACGGGTGAACGGTGGTCGCGTGGTCTAGACCACGTCGGGCGCCAGGACCCTGCGATAACGCGGACGCCCACGCTGGCCTAACGTCGCCTTATGCCCCGCCTATCGTACAGTACCGTTCCATTGATTGTCGGACCCCGCGTTGGGGATAGGAGGGGGCGTCCTCTACGCCGTGCTCCGCGACCGCGTCCCCGGGAGCGGCCTCCGCCGGGGGGTCGTCTACGGGGCCGGGTCCTCGCTGGTGGTCGACGAGGGGCTGAGCCCGCTGCTCGCGTTCTCGCCCGGGCCGCTCGCGTTCCCGTGGCAGACGCACGCCCGGGGGTTCATCGGGCACCTCGTGTACGGCGGCGTCGTAGGGGCGGCCATGCGGGTCCAGGACCGGGCGGGGTGAGGGGGGCGTCAGGCCGCAGAGTCAGGGCCTGCGGCCGGGCTCTGAACGCCCCGCGCCTCGCTCGTTCCGGTCGCGGCGTCTCCGGTAGCGGCCAGGATGAGGCGGACCGCCTCCTCCGGGCGGTCCCACTGGGGGAAGTGCCCGCACCGGTCGAGCCACTCGAGCCGCGCGCCGGGGAACCGCGCCGTCGCCCGCTCGGCCTGCGAGGGGAAGCACACCCGGTCCTGACGGCCCCACACGATGAGGACCGGCCCGCGCTGCTCGTCGGCCGGCATCCCCTCCTGCGTCGGCCCCGTGACGAGCGCGCGGAGGGCCGCGTCGAACGAGGGCGCGGCGACGTAGCCCCGGAGCTCGTGGAGGGCGACCCCCGGGTCCAGCGCCCAAGGGCGGGCCGAGAACTGGAGGAGCAGGGCCGTGCGGCCGGCCGGGCTCGCGAGGACGCGCGGGAGCACGGGGTCGAGCACGCGCAAGAGCCGGACCGAGAGGGCGACCGAGGCCCCGAAGACGACCCGCTCGGGGCCGTTCCAGAACCCGCCCGGGTCGAGCGCGACGGCCGCGCCGACGGCCCGCCGCCGCGCCAGCTCCAGCACGAGCCGGGCGCCCATCGACGTGCCGACGGCGTCGACGCCCCGGAGGCCGTGCCCGTCCAGGAACCCCTCGAGGGCGTCGGCGAGCGCGGCGATGGAGACCTCGCCGTCGAGCGGCGGCGTCTCGCCGAAGCCGGGGAGGTCCGGGGCGATCACGTCGCGCTCGGCGGCGAGGGCGTCGAGGACCGTCTCCCAGGAGCGCCACGTGCCGCCGAGCCCGTGGACGAGGAGGAGCGGGGGGCCGGTCCCCTTACGGACGTGGTTCATGTTCATGGGGGTGTCGAGCAGGACCTGAGCTAGAAGTTGTGGCAACAAGCTTTCACGCAGAGGCCGTGCGGACCGTTCCGGGAGGGCGTGAGCGTGCCCCACGCCTCGGCCGGCGTCTCCGGAAAACGGCGCTTTCCCCGGCGCGCCAGGTGAACGAAGTGATCCGGCGCTGGCAGGGCCTCTGTTGTTCGGGAACCCGTCTGGGAAACAGCGCCCTGCAATCCCCCGATAGCCGAACGCTGTAGTCACTCTCGACCGAGCCCACGTCCTGTCGCACGGACGACCCCAGCGACGACGCGGACGCCGACCGTGCCCACCCGAGCGGCGAGCGCACGGGTAGCGCGCCGTGTCCCACGGACGGTACTGCGAGGAGCACCGTGAGCGGCGCGGAGCCCCTCCGGGACGCGACCGATCCGCCCGGCCGCCCGGCTGATCCGGGCGTCGAGGTCACGCAGCCGACGATCCCCCAGCGGCGTGCCGTCCGGCCCCGCGAGCGCCCGCTCCATCCGCCGGAGCCGGACCGCCAGCGCGCGTGCGACGGGATCGCTCGCGTGGCGCCCCGCACCCGCACTCAACGTCCGCGACGCCCCTGCCGCCTCCACGCGGGCCTGGTTCGCGCGGATGTAGCCCGCTCCCGTACGGGCGGCCTCCGAGGCCCCCGACCGCGCGGGGTCCGTCGTCTCGCGTCGGAGCAGGCCGAGCGCGCGTTTCGTCTCCGCCTTTCGGAGCGCGCCGAACGCCTCCGGCCGCTCGGCCATCTTCTGGGCCGCCGCGTCGGGTCCCTCGCGGGCGGCGAGCCCGAGGAACCGTTCACCCGCTGCGGTCGGGTCGGCGTAGACCCGTCCGAGCGCCTGCGAAAACGCCTCGCTCGCTCGGGCGGTCCGCGCCGTCGCCTTCTGAGCTGTGCGAGAGGCGCTCGCCCGGGTCCTGGCGAGCGCGTTTGCCGCGTGCCCGCGCCGGGCTCCGAGGCGGCCGACCCTCTCCCGCTCGGCGACGAGCGCGGCGAGGCGGTCGACCCGCCCGCCCGGCCTGACGTCGCGGTGGGAGGCCCGCTGTGCGAGCGTACGCTCGGCGAGGGACGGCCGGGGCTCCGCTTCCGTTTGACCCTGTGGCCCGCCGACCGCTCGGCGTGACGTGGCGGCCCCGGCCGCGAGGCGCGCGGCGGTGCCCGCAAGCCGGGGGAGCCGCCGCTCGACGTCCGTGTCCGGCTGTCCGCTCGCCCCGAGCGCCGCGAGCCCGCCCCGAGCAAGGCGGGAGGCGAGGACCGCTTTTGTCCTCGGGGCTACCAGCGAGGCCCGGTCCCCGGTGTGCCCAGCCGACGGCGTGCGCCCGAGCGCGCGGCGCCGAGCCCGGACCTGTCGGGACGTCCGGGCTGCCCCGCGCGTCCTGGGCCGCCCCCGGCGGGGCGACCGTGGGCTGTCTGCGCGGCGGGCAGCGTCCCGATCCGACGCCGCATTTCCGGAGTGGCGTGGCCCACCACCCTCCGTCCGTCCCGCCGACTCACGGAGCGGACCGAGCCGGTCCTCCAGCCGCTTTCGGCTCACCGTCCGTGAGACCGACGAGAGCTTCGCCTCTCGCGTCCCGTCGGTCACGACGGCGTCCCGGCCCCGGCGCTCCACGCGGAGTCCACTCGCGGCGAGGCGGGCGTTGAGATCGGCCCACGACTCCGACTCCCGGAGGTCGCCGAGCGACGTGGCCCGGACCTCCACGGCGAAGCCCTTCGAGCCGGCCGCCCCAGGTGAGGCTCCGTCCGGGAGCTCCTGTTCGAGCTCCCGGTTCCGACCCGTCCACCGGACGCCGAGCTCTCGCTCCTGGGCCTCCATCGAGGCCCGGAGCCGGTAGCGGTCGCGCCACGTCGACCACGCCTTCCCGTCTGGCCCCACGCGGTTGACCATGAGGTGGACGTGGGCGTGGGGCTGGTCCGTGTGCCGGACGACGAGGGCCTGGTGGTCCTCCAGCCCGAGGTCCCGGAGCGTCCGGTCGGCCGCCGCCCGGACCTCGGCCTCGGTCGGGTGGTCGTCGGGGTCGAATGCGATGGCGATGTGGTAGACCGGCTTCGCCACGCCGCTCGCGGCGGCCTCGTCCCGCATCTCGGCCGCGACCGCGTCGGGGTCGATCCGGCCCCCGTCCATCCCCTCCATCATGTTCCGCGTCTCGGCCCAGCCCACCCTCCCGTCGTCGCCGACGAGGTAGGTCCCAAGTGCCCCGAAGCTCTGGCCGGATGACGACGCAGCGATCACGACGGCCCCTCCGCTGAGCGGGATTCGCCCGCGTCCACCTCGGCGCGGCGTAGTAGGCGTGCACATATTATCGACACTCCCCGAGAGCGACGGGTAGCCCGCGTCCAGTTCCAGCCTGGTTCGCGGTAGAGGAGGGGTGCTGGTGCGCTCATGGTGTCCCCTCCAGACCGTCGTCCCCCGCCGCCCTTCCGACGCGGGCGACGGCGGCACGGACCTCGGCGATCGCGGCCTGCGCCTTGGCCTCGGTCGCGCCGCCCGCATTCGCCCGCCGGACGAGTTGATTGAGGTTGACGCCGATCCGACGGAGTGCTTTCCGGGCCGCCGCGTCGGCGAGCGGGACCACGGGCCGACCGAGCGCTCGGCGCCGCAGGAACTCCGAGACGGAGAGCCCGGCCTGGGACGCGGCCTCCCTGATCTGGTCGCGCTCGACGGAGGTGACCTGGAACCCGACCTGGACCTTCGGCCCCTCCTCCGGTTTTCGCGGCGGACGCCCCCCGGTCCGCTGGCGGCGTACCTTCGCCAGTGCTCCGCCAGAGACGGCCGGAGCCTGCCGGGTGGCGGGACCGGGCTGGCTCTCCGACCGCTGGGCACCCCCAGGCAGGGCGCCGGAGTCGGGCGAGTTCTTTATGGAAGAAAACCTCACTTGCCGAAAATCGCTTCACCAAAGTCAGGACCCCCAACATAGACGACGGCCCCATCGTCGATCAACCCCCGATTGCTCTGCCGAGGGCCGACCGACGGCAGAGAGCAGCGAGGACCATTCAGAGCCTCACGGGAGCCCCACCGAACCGGCGGAGGCCGGGGAGCGCCGGGACGCGGTAGAGCACCGACGCGACCCCACTCCGAGGCCTGAGTGAGCACTCGACCCCCGGCGTGACCGTCGCTTCGCAGCTCGACCCCGGTGCCCCGAACTCCCCGACACAGCAGGCGCGGATTTGACATCGCAGGAGGGAAGACGCTCGGGCACCGAGGTCGAGGTGTCTGTCGGTCTCCCTCGCCGACGGAGCCACATCGTCAGGCGCGACTCCGTGGGCGGGGCGGGGTGGTCCGAGCGGACGGGGGTCGCCTCCCGCCGGTGGGGGAAGGGAGCCGCCCACGCTGGACCTCGCGGTCTGTCACGATGGAGAGGGCGCGGGTCACGGAGCCGTGCCTCACCCGTCCCCCGTGGACCCTCTCCTTCTGTGATCGTGGGTCTCTCGCACATATGCCCGCCGTCTCGTTTGGGCGTCTGCCCGGCGGGGTCGGGTGGCGGGATCGGACGGCTTCCGACACCTACCAGGGAGAGCCCCCGGCCCGGACCGCGGTCGGGATCGCAGTCCTCACCCGGCCGTGTCCGAGCGCCCCCGTCCGTCCCCTAGGTTCCGCACCGCCGTCGGCCAGTTCGTCCGGGCCGCTGCCGTCCACAACGGGGTGTTCCGACCGGCCCCCGTCGTCCTCGTCCGCGCGCTCGCCGAGGTCGTCAGTGGAGGAGTGGCGACGCACGACGGGGGCGGCGCCGCTGATCGCGAGAGGGAAGGTCCACGTACGGCGACGGGCCGTCGCCGGAGGGGATCAGCGCTCGCCGCGTGGTCCACCCGCGCGGCCCTCTCCGTCGTGACCGTCGGCGCGTGCGTGGGGGCGCTCGCAGGGCCGGTCGTCACGTCCGGCGAAAGGGCTGGCGTGGGCGGCGCGTCGGCGTCGGCGCTGAGCGCTCTGTGGTCGTACGCCGAGGCCTCCCGGTCCGCGGGCGCGGAACTCACCCCCGGCGTGGTGCGGCCCACGTCCACGCCGGTGCCGGACTCCGCCCTAGTCGCCGGGCTCCACCGGCGTGCGGCGACCCTCCGGCGGCGGCCCGCCGTCCCCCCGGGCCTCCCGGTCGGCGCACCCGTCGCAGGTCCCGTCAGCTCGCCGTTCGGTCCCCGGCCACACCCCGTCACGCGCCGGGTCCGGAACCACTGGGGGACCGACTTCGCCGTCCCCCTCCGCACGCCCGTCCGGGCGACGGCCGATGGCCGGGTGCTCTCCGTCGGTCGGCGGCCGGGCTACGGGCTCACGGTCGAGCTGGAGCACCGGGACCGGTCCGGGCTCGAGACGACCACCCTCTACGCCCACCTCGACGCCGCCACCGTCGCCGAGGGCGCGCCCGTCCGGCGGGGCGACGTCGTCGGGCTGAGCGGCGGGGTGGGGCCTGGCGCCGGGCTCTCGACGGGTCCCCACGTCCACTACGAGGTCCGCGAGCGGACGCCCGGTCGGGCGGCCTCCAGCGCGCGGGCCGTCGACCCGGCCGTCCTCTACGACCGCGTCCGGTCGTGGGGGGCCGAGACCGTCCGCCAGCGCCGCGCGCTCATGAGCACAGCCCGAGCGCTGGCGGCCCGCGCCCGGGCGGAGGGCGGCGCTCCCACCACCGTCTCCCGGACGGCTCTCCTCCCGGATCGATGAACCCCACCGCACGCGCTCGAACCGAGCGCTCTACCCGCGCGACGTCCGATCAGCCCGCACCTCGGGACGGCCCCCCCCACGTCGCGACCTCGGCCACCCGGTCCCCGATCCCGCTCACGGATGGCGAGCGGGGCGTGCTCGAAGCCCTCCTCCGCCTCGCGAGAGACGGTGGTTCGGGATCGGTCTCGGTCCCCGTCGCCGACCTCGCCGGAGCGGCCGGGCTGGCCGCGGGCGACACGCAGGGGGCGGCCTCCGTCCTCCGCTCGCTCGCCGGGCGCGTCGCCGAGTGGACGTCCCCGACCCGCCGGACGATCGCGCCGCTGCTCGCGGAGGTCCAGGTGGAGGGGTCCGTGTGCCGGTGCGTCCTGTCCCCCGCCCTACGCCGCCAGCTCTCACCGGACGAGGACGACGCGAGAGGGGGGACCCCGGCGCTGAGGCAGCGGCTCACCGAGTTCGGGCTGACCGGGCGCCAGGTCGAGCGCGCGCTCGAGCTCCCCGCCGAGCACGTCGAGCGGAACCTGGCCTACGTCGAGGGCGAGCTCGCGCGCGGCCGGGAGATCGAGGCGCTCGGGGCGTACACCTACCGGGCGATCCAGGGCGACTGGGGCGGGAGCGCCGAGGCGGCCCGGAAGAAGCGGGCGGCCGTCCGGCAAGAGGCGTCGGCCCGGGCGAAGGAGACGGCCCGCGCTCTGTTCCCGCCCCCGGCGCTCGTCCTCGACCGGGCCGCGCGGCTGGAGGCCGAGGAGGACCGGAGGCTCGACGAGCACGTAGCGGGGCTCACGGACGCCGAGAGGGTCCGGCTCGACGCCGAGGCCGTGCAGCACCTCCGGGCGTCCTCGCACCCCGGCGCGGCCGAGGTCGAGCGGGCCGTCACCGCGGACGCCGAGCCGACGCTCGGGCCGGCCGCGCTCGGCGCGCTCACGGCCGCGCGCCGCGACGTCATGGCCGACTGGCTCCGGCGTGGGGCGTTCGCGGTCCTCGTCGGTCTCTCGGTCTTCGCTGCCGGTTGCACCCGAGGAGAGTCGGCGGTTCCACGGTCCACCTCCGAGGAGCACGCCTTGACGGCAGAGGACCTCCCGCTCCTCGGCGTGTGGGATCTCGCGGACGTGGGCTCGGGGTTCGGAGAGTGCCACGAGGCGTCCATCGGGTTCCGCTCCGACGGCCGGTACATGGCGAAGAGCGGGGACCAGGTCGTCGTCGGACGCTACGTGGCCGAGCCCGCCGTCGTCGACGGGCGAGAGGGGTTCCTCGTCGCCCAACGACCGGAGGCCCACAACGACCGGCCGAACTGCCAGGGGGTGCCCGCCGACGTGTCGTTGGCGACGAGTCCTCCTGCCGCGTTCGTCGAGGTGCACCTCGCTACGGACGACCGCCAGCCCGAGCGCGCGCGGCTGTACTTCGGCGGGCAGTCGGAGCGCCTAGCCGCGCACCTCGTCCGCCGGACGCTCCACGATTGAGACGGGTCCTCCCCGGAACGGACGGGGGCGCCGTCTATCTTTGAACCGCCCCCCACGATTCCGACGTCCCCCCGCCCGGATGACCGCTACGAGAGAGACCGACCCAGACGCCATCGCCGACGACACCGGCGGGAGTGATTCCGCCGACGGCCCACCGTCATGGCTCACCGACGGGCCTGCCGAGACGCGGAGGACGACGACCCGGAGCTTCCGGCTCTCGCCGTCCGAATGCGACCGGATCGACCGGGCCGCGGCCGAGGTGGGGATGACGACCTCGGCCTACCTCCGGTCCCGCGTGCTCGGGCCGGGACCCGACGTGGCCGCGTGGCGGCGGGCGTACGAGCTGGTCAGAGAGCTCGAGGCGGAGGCGGAGCGTGGGCCGGTATCGGCCGAGCGCGTGGGCCGGTTGCGGGCGGCGTTCGAGGAGGTCGCCCTCACCGTCTTCCCCGAGGGTGGGGCCGGAGGTTGATCCCAGCGGACGGGGCCGCCGTCCGTTTCCCAGGATTACGAGTCGGGCTCGGCGCGCCGGTTGAGCCGGTCGAGGAGGAGCCGGTTCCGCTCGCGGACAAAGGTGCGGCGGGCCTCGGCGTCGTCTTCGGCGAGGGCGACGCGGACGGTGGGGGGGAGGGCGGCGTGGACGGTCCCGTTGATCTCGGCCTGCTCGTCGTCGGGGAGCGAGCGGTAGATCTCGGTGCACCACCGCTCGGTCTCGCGGTACGCCTCGGCGATCTCGGCCTCCAGAGCCGGGGGGAGCCGGTAGCCCTCGCCGGAGCGGTAGCGGATGGCCGACTTGATCCACGAGCGGGGGCTCTTGATCTCTTTGCCCCCCGCGACGGCCCAGTGGTAGTGCTCGAGCTGGCGGACGACGAGGTTCCAACCGTACTCGCGGACGAGCGTCTCGGCCTCGGCCGGCTCGACGCCCAGCCCCACGAGGGCGGAGACGATGGCCTGGCGGGACGGGTAGAGCACGCACTGAAACCGGAGCGTCCTCGTGAAGACGAACTTCTTGCCGGAGGCCGTCTTCGAGGGTCGGACCTCCCAGGTGCAGTAGCCGCGGTCGGCGAGCGTGTCGAAGTGGGGACCGAGCTTGGAGATGATCTGGGAGGGGTGCTCGGACCCGATCCGGTAGTTGAGGATGCGGTTGGCGAACTCGACCACGTCCATCTCGACGGTCGACCCCTGGAGGAAGCGCTTGTCGAGCCAGCGGTAGGCCAGCTTGACGGTGTCGTTCGGGAGCGCGTAGTAGAACTGGGTCGAGAGCGTCTTCCCGTAGGTGAGCGAGATGAGCTGGAACATGGTCGGGGCCCAGGCCACGTACGTCTCGCCGACGGGGTTGTCCTCGGACGGGTCCATCGCGTGGGAGTCGAGGACGTTGAACGCGAACTTCCAGTGGGTCTGGGTCTCCGGGTTCCAGAGCGCGTTCGTCTCGATCGTCATCGTCTGGAGCTGGTCGATGACGTGCTCGAGCCGGTCGTAATAGTGTTTGGTCGTGGGCCACCCCATGAGCGTGAGGAGCTCGTACCGGGTCGTCCGCAGGATCCGGTCGGAGAACCCGGTGTCCTCGGAGAGCGAGAGGAGGGCGACCATGACGTCGTTGACGTGGTGCTCAGGGATCCCGTTGGCACAGACGACGGACCGGTAGAACCGCTTGCGGACGGTCTTCCCCTTCTCGGTCACGACGCCCTCCCACTCGGCGCGGTAGCTGGTCTCGGTGATCTCGATGTCGAACTGGCGCTCGCCCTTCTCCCAGGGCGTCCGGATCCCCTCCCCGCTCTTGAGCGCCCGGGTGCGGGGGATGCCCAGGACGAGGTCGACGAGGTTCATGTCGTCGTAGCCCTCGACGGGACCACGGGCGAGGTCCTGGTCGATCACGTCGAACAACGTGAGCTGGTCGTCGGGCTTCGTCTCGGGGGTCGGGTCGGCGGAACGTCGGGCCATGGGGGGGCACTCTTTAAAACAAGAACAAAAGACAGAGTAGCTACAAGTTCTGGAGGGGCCGGGAGGCGGGCTAGACCGTTGGGGCGCAACGCGCTATGGATATCCACATTGGGGCGCCATTTTCCCAGGATTACGACCTTTTTCCCAGCCTTACGACACTCGTTTCCCAGGATTACGATGCCGGTTGCCCAGCCTTACGACACCCCTTTCCCAGGATTACGAGTCGGGTTGCCCAGCCTTACGAGCCCGGTTGCCCAGGATTACGAGGGTGTGGATAAGTCCGACCTGGGAGAGAGGGCGAGGTCGTTTCCCAGGATTACGACACCCCCTTCCAGGTCGGGCCGAGCGCGTGAACCGGGCGTAAACCTCGTTTCCCAGGATTACGATACGGCCTGAGCTACTTGACGAGCCGGGGGGCGATGGGGACGGGCTCGGGCGCGCCGATGGCGATCTCGGGGAACGCGGGGTGGGCCGGGTTGAGGATGAGGTTGGTGTGGTGGGGGAGGAGGACGGAGGGGAGGAGGAGCGCGGGCGTGCGGGCGTCGTGGACCCACGTGTCCCCGAACGACTGCGTCGACCGCGAGGGCGGGGTGGAGCGCCAGTCGCCTGGGAGGTCGGGCTCGGGGGCCGATTCTACGAGGTCGTCGGGGACCTCGACCCGAAAGGCGATGCGCCCGAAGAGCGCGCGGTAGGAGGGGAGGTGAACAGTGACCTCGAGGACGGCGAGCGCGAGGGTGTCAGCCGAGTAGACGACGCGGGTGCCGGGCGAGTTGAACCGCCCGCCGACGCGCTGGGCGCCCTCGCCGTCGAAAGCGGTGGCGGCGTACCGGGCGTGGACGACGCGCCAGGCGACCAGTGGGTCGCTCACGCGAGGACCCCGTGGTCGATCCGGTGGAGGAGGGCCTCGACCTCACGGGCGCCGGGCTCCGTGTGGGCGTAGGCGAGGGGCGTCGAGCCGCCGAGCGCCCACTGGGGGAGGTGGAACCAACGCCGGGCGTCGTCCTCGGCCGCCTCGCGCTCGCCGTCGGCGTCGAAGGTCTCGACCGCTTTCTCGAAGAGCCGGGCGAGGCGGTAGAGCCGGTCGGACTCCTCGGGGGCCAGCCGCCCGGCCTGGCGGCGGCGGGCGAGCGTGCGGGGCGAGGCCCCGGCGGCCCGGGCGAGCTCGGCGGGGGAGAGTGCGAGGCGGTCGGCGAGGCGGTCGGCGGCCGTCGGTGGGAACCCCCGCTCGACGCGGGCGATGGCGTCGGCGGAGGTGGCGGCGCGGAGGCCGAGGGACCAACCGAGCGGGGTCGTGCTCATGGGGACAGGTGGCTTATGTGAACGGCCAGATGGCAAGATACTGACGGGGACCGTGTCGGGTTGCGAGGACCGGCGTGGGGGCGAGGCTCGCTGGGACGTACAGGGAGGACGCGACGGAAGGGGCGGTCTCACGGGCTCAGGCCCGCGGTCGGCAAGCGCGCCTCCGTCAGCCACTCCGTAGACGCTCGCGCATGGCGGCGGCTCGGCACCGTTCGTGGCGTCGTATTCTGGCCGTGCAGAAATTCTGCTCAGCGCCCCTTGTCTACGATCCGAGACCGCGCCGCCGCGAAGAAACGCCCCGCTCGTCGAGCCCCCGGCGTGCGGGGCGCGGCCGTCCAGGTCCGCGACCGCGGGGTCATCACGCTCCCGAAACCGCTCCGCGAGCGGTACGGGCTCGGCACGGGCGACGTCCTCGACATCGTCGACCTCGACGGCGTGTTCGTCCTGAGCCCCCGGGCGTCGGTCGTCCCCGAGCTCGCGGCCGAGATCGAGCGGCTCCGTGTCGAGGCCGGACTCTCGACCGAGGACCTATTGGAGAGCCTGCGCGCCGAGCGCGAGCGGGCCACGCGCGAGCGGTACGGGGACACCCTCGTCGACGGGCTGGCGACGCCCGACGCCGAGGGCTGAGACCGGAGGCCTCTCCTCCGCGTGACGGTCGACGCCGACGTGCTGTTCGCCGGCTAGGCCTCGCCGTCGGATCGCTCGGCGGGCCTGGTCATAGGCCCGCCGACGGTCCGACTCCGGTCGTCCGACCTCGCGCTCATCGACGGGGCCACCAGCGTGGAGGAGGCGCGTGGGTCCCCTCATCGGTTGTCTTGGTGGCATACCGAGTGTACGTTGCCATCGTTCTGAATGCGTCCTGCCCCCACGGCCATGCCTACGATCACTGTCCGGAACGTCCCCGACGCCGTCGTCCGCCGGCTCAAGGCCCGCGCCGAGCGGAACCGCCGGAGCCTCAACGGCGAGGTCGTCACGCTCCTCGAGGAGGCCGCGCTCGCCCCGCCCCAAGACGTCGAGGCCCTGCTGGCCGAGGCCGACTCCTGGTTCACCGGTCCGCTCCCGGACCTCGCGGCCGAGGGGAAGCGGGCGGGTCGGAAGTACGAGACGGCCAGGGAGCCCCACCCGGGGGGGGCGGCGCCCCCAGGGGACCCGTCGTGATCGTCGTCGACACCGACGTCGTCTCGGCGTTCTGGATCCGGGGGGGGCGGACGTCGGTGGCTCGCCAAGCCCGCAAGCGCGACGGGGACTGGGTGGTCCCGCCGCTCTGGCGGTCCGAGTTCCGGAGCGTGCTCCGCCAGTACCTCGTCGGCGGCTACGTCTCGCTGGGCCAGGCGCTGTGGTTCGCCGAGAAGGCCGAGGCCGACCTCCGCGGGCGCGAGCGGGCGACCGGGACGGCCGACGTGCTCCGACTCGTCGAACGGACCGGGCACTCGGCGTACGACTGCGAGTACGTCGCGCTGGCCGAGGCCGAGGGCGCCCGGTTGGTGACGGGCGACCGGACGGTGGCCCGGCTCTTCCCGACGACGGCCGTGCTGCTGGAGGACTTCGCTGCGGGGGGCTGACGGGAGTAGCCATTATTGCAGATTTCCCATACCCCCGATTCACCCCGACGGGAGCGCCAACCGGTCGGGCCGTCTCCCCGACGCGGGCGGGCCGAGCGGAGGGGGCGGGGCGGATAATTTTGACTTATGAGAATCACAGTTCTCAGAAGTCGTATGTTCCACGACGACGACCTCCGGCTACTCGCTTGGATCGGGTAGTGGACGAAGTGAAATTGCAATAACGGAATGAACGAGTCGGCCCTTTCTGTCCCAGCCCTCGCCGTCGTCGAGGTAGGCCACCAACGGCCGGGCCCCAACCCGGCGACGGTCTACTTCGCCCGGCTCGCGCCCGGCAGCCGCCGGACGATGCGCGGGGCGCTCGCGACGGTGGCCGCCATTTGCGTGCCCGACGCGGATCCGGCGCCGGATCCGGAGGCGTTCCCGTGGTGGTCGTTCCGAGCCGAGCACGCCAAGGCTGTCCGGGCCGTGCTCGCTGAGCGGTTCAAGTACACGACCGTCAACAAGACGCTCTCCGCGCTCCGGGGCGTGCTGCGAGAGGCGTGGGAGCTTGGGCTCATGGAGACCGAGCATTACCACCGGGCGGCGGCCGTCCGCGCCGTCAAGGGGTCCTCGGCGGCGGCGGCCACAGGCCGGTCCCTCGCAAGAGGCGAGCTCCGCGCGCTCATCGAGGCGTGCCTGACCCCGGTCTCACCTCGGAAGGGCGTCGCGCCCGTCGTCACCGAGAAGGGCCAGCGGGACGCGGCGCTCGTCGCGCTCGGGTACGGGTGCGGGCTCCGCCGCGACGAGCTGGCATCGCTCGCCGTCGGGGACCTCGACCTCGTGCAGCGGCGGGTCGTCGTGCGCGGCAAGGGCAACAAGGAGCGCGTCGTGCCGATCCCGCCGGGGGCCTTCCACGCGCTCCGCGACTACCTGGAGGTGCGGACCGGGGGGCTCGTCGGCCGGGACGGCGAGGCCTCCCTCCTCTCGCCTCTATATAAGGAGACTCCCCTCTTCGTCCGGGCCAGGCGGGGCGGGGCGCTGGTGGCCGACGCCGACACGCTGACCGGCCAGGCAGTGTACCACGTGCTCAAGACGCGGGCGGCAGAGGCCGGTGTAGAGGCGTTCAGCCCCCACGACCTCCGCCGGACGTACGTCGGCGACCTCCTCGACGAGGGGGCCGACCTCGCCGTCGCCCAGCAGCTCGCGGGGCACGCCAGCCCGACGACGACGGCCGGGTACGACCGGCGCGGGGAGCGCGCGAAGGAGCAGGCGGCCTCCAGGCTCGACGTCCCCTACGACGGATAAGATGCCGCGCTACACGCCCACAGCGAGGGTCCTAAGGTCTCACCACGTACTGCGATAACCAGGCAGCGAAGAACGGGTCCTCAAGGCGATGTCTGACGCTCCCCCTCGCCTCCTCCTCGCGGGCAACGCCGATGCGGACGAGCGCGTCGAGAGCCGTCCGCATCGTGCTCAAGGGCAGGCCGTACTGGCGGAGGATCGGGCGGGAGTACAGCCCGGTTCCGTCTGTGGCGACGACGGCGAGGAGCGACTTCTGTTGGGCGGCTGTGAGTCGGTTCCAGGTCTGGGTGTAGAACGGGTCGTCGCGGCGGACGAGCCGGTCGAGCACATCGCGTACGTCGGCTTCCGTGAGGGGGCCGTCCGCTCCCTCACTCCGAACGGTTGCCCAGCACTCGTGGGCCAGCCGTTGCACGTTGTATGGCACGTCCTCGGCGAGGTCGAGGATGGCCTCAACAGCGTCGTCGCCGAGTGACCTGGGGGCCCCCTCGAAGCCGGCTTGGAGGAACGGGCGGAAGTCGTCTCGTGGGATGGGTCCGACGAAGAGGCGGGAGCCGAGCCGGTAAAACGGGCGAGCGGGGTCGCCCGTCATCTCGGACAGGAGGGCCGTCTTGGAACCGGCGAACACGTAGGCGAGGTGGTCGTGGCTCTGGACGGCCGCGCGGACTTGGCCCTCGGCCTCCACGCCCCCCCGCTCGACGACCTGCTGAAACTCGTCGATGACGACGGCCACACGCTTACCCGAGGCACCAGCGAGCTTGTCGAGCCCGTCGAGCGCCTCGACGAGGAGGACCTCCTCGTCAGTGCTCGCGGCAGCCCCGAGCGAGACGGAGAATGACTGGTCGAGCGGGTTGTACGAGAGTTGGGGGCGGAGGACACCGAAGGCCTCCTGGATCTTCTGCCCCGCCTTCTTGATCGATCCCGTGAGGTGGGTGGCCGCGTCGGCGACGAGGGCGCGGGAGAGGAGTGAGAGTGTCGGGTAAGCCTCGGCGTTGTGGCGGAGGACGACGGCACCGCCCGCGCGGGCGCGCTCGGCCGCCGCACGGAGGATGGAGGTCTTGCCGAAACGGCGCGGGCCGATGAGGAAGAGGCGCCCCCCGTCTTCCATCGTCTGGAGGACGGTGTCGACCTCGTCGGCGCGGTCGACCAACTCGCTGGCGGAGAGCTCTCGGCCGAACTCGAAGGGGTTGGTCAAGACTGCTGCGAGGTTGTGCGCTGCGCTATATTACGAAAGCAGCGTTCCTCTGTGTGCCTCCCGTCCTTCTACGCCCGCGGCCACTGGCTCTGGCACCGCCCTCGATGCCCGACTCCACCGATACATCCGAGACGACCGAGGGGTCCCTTCGATTCGGGGTAGACGCCGGGCTCTTGTTCCAACTGGGCGAGCAGCTCGTCGCCCGTCGCTCCGTCGCGCTCTCGGAGCTTATCAAGAACGCCTACGACGCCGACGCCACGGAGGTCTCAGTCCTCCTCGAGGGCGTGACGAAGCCGAACGGGTCAATCATCGTCCAAGACAATGGAACGGGGATGACGTTCGAGCAGGTGCGGGACCACTGGATGCGGGTGGCGACCGACGCGAAGCGCAGAGAGCCTTACTCCCCCATCGCGAAGCGCCCCAGGACAGGGGAGAAGGGGGTGGGCCGGTTCGCGACCCGGAGGCTCGGGCACAAGCTCACGCTAGTGTCCGTCGCCGAGCGGCCGGAGGGGGACCGGGAGGAGGTGACCGTCGAGTTCGACTGGGCCGGACGGTTCAAGCACGGGCTGTCGCTCGACACGATCGACGTCGACTACTCCCGCCGCCCGGTCCCGAACGACTACCCGACCGGGACCGTCGTGTACGTCGAGGACACCCGGGATCGGTGGACGGAGGACGACATGGCCGCGCTCCGCAAGGACCTTGTCGCCTTGGTCAACCCATTCGCGGGGTCCAAGCTCGTCGGCGACGTGCGACCAGAACCGAAGCAAGACCCTGACGGGTCAGCCGAGCCCGACCAGGGGGGAAGCCCGCCCGAGTCGCTCGGCTTCAAAGTCAAACTGGAGGCCCCGGAGTTCCCAGACTACGAGGGCGAGGTCACCGACTACTTCCTCACGGCGGCATGGGCCACGCTGGCAGGCGTCGTGGAGGCCGACGGGAGCGCCCGGTACCGGATCAAGATCCGCGAGACGGGCGAGGACCTGACGCACGAGACCGACCCTGGGACGTTCTCCAGCATCCCCAAGGCCGAGTTCGTCATCTTCTACTTCGTGTACAAAGGGGACCTGTTCGGCGAGTTCAACTTCGGCTCGAACGACGCCCGTCGGATCGGTCGGTCGGTCGGGGGCGTGCGGATCTACCTCGACGACTTCCGGGTCTTCCCGTACGGAGACCCCCAAGACGACTGGCTCCGCCTGAACGAGATGCGGGCGAGCCGGACCCCCCAGCTCCTGAGGAGGAACATGGGGATGAAGGAGGCCGCCGGTCTCCCCGCATCCGAGCGCCCCGAACTCCTCGTCCCGGGCAACAACCAGTTGTTCGGGGCCGTCGAGATCTCGCGGTTCGACCAGCCCGCCATCGAGGTCAACGTGAGCCGCGAACGGCTGACTGAAAACGATGCGTTCGAGGAGCTCCGGGGGTTCGTGTCGCTGGGGATCTACTGGATGACCGTCCAGTACTCCCGCGTGACCCTCCCTGAGCGGGAGGCCCGCCGCCAGGATCGGCGCGAGAGTGCGGCGGTGAAGGCCGAGGACGCCGAGGGTCTTCTCCGGAAGCTGAAGGACCAGATCGGCGACGACCCCTCGACGGTCATCGAGCAGCTCCCCCAGATCAAGGAGGCAGTCGATGCGCTAGGAGCGCAGATCCGTGACGTCCGAGACTCGGCAGAGTCCGAGCTTAGGGACCGGATTAGCGAGCGAGCCATGCTCCGGGTGCTGGCATCGACGGGAACGGCGGTGAGCGTGGTGACGCACCAGCTCGAGGGCGTCACGGAGGGGGCTGACAGCATCGCGACCGACGTCCGGGAGGCAGTCGAAGCCGGCGGCGAAGACGTACGGGTCGCGTTCGAGCCTATCGTCGGTCGCGTTGAGGGGTGGAAGGAGCTGGTAGAGAAGCAGGTTGGCCTCCTCGGGTTCTTGCTCGGCCGAAATTCGAAAGACCGACGACGGCGCGTCACGCTCCGCCCGTTCGTTGGCAATCTGGCGGACGGGTTCTCAGCCTACCGTCAGAGGCTGTCCGTCGAGTTCACGAACGCGGTCCCCGGCGGCCTCCGGACCCCACCCCTGTACGAGGCCGAGCTCGGAGCCATCCTCCTCAACGCATATACAAACTCCCTCAAGGCACTGAGGGACGTCGACCCCTCACGGAGGCACTTCGGCGTCTCGGCTGAGGCCTCTGACGGAGAGTTCAGACTCTACGTTTTCGACACCGGGCCAGGCATCCCAGAGGCGGACTGGGAGCGGGTGTTCGAGCCGTTCGTTTCAACGAGCGAGCCGGACCCGGTCCTAGGCGCGGGGACCGGGCTCGGACTCATGGTCGTAGCCGACCTCCTGTCCGAGTACGGGGGGCGTGCATCGTTCGTGGACCCACGGGATGTCGCGTCGCTCCCTCCGTGCGCCGTCCCATGGGCGACGGTGCTCCAGGTCTCTTTGCCCCTCGCCTAGCATGTCCGAAACGTCCCCAGTCGACGTCGTTTACATCGACGACCAAGAGAGAGAGCCCGCGCGGTACGCCGAGAGGTTGAGCAGCAGTGGCACGATCTCGTGCCGTGTGATTGATCCGCCAGCCCTCGACGAGCTCCGCGCGTTCATGGTGGAGCACCGAGCCGACCTCTACCTCATCGATCAGGATCTGTCAGACAAACGGGGCTACCTCGGGAGCGGGTTGGCGGCCCACATCCGTTCGGAGGCCCCCGACTACCCCGTAGTACTCGTATCGCGCCGGACGGTCCTGAACGAGGCGAAGTACGGGCGTCCGGCCGAGGGGTTCGACGACGTCCACGTGGTGGACGACCTAATTCTGAAGGCGCGGTTCAACCGAGACCTGGAGAGAGTCGTCCATACACTCGCCGAACTTGCTGAGGGATACGCCTCGCTTCGAGATCGGACCGGGGGGTCTCGGAACGCGGCTCTCCAGTGGGCTCTCGCTGCGACCGACGAAGAGATCGACGCCGTCCGGGAGGCATCGCCCCCCGTCGGGACCGCCCAGTGGCGGCCGTTCCCCGCCGCGAGATGGATTCGTCACACGCTCCTCGCCTACCCCGGGCCGCTTCTCGGGCCGCTCCACGCTGCGGTCTCGCTCGGCATCACCAGGGAAGCGTTCGAGAGCGAGCGTGTTCAGAAAGTGTTTGCAGGCGCGCGATACGCGGGGCTATTCGCGCCCTACGAGGGGCGGTGGTGGCGGGGGCGCCTCCTGTCTATCGCCACGAAACTCGTCGTAGAAGCAGAGCTCCGCGGACCCGTCCGAACCAATCTCCGCATTGCATTGGGGGAGGACGACGCCCCCCTCCCTGCGCCCGTCTGCGTGTGGGATGGGACGGAGGGCGCCGAGGCCGTGTGCTACGTCCTCCACGAGCCCGTGAAGCTCAGCCATAGCCTCCGGTACTACCCGGACGCCCGTCCGAGCGTGATGGACCCCGCCCGCGTCTCGTACCGCGCCATCTACGCCGACGACTCGTTCGACGAGGAGTTGCTCGACTCGTCGGGTCAGGACATGCTGGAGCAGGTCTCGGCGCTGCCCGATCCCATCGCTGACTCCGGGACGCAAGCATGAGCCCGTCACAGATCCGGAAGGGACTCCAAGAGGTACGCCGGTCGATGGGGAGCGTCCTTCGCGATGGCGCCCTCGCGGTCATCGCGGAGGCGGAGGCGAAGACGTATTCGTCGCGCGCGTTCGTCATCTACCCCGAGGCGCCCCTCGCGTTCGCGCCCGTTCCTTACGGCGAACTCGCCCGAGACGTGTGGGTTGACTTGTACTGCGATGTCCGGTGGGAGGGCGACGACCCGCTTCCATCCCAGCAGGACCTGAAGATCAGGGTGTGGACCGACATCGACGAACCGTTCCTTCACCCACACGAGAGGGCCGCTCTGGAAGCGAGTCCATGCGAAGGTGATCCTGTTCTCCTCGACGCCATCGAGACGGCTCGCTACGGGGGCCGGGTCATCCACCGCTGCCACTACGACCGGGCCAACGTCGAGGACGGCCCCACGCCGCGTTCACAACCTGGCCCGCGGTTCCACCTTCAGTTCGGGGGGGAGCCCCGCGATGACGAGTTCCCGTGGCTCACACGGGTGATCTCCATCCCCCGCCTACCTGCGCCTCCCATCGACCTCGTGCTGGCGTGCGACATCGTCGCGTCCAACTTCTACCCGGACCTCCATCAGAAGCTCGTCGGCGACTCGCAGTGGACGGCGGCCGTGAAGAGGAGCGAGGGCGGAGCGTTGAGGTCGTACCTCGAGCGATCACTCCAAGCCATCCAGCGGGATGAGTGCGTGCTCCACTACTGGGACAACCCGGCCCTCACGGAGCGAGAACGTGATGAGTGAGCCGTTGATCGAGATGACCCCCGAGCGCCGCCGAGAGCTCGGCTCGTTCTACACGCCGCTCCCCGTAGCGACGGCGCTCGCTCGGTGGGCCGTCCGCCGCGCGGACGACACGGTGCTCGACCCGAGCTACGGGGGGTGCGCGTTCTTCAACGCGGCGATGGTGGCTCTAGACGAGGCCGGTGCGACGGTCCCCGCTCGCCAGATCTACGGGGTCGACGTCGACCCCGGTGCGAAGGGGTACCTCCCCCCCCTTCTCCGCGCAGGGGCTGAACCGAGCCAATTTGTGGAGAGTGACTTCATGGAGGTCACGCCCTGCGACTTCCCAACCGCACGGTTCTCTACCGTGATCGGGAACCCCCCCTTCATCCGGTACCACTACATCCCGAGAAATGCGAAAGCGGTCGCGATCAAGGCCCTCAACAATCAGGGACTCAGCGTTTCCGGGCGGGCCAGCTACTGGGCGTATTTCCTCCTCTACTCGGCGCATTTCCTAGAGGAGGGCGGACGCCTCGCGATGATTCTGCCGGGGGCGTTCCTCCACACGGATTACGCGGTTGGCGTTCGTGAGCAGCTCTCGCGGCTGTTCAAAACGGTCTACGTTCTCCCGATCCGAGAGCGCCTCTTCGAGCACACGGACGAGGAGGCCGTCGTCGTGTGTGGGGACGGGGCTCACCTCCCAAACGAGGAGGTCCGGGTCGGGGACGTGGAGGGGACAGAGGCGCTCGCCACGGTTCTCTCGGACCTCGACCGGCACACACGTCCATTCGCGGCGAGCGGAGACGTGGGGGGGTGGATGCGCGCCCTCCTGTCGCCGGAGCAAGAACGGCTGTACGACGACTTGGCGAACGCGGACGGCGTCGTCCGCCTCCGAGACGTGGCTGTGCCACGGATTGGGGTCGTCACGGGCAACAACGGGTTCTTCGTCATGTCGCCCGATGAGCGGGACCGCCGTGAGATTCCCGCCGAGTGGTTCAAGCCCGTTGTCCGAAAGCTCGCCCAACTCCCCGGCCTCATCGCGACTGACGACGACATCGACAGTCACCTCTCAGGGGAGACCCGGTCGCTCCTCCTCACCATCGCCAAGGGCGACCACGTCCCAAGTCCGCTTCAGACGTACCTCGATGAGGGCGAGCAGAACGGCGTGGACGGGGCACACAAGTGTCAAATCCGAGACCCGTGGTACTCCGTCCCGCACACCGAGACGCCCCCCGCGTTCATGCACTGCATGTCCGCATCCTGGCCGCGGATCGTGGTGAATCGGTCCCGAGCGACGTGCACCAACAACATCATCCGGCTCGACTGGCCCGAAGCGGGGCGGCACCCTTCTCTCTTTGGCCCAGAGCGGACGAGAGAAGAGGACCCGTGGCTGCCCTTGGCACTGGGGATGCTCTCATCTCTGAGCCAACTCAGTGCCGAACTAGTCGGCCGGAGTTACGGCGGGGGGATTCTCAAGGTGGAGCCAGGCGAGACGTCGAAGCTCCTAGTCCCCCTCCTTCCTGACCGCATCGCCGCCGACCTCGCACCCCGGGTCGACACAATGATGCGCGCTGGTGATGGGCACCTCGCCACCGAAGCCGTCGACCGAGCGCTTTCTGAGCACACGCCGTGGCTGACCGACCGAGCACTCGGTGAGATCCGCGAGGCTCGGAACCTGGTGTTCCTCAGACGCCGGCAGCACCGGGCTGACGCCGCAAGAATATCGGATCTCTATTCGCATTCCCCACCCTCTGAGCCGAGCATCGCTCCTGAGTAGACGCTCATGGGGCCGCCGTTTGCTGGGACAACCAAGTTTCGTTTGTTTCGTTTATTGGCTCCACTCCGAACCGGACCCACTCATGAGCGACCCGACCGTATTCGACCCCCATTCCCTCCCTCAGCGGGCGCTCGCCGCCCTCCACGCCCACCGGGCAGCGCTCACCGAAGCAGCGGACGGCGAGCACGAGGGGTCTACACTGTCTGTTCGGTTCGGTGACGGGGACTCCGTGGACCTCCCCCCCGCCCTCGCGCGCGTGGTGGCGGCGGCGCTGGCGGAGGTCGCGGACGGCCATGCCGTCGAGGTCCGAACGGTGGCCGAGGAGCTCACGACGCAGGAGGCGGCCGACCTTTTGGGCGTCTCGCGCCCGTTCGTGGTCAAGCTCGTCGACGGTGGCGAGCTCCCGGCGCGGCGGGTCGGGACGCACCGGCGACTCCGACGGGCTGACGTGCTCGCTCACAGGGAGCGGATGCGAGCGGCGACGGCCGAGGCGCTACAGGATTTGACCGACGACGCGCAGGCGCTAGGCTTCTATGACGCGGACCCGCGGATGCCGGGGGCCGAGGGGCCGCCGTCGGCGGCACCGGCGTAGCGTGCGGATCGCAGTCCTCGACGCCAGCGTGCTCTACGGCGCGTTCAGCCGCGATGTCCTGCTCCGGCTCGCGGCGGCCGGGCTGTACAGGGTAGCGGGCAGATCGGTGCAAAATGTCGCAGTAGCACCGAGCGCCTCTTGCTACGCGGCGGGGGGTCCCCTACACGAGGGGGCGGGTGGATCACTCCACCCGCCCCCGTCCCGACGCGCTAAGCAGGGTTACCGGGCGACCGTGACCCGGCGGACGAACCGGTCGATGTCCTCGATGTACGGGACGGTCCCCTTCTCGGGCTCGGCGTGGACGAGGTAGGAGAAGACGATGGCCTGCTCCAGCCGGACGCGGAGGAGGGCGTACGCCTCCGTCGTTTGGGCATAGGCCGTGAGGAGGCGGACGGAGTAGCTCGCGTTCAGTGCGTGGAGCATGAGGAGCTGGACGACCCTACCCTCGATCGTCCCCCAGTCTTCGGGCTGCGCGCCCCCCTCGTCCGCCGCGACGACGAAGGCCTGCTCCGAGAACCAGAAGAGGTCGGCGACGTCGTCAAGGTGCGGGAGGAGGGGACCGTACTGCTGGACCAGATTCTTCGGCATCAGAGCTCGGGGTCGCCGGTGAAGGGGTTGACCCGGTCGAGGAGCACTGCGACTCGTTGGAGGGCGTCCTGGCGGGCTTGGTCGTACGCCTCGGTGCCGGGCTCCATCCCTCGGAAGCGGGCGACATCGACCGGGCCGTGGTGGTCAACCGACGCGAAGGCGTCGGCGAGGCGGCCGAGGGCCTCGCGGACGAGGCCGTGGCTCGCGTGCGCGGCGACGGCCGCCGCAAGCCCGTCGAGCCCGGCCGGGTGGTGGCGGAGGAGGAACCACACGTCGTAGGCGTCCTTCGGCTTGTCGCGGAGAGCGAGCGCGGCGGCCTTCGTGACGAGGAACGGGACGGGGCCGGCGACGCGGAGGTGGGCGCGCGCCAAGCGGCCGTCGGGGAGCGCGCCATCCAGGGGGACCTCGACCGAGAGGTCGCGCTCGAAGGCGAGGTCTGCGCCACGGGCCTTGCGGGGGCGCGTGCCCTGGACGGCCTGGGAACGTCGGTTCTTGCCGGTCCCGCCGTACTCAGCCGCGAGGAGGTCGAGCTCGACGACGACGGGGTTGGGCGTGCCGCCGTCGCCGAGGCGGACGTCGCGGTAGAACACGAACTGGCGGGCCGGGTCGGGGTCGTTCCGGTAGCCCGCGCCGTCGAGGAGGTCGCGGAGGCGGGCGTAGCCGGTGTCCGAGAGCGCGACGTGGTCGAGCGCGAGGTCGACGTCGGTGGAGCCGACGTGGCCCGCGCCCGGCGCGAGGAGCTCGGGGACCCACCCTCCGACGAGGACGACGTGGTCGCCGTACTCGCCGAGCACGCGCGCGAGCTCGAGGAGCACGCGGCGCGTGGCCTCGACGGCGCGGGAGGGATAGTCGGCCTCGGTCGTCTTCATCGGCGTGCCGGGCGGAGGTCGGCCCAGGTGGGCGCGAGGGCGTGGCGGCGGAGGTGGTCGGCGGCCTCCTCTCCCCTCCCCTTCTCCCGTGCGAGGTCGAGGACGAGTTGGACTGGGTGGGCGACGGGGAGACCGTCGACGTCCCGCGCTCCGTAGAACGCGCCGTTGTCGTAGGGCTCGTGGAGGCGGACGTTGGCGCCGGTCTCGACGGGCCGGAGCCCCGCGCGCTCCGCGACCTCCTCCAGAGCGTCCGCCTCGACGAGGACGCTCGCGTGGGAGTAGCGGACGTGGGGGGCCACGCGCTCGGCACCCGAGAACGACGTGAGCGCGGCGCGTGCGCCAGAGGCCCGGACGGCGTCGCAGACGCGGCGCTCGGCGTCAGCGACGCCGTCGAGGGAGTAGTAGCCGCGCGGCTTCGGCCGGCGGCGGTCGGCGGCGAGCCAAGCGTCGACGAGGCCGTCGGGGTCGGCGAGGGCGAGGCCATCGGGCGTATCGCGGGCGTACTCGGCGTCGAGGAGCGACTCCTTGGCCTTGGCGACGAGCCCGATGCTCACGTCGACCTCGTCGGCGAGCTCCTGGAGCCGCCAGGCGCGGGCGGGGTGGGCGAGGAGGGCGCGGGCGACGCGGGAGGTCTTCGGCGCGAAGAGCGAGGCGAGCGGGCGGCCCTCCGGGTCGGGGTTCGTGTGCCCGGACCGCTCGACGTAGACGGGGCCGAAGGCGAGGCGGGCGTTCCCGGCGAGGTCGAAGTAGCCCATCCCCTCCTCCGCCGCGACGGCGGCCCCCCGGTCCGAGACGTAGGGAGCGGCGAAGACGGGGTACGGGTTGGGGAGCCCCTCCTCGTACGCGACGGGGAGACGCCGCCCGAACCACGCGGCCGAGAGTCGGCCGTACCGGGGGTGCCCGACGCGCTTGACGTCGACGACGAGCGTGTGGGTCTCGCCACCGGTCAGGCGGACGACGGCGAGGATCTCGGCGTGGAGCGTCCCCCCTCCCTCGAGGGACCGACCCATCCCGGCCCCGTCCAGCACCTCGACGCTCTCGATGGCGGGGACGCCGTCGAGGACGGAGAGGAGGCGGTCCGCCGCGAGGGGAGCGAGCTCGAACTCTTTCACGCCTGCAAGCTACTTCACCGCTCGGTGAAAACGCCTTATGGAGTGAAACCAGCCGTTCCTACGGGACGGTGGCTAGCTGCTCGTCGCCGATGAGCCCTGGGACGTAGACGTCGTGGTCGTGAATCCAGCCGTCCCGCCCCATCCCCCTCGCCCGCTGGCGGATCTCGTCGGCGGACGACACGCCGAGCATCGGCTTCAGGCGCTCGAAGTGCTCCCGCGAGACCGACCGGGCGAAGACGTCGAACGTCCCGTGCCGCCGCGCCTTGTAGACGAGGGTGCTCGGCCACCAGTAACCGAGGTCGCTGCCCGCCGCGCGGAGGGCGAGGACGAGGTCGGCCTGCATGACGGCGTCGAAGGGGACACCGGAGGAGTCGGCCCGGCCGTGGAGCCACGTGCCCTGGTCGCTGATCCACCGCTCGTTCCGGTCCTGGTGGTACCGGCGGAGGGCCTCGGACCCCTGCTGGAGGTACGTGAACGGGACGAGCCCGCTGCCCCGACTGCTCTCGGGGAGCGTGAACGGCTCGGAGAGCATGTACGCCGCGGTCTCGTAGCGGCGGCGCTGGACGAGCAGGGCGAGGGCGTAGAGGAACAGTTCGGGGACGGAGAGGCGGAAGTGGTCGCGATTCCAGGAGTTGGCCCGGTGGTTCACGAACAGCGGTTCGAGAAGCGGGAGGCACCGCTGGAAGAACAGGTGGACCGGCTCCCACCCCTCCGGGGCGGGCCGGTAGCGGACGAGCGCCTTGAGGACACCGAGGGCCTCGTCCCGAACCGGCCGGAGCTGGTCGGCGCGCTCGACGACGGCGGTCTGGATCGGGCGGTCGTCCTCGGGGTCGAGGTCGAACCGGGGCAGGTTCTCGGCCAACGTCTCGAAGTAGTCGTCGACGGCCCCATCGGCCTCGCGACGGCCCTCGCGGAGGGCCTTGATCGCGTAGCGCTGGCGGACGGACGTGCTCGTCGTCGGGGCGTCGCCGTCGGTGACGAACGCGGGCGCCTTGCCACGGGACGGCCGGACGTGGGGCGGCTTGTCGTAGATCCAGCGCGCGAGGCGGGTGAGGGCATCGCCGTAGCCCTCGTCGTCGACCATGTCGATGTGGATGCGCCCGCCGTAGAACGCCGGCGTGGCCCGCCCACCGGGCTCGGGCCGCTCGCGGAGGACGGCGACGAACTTCCGCGTCTCCGCCTTCTGGTGGTCCGGAGCGTCCGGGTCGGTCTGGGCGGCGCGGTAGAGCTCGGTCGTGAGGATCTGGGCCTCGGTGCCGACCCCGCCCTCGCGGGCGTCCGCCTTGCGGACGTACTCGCGGTCGCAGACGAGGACGACCTTCCCCAGCGCGGGGTCGGTCACGATCCGCTCCATGAAGGGGTACGGGTCGTCGCCGTCCTAGAGGTCCCACTTGTCGAGGACGACGTCGAGGTCGAGGTCCACGAGGTCGGTGGCGAGGCGGAGCACCCAGTCCTCGTGCTCGGGGCTGCTCCAGCTGTACAAGAGGAACGTGCGCGGTCCCTGGGGGCGGTCGTCGGCGTCGGCCATCAAGCGGCGAAGGTGTCGGCGTCGGCGCGGCGGGCCTGGCCGAGCGAGGCGAGCGTGTCGAGGAGGTCGGCGACGGCGGCGCGGGGGGCGCGCTTGAACCGGCGGGCGACGGCCTCGACCGTCATCGGCCGGTCGGCCTCGCGGAGCACGCGGCGGAGGGCGAGCGCCCGCGTGGCCGTGTCGGACGGCCACGGCTCGGGCTCGACCGAGCTGGCGACGGCCTCTGGCGTAGCGAGCTCGATCTCGGCCTGCGTCGTCTCGCCGGGGGCCTGGAACGCCGGGCGGAGGTAGCGGACGAGCCCGGCGGCCTCCTCGGCCTGGCGCTCGATGTTGAGCGTGGACAGGCGCCGGACCAGTTCGGCGGGCTCGAGGTCGACGGGCCAGCCGTAGGCGTCGGCGACGGCCCGGTCGAGGTCGTCGTGGATCTGGCGGAGGAGGGTCGCGCCGACGTCGCGGTGGAGCTTCTGCTTCCCCGCGTCCAGCGGCTCCCCCTCCCCTGCCGCCGCGGCCCGGTCGGCCTCGACGGCGTCGTAGACGGCCGTGTAATCGAGGTGAGGGTGGGCGGCGAGCACGCGCGTACGGTGGGCGTCGAGGCGCGTGGCCGCGTCTCGAATCGCCTCCTTTTGCTCGTCCGTGGCGTCGGGGAACGGGAAGCGGTGGAAGACCTCGGTGTGCGTGTAGCGCGGCCGGTCCTCCAACGTCCCCCCCTTCTCGACGGCCCACGTCGTGTGGATCCGGCTCGACAGAACGCCGAAGTGGTACGGGTCCTCGACGGCGAGGACGACGGCCGAGTTGTTCGTGAGCGCGTCGGCGTCGAGGTAGGCGAAGTACCGGTGCTTCGAGGTCTCGACGGTCCCGAGGTAGCGCGCGAGCCCGGCGGTCGCCTTCCGCATCTCGGGGCGCTCCCAGGCGTGGATCCACCAGAGGTCGCGGATCTTGGGCCGGTTGTTCACGTCGCGCTCCGGCTTGACCGTGTCGTAGAGGTGGCCGTAGGCGACGGGGTAGCCGTCGCGGAGCTCGTCGAGCGAGAGGCCGAAGGTGTCGATGACGAGCTTGTCGCGGGGGGCGCCCTTCTTGATCTGGGTCCCGCCCCAGAACGTCTTGAGGAGGGTGTGGCTCGCGCCGTCGGCCTCGAACTCGGCGCGGCGGTCGGGGTCGATCTCGAACCCCGCCCCGTTCGTCTGGACGCCCGTGTGGGAGATGTTCTCGTTGGCCCGGAGCGGGGCGAGGAGCGACGGGTCCACGCCCGCGCGGAGGTCGGAGTAGACCGTCCCGCGCTCGACGACGACCTCGGCGTGGCGGGGCTCCTCCTCCGGCGCGTCCTCGCTGCCCTTCGCCAGCTCGACGGCGACGACGACGCCCTCGGCGGGGCCGCGGACGCCGACGGTCATCGCCACGCGCACGGCGGCGGCGTACACGTCGTCCACCCAGGGGTGGTCGGGGACGGCGACGGCGAGCGCGAGCGGCGGGGGCGCCTTCTTGCCGCCCTCGCCGGCGACGTGGTAGGCGACGACGCGTCGGCTCTGTGTCTGCGAGATCGAGTTGGTCGTGATGAGCCCGAACCGCTCGGCCTCCCCTTCGCGGACCGCCTCGGCGGCGCGGTGCCACCAGTACATCACGTAGTCCGAGCCGTTAGGGAGAGCGGGGTAGGCGTCGCGGAGGGCCTGGGCGTACCCGTCGCCGAGCACGCTCTGCATCCGCTTCGACCCCACGAAGGGCGGGTTGCCGATGATGAAGTCGGCCTGGGGCCAATTGGCGGGGCGGGCACCCTCATAGTCGTAGATCGTCGTGCGCGCGTCGGGGTCCGGGACCTCCTCGCCCGTCGTGGGGTGCGTCTTGGTGGTCCGGCCGTCCCACGTCGTCACCGGCTCGCCGTCGCCCCCGAGGCGGGGCGTCTTGGCGTCGTAGGCCAGGACGGCGTCGCGGCACTCGACGTTGCCGTAGGCCTTGAGGACCGGGTCGGAGAGGCCCTGCGGCCCGTCGTGCGTGCGGAGGTGCCACTGGAGATACCCGATCCAGAGCACGAGGTCGGCGATGGCCGCCGCGCGGGGGTTGACCTCGATGCCGAGGAGCTGCGCCGGCGTCACGGCGGCCCCTTCGAGGTCGAGCCCGGAGACGCCGTAGCGGGCGAGCGCGGCCTGGACCTCGCCCTCGATCCGCTTGAGGTGCTCGAGCGTGACGTAGAGGAAGTTGCCCGAGCCGCAGGCCGGGTCGAGCACGCGGACCGACGTCAGCCGGGTGAGGTAGCGGCGGAGCTCGGCGAGGACGGCGCGGCGGGTGGCCCGGTCGTGGGCGTCGAGGGCCTTCCCGCCCTCGGGCGCGCTCTCGGCGGCCTCAGCCTCGATCTGAGCCACGGCCGCCTGCGCCGCGTCCCACTCCTCCCGGAGCGGGTCGACCACAGCCGGCACGACGAGCCGCTCGACGTAGGCGCGGGGGGTGTAGTGGGCGCCGAGCTTGTGGCGCTCGCGGGGGTCGAGCGCCCGCTCCAGGAGCGTCCCAAAGATGGCCGGCTCGACCTCGCGCCAGTCGGCCTCGGCCGCGGCGAGGAGGAGGTCGAGCTGGTGGGCGTCGAGCGGGAGCGCTTGCGTTTCGGCGAAGAGGCCGCCGTTGAACCGGCGGAGCTTGGCCTTGAGAGCGGCCGAGAACCCGCCGCCGTCCATCGTCGCCCAGAGGTCCGAGAGCGCGTCCGGCAGGACGTCGAGGTGGTCGCGGTACTCGGCGAGGAGCCCGGAGAACGAGCGCTCCGGGATGAGCCGGGCGTCCTCGGCGAACATCGTGAACAGGCTCCGCGAGAGGAACCCGAACACGGCGTCGGGCGCGGCGCCGGACGCCTCCAGGCTCGCCGCCAGCTCGGCGAGCGTGGCCGCGAGCTCGCGCGTGACGGCGGCCTGCCGCCGGGCCGGGTCGAGCGCCTCGGGGTCGGTCCACGCGAGCCGGAGCCGCTCGCGGACGTCGGGGTCGCGGAGGTCGTCGAGCGTGACGCGGTACGTCCGGTTGTCGGGAAACGGGACATAGCGCTGGGGGTGGCCGAAGTTGGCGTAGAGGTCGAGGCAGTACCCGACGTCGCAGGCGATCACGAGCGGCGGGACGGGCTCCTGGTGGCCGTCGAGGTCGAGGTTCCGGGCGTACCGCTCAGCCTGGCGCTTGGCCGCGGCGAGCGTCCGGTCCCAGGCGGGCGTCCCGCGTCGGCCGTGGCCCGCCGACCGGCTCTTCCCCTTCCCCCTGGCGCGGGCCGCGTTCTCGGCGTCGACGCCCTGCTTCGTCTCCAGCACGAAGCACCCCCGTTTGTAGAGGTCGATCCGACCGGTCCCGGCGTCGGCGGCGTCCTGGAAGTCGACGGGCCGCTCGAACACGTACCCGTCGCGGGCCGGGTCCTTCGTCGCGGGCTCGGGGCCGGGCACGCCCAAGAGCGCCGCCAGCTCGATCAGGAACGGCTGGGCGTTGGCGATCTCGGCGGCCTGGGCGGGCCGCCAGCGCTCGATGAACGTGTCGAGCGCCTCGGGGTCTACGTCCTCGTCGGAGTGGGGCGGGCTGTCGGATGTGAGCATCGGCCGGGGGGAATCCAGGGGCAAACCTACCCGCCCTCGGGGTCGGGAGCGCGCGACCGGAAGCGAGAACGTCCGCCTCCGGTCGAAAGCTGGAGCGCGGTGCCCCCTCGCCATCGCTCGGGCGCTACCGGCTGGCGAAGGTTCTTTGCCAATGGGCGGATTCAGAGGCGATCCACGGCCCCGTCTGCCGCGGCCCAGGGTCAGGCGTCGTGCCCCAGCGCTCGCCTGACGAAGTCGATCAGGTGGTCCTCCCCCTGCGTCACACGGCCGTCGGCCGCGGCCACACGGTGGAGGTCGGCGAGGACCCGAGCGCGGGCTGGTCCGTCGAGCCGACGTCCGATCCGTTCGAGGACGGCCCCGAGCCCCACCACCCCGACGTCGACGAGGGCCGCCTCGCGGATGGCGTGATCGACCCCGGCCGGGTCTTGGTCCGGGACCCACGACTCGAGGGCCGCCCGCACGGCGTCGGCCTCCCGCACGTCGAGGTCGCCGTCCACCCCGAACGCGAGCGCCCGGTAGAGCACGGCGAGGTCGAAGAGGAGCGGGGCCATCGGGGAGGGGCGGGAGGGGCGTCAACCTAGCCCCCACGGTGCGCCACGGTCTACGCCGCCCGGTCCGCGCGGAGGAGCGGGATCGAGCCCCCATGGGTGACCCGACGGGTGGGGCGGACGGGCCGCACGAGGCGCCGCGACCGGGTCGGCGGTCGTCCCCACTGGAGGCACGGGGGTCGGAGAGGGCTCAGGAACGGACGGCGAGCCGGCGGACCCAGAGCTTGAAGAACCGGTCGGTGACGACGAAGGCGCCGTCCTCGCGGTCGATCACGTCGAGCTTCAGGAGGCTCTCGGCGGCGCGCTGGGCGTTCGAGGGCGTCCGGAGCCCGTGGGCTTGGACGAACTCGGACGAGAAGGGCTGGACGTCCGGCCCGTCGAGCGCGAGCCCGCGCACGAAGCGCTGCTGGTTCCGGGTGAGCGTCTCCCACCGCGTGGTGAAGGCGTAGCCCTCGCGGCGCAGCAGCACGTCGAGCGCGCCCTCGAGGCCGCCGTCCGCGACGGGCTCGCCGTGGGGCGTCCGCTCCCAGAGGGCGTGGGCGAGGTGCTGGGTGTAGAACGGGTGGCCCTCGGTGAGGGCGCAGAGCGCCTCGACGTGGCGCGGCGCGATGGGCTTGTCGGCCGCGTCGAACCGCTCGGCGACGAACGGGACCCAGTGCTCGGTGGCGATGGGGCCGAGCGGGTAGTGCCCGGCCGAGCGGTAGAGCGGGCGGCGGCTGTCCGAGAACATCCGCTCGATGAGGTGCTTCCGGCTCCCGAGGAAGAACGTGGCGACGCCGTCGTACTGCTGGACGGCCGAGTGGAGGGCGCGCTCGACGTGGTCGTCCTGGTAGAACAGGATCTGCTGGAACTCGTCGAAGACCAGGACGAGCTGGCGGCCCCGCTTCTCGGCGACACGGGGGGGCGCGGCGAGGACCTCGTCGAGGGAGCGGACCTTCTCGGCGGTCGGGCCGCCGAACTGGAGCGAGGGGTTGCCGCCCTGGTCGAGCGAGAGGGTCGGGTTGAGGCGGCTGAACAGCGACTTGCTCGCCTCGAGGAGCTTGTCGGCCCGTGTGGCGGCGGCGGTCGCGAGGGCCTTCGCGGTCGCCTCGACGAAGGCGTCGGCGCCGTCGGTGGGCCAGAGGTCGACGTAGACCGGGACGTAGCGGTCGGAGTCGAGGGCGGCGAGGACCCGCTTGACGAGCGACGTCTTGCCCATGCGCCGCTCGGCGTAGACGAAGAGGCGGTCGCCGTTCTCGGCGGCCCGCGTGAGGTCGGCCTGCTCCTGGTGGCGGTTGCAGAAGGCGTCGGGGCCGACGACGCCGCCGTACTCGAAGGGGTTGACAGGTTGCATGGGAGGGGCTTGGCTCGCTACGCGGCTTGCGTTACGCACGGTGCGTAATATAACATTGACCCCACTAGCATGGGCCTGCGAGTAGCGGCCCGGAGCATTGGTGGGGGCCACGGCGGGGGGCCGGCGAGCCTCTACCTCAGACTAGGTGGAGGCGAAACCCGTAGCCTTAGCGGCCTCCGCTAGCGGAGCGCGGTCGACGGGGACGACGTCCCGCACCCCTCTCCATCGGTGGACAGGCAGGGCGGGTGGCGGGGCCACTTCCTCCTGCGGGCCGGGCGGATCGACCGGTGCGGGTCAGACCGGGGGTTCCCGGAGCCTGCCCGAGTCGATGGCCGGCTTGGAGCTCCCTGAGGGGGCTGTTATAATACATCCGATACTGCGGACGATATACGGACCGCACCCCACCGACCCATGAGCCTCACCCTGACCCCGAACGAGACCGCCTTCGCTGTGGGCCGCGACGTCGACGCCGTCCAGCGCGCCGTCGACAGCGGCGTAGTGGAGAAGCGGACCCGGACGATCCGGGGCCGGACACGGCGCGTGTTCGGGCGCTCCGAGCTCCGGTTCTTCCAAGTGATCACGGGCGTCGAAGAGGACCTGACCCCAAAGGGCCGGAGGAAGCTCTACGAGGCCATCCTTCACCCCCGCGGGAAACGGGTGACCGTCGGCCCGTTCGAGATCGACATCGCAGACGTCGACCGCCAGATCGACGAGCGGTTGGCGGAGCTGAAGCGGATCAAGGAGGTCGTCGAGTCCGGGTCGGCTGGCGAGCCCGTCCTGCGAGGGACGGCGGTCCCGGTCCACGTCGTGGCCGCGCTCGCCGAAGCAGACGGGGTCGAGGGGGCCACGCGGGCGTACCCGTCGCTCTCGCGGGCGGACGTCGAGGCCGCCGTCGCCTACGCCGAGGTGTACCCGAAGAAAGGCCGCCCGTACCCCAAGAAGAGCCTGAAGCGGATGCTCCGCGAGCTGGCGCTCCCGGACGAGGTGTTCGGCGAGCCGGAAGAGGAGAAGGGACCGCGCGTGGTTCGTCTGTAAGCTCGCCAGGACCCATCGAGGACGACACGACGGCGTCGGCGTCATAATGGAGACAGGTACCTGACCCTCGCCCGCGCTCTACCTCCTCGACACCAACGTCTTCCGAGAGATCCAGAGAGGCGACGACGGTCACACGAACGTCCGCGCCTGGCTCGACAGCGTCGATGACTGCGAGGTCCGGCTGAGCGTGATGACCATCCGCGAGGTGAGCCGGGGGATCGAGAGGCTCGCCAAGACCAAACCGGACAAGGCCGCCGAGATCCGCGAGCGGTTCGACGAGCTCATGGCGACCTACGCCAGTCGAGTCGTCGAGATCGGCGTTGAGGCCGCCGAGGAGTGGGGACGTTTGGAGGGCGAGAAAGCCAAGCACCGGGACGACCTCGCGTTCGTCGCGACGGCGCGAGTACGGGAGATGGTCCTCGTGACGCGAAACGTGAAGGACGTCCGGGGCCGGGGGGTCCGCGTGCTCAACCCGTTCACGAAGCCGTGGCGGGTGGTCGATGTCTAGGGGCGACCTTCCGGCGTGAGATCACGCCGCTTTGTCCGAGCCGAGGCGTGGGATCGATTCCCCGTCGAGGTATCGGACGGCCTCCTCCTCCGTCCGGCACGCGACGACCTCCCGCCCGAGCGGCTGGACAAGCTGGGCGTAGAACCGGACGCCGTAGGTGAGGAGCGGCCGGTGGTCCGTCACGAACACGGTCCGCGACCCCGCCAGCCGGTCGCGCGTGTCGGCCTCGAACGCCCGAAACCGTTCGGCGGCCGGGGGCTCGACGACGACCCGGCCCGCGAACCGGAGGTCCCACACCTCGGTGAACCCGGGCTCCCACTCCGGGTGGTCCACGAGGGTCCGGGCGGCCCGGAGCGCGCTCTCAGCGCTCACGTCGCCCCACGGCTGGACGAGCCCGAACCGGCGGTCCGGGAATACGGCGACGGGGTGGTCTTTCTCGGGGGGCATAGCGACCCATTAACCGTCCCTTCACAGAACGGTTGCATCCGCCCAACCGCCGGCCTCTTCTGAAGGCCCGCGTAGGAACGGCTGGCTCAGCGGCTGGAGCCAGCGACAGGGTCGACCGTAGGCCCTTGGAACCGACGAACGGCCCGGACCACGCCACGGGCGTCGCAGAGCGCGAGCTCGACGTCGCCCCCCCACCACACTCCGACCTCGACCTCGGCCGTGGCCTCGAGGTGCCCCGGCTCACCCGGCTCCCCGACCCGGACTAGGAGGGCGGTCCGGCCACCCCCGGCCGGGTGGCCGTCGCCGGTCGAGTCGGGCTCGTCGGCCACCCCGAGCGAGACGGCCCCGACCTCGACCGCGTCGCGCTCGGCCTGACCGGGCTCTCCGAGGGCCACGACGATCTGGATGCCGCCGGGGCCGACCACGGCCCGGGCCTCGCCGGGCCGGGCCGCCAGCGGGCCGTCCGCGCGCGTCGAGGCGAGCTCGCCAACGTGGAACAGGTGGGTCATCGGAGGGCGCGAGCGCTGCGGGTCGTGACCGGCCCGCAGCCGGACGGGGGTCCGACGAAACGGAGACCCCCGTGCCGACGTCGCGTCACAAGAAGGCGGGCCAGTCACTACCCGTTGCCCCCTACGCGGCGCGGCCCACCGACGGCCGGGCCGCCGCGTCGGTCTGGCCCGCGAGCCACGCGGCGACGGCCGCCCGCGAGATCACGGCGCCGTCGTCGGGGACGCGCGAGATGACGTCCGCCTTGAACGCTTGGTAATGGGCGTCGGCCGTCGCCGCGTCAGCCAGGGCGAGGAGGACGGACCGGGCGCAGTCGGCCGGTCCGCTCCCGCCGTACCCCCATTCGGGACCCGACGGCGAGTGACGGACAGCGTGAGGGCACGTCATCCGGGCCGTGCCGTCGCCGTCGCGCCAGAGGCGGACGGCCAGGACCGGCGGGGCCGAACCGGACCGCCCCCCACCGCTGGAACGGTAGGGAACGGTCGTCTCGGCGACCGCTCGGAGCGCCGGTCGGGAAGGGGGTCCCGACGCCCCGTCGAGGCCGGACAGGCGGACGTTGACGCCGAGCGTGACGGGGAGCCCACGCGCCCGCCGGTCGAGGCCCGTGACCGCGTGGAGGTGGACGGCGAGGCCCGTACGGGGTCCAGCGCCGAGGAGCGGGGTCGCCCACGCGACGTGTTTGGGCTGGAGGCGGCCCACGGGCTGGAGCGAGCCGTCAGACCGCACGGCGGAGACGGCGAGGGTCCCGTCGGCCCCGACGGTGACGGCCAACCGGGGCCGACGGCGGACGGGGAGTTGGTCGTAGAGCGCGAGGGCCTCGACGGCGTGCTGGTTCGCCTTCACGCCGACGAGCTTGGTCGGAACGGCCAAGTCGCGGAGCCCGTGGCGGAGCGAGAACGCGACGGCCGTGAGCGCCTTCCGCGTGACGTAGGCGGGGGGGAGCGCGGGGCTCCCGTCGGCCCTCTGGGTGGCGTGGACGAGGTCGGCCCAGCGGGCGGCCTGGTCCGTGAGGGTCTGGGCGGACGCGGCGCTCGGGGAGACGGACTGGGACGCGTCGGATGAGTTGATGGCAGCGAGGTGCATGGCAGGAGAGCGGGGTGGTGACTCGGCACCCCCCACCGCGGGGGGCGCTCGCCACGAGCCGCGCCCCCCACGGCGGGGACCCCGCTCAGGCGCCGCTAGTGAGGCCTAATACTCCGAGGGCAGGAGGACCGTCGTCGCCGAGCGGTCGGCCTCGGTGATGACCCAGAGCCGACCGCCAGCCGTCTCGTAGGCCGAGAGGACCCGGGCCGGACACGCCGGATCGAGGGCGAGGTCGTTGGCGAGCGCGTCGCCCTCGCAGACGTCGCCCCAGTCCCCGGCCCGGTGACGGTGGAGGAGCCCCACGACGTCGAGCCCGTGGGCACGGACGACGTCGAGGGCGCCCGTCGTCGCGACGACGTGGCCGAGCGGGATGCGGGCGGGGCGGTCGGTGGACCGTACGGTCGGGGTAGCGGGCGTGCTCATGGCAGCGGGAGTGACGTGCGAGGGGTCCCCCGGCTCGGGGGGCGTTCGCCGCCCGACGCCCCCCTGGCCGGGAGGACCCGTGCCCTCTCTCGGCTCTGCCCTGGGCCTACATCAGTCCCCTCTCCGCCAGGCTCGTATGCCCGTGGTCGGTGATGATGAGGTGGTCGTGGACCGGGACGCCCATGACCTTCCCCGCCTCGACGAGCTGGCGCGTCACGGCCACGTCCTCCCGGCTCGGCTCCGGGTTGCCGGAGGGGTGGTTGTGGGCCAAAATCACGGCCGCCGCGTTGGCGAGGACGGCCGCCTTGAACACCTGCCTCGGCTCGACGATCGACGCCGCGAGCCCGCCTACGCTAGCCACATGTAAACCCGTAAGGGAGTTTGCAGTATCGAGAAAAACGACTAAAAACTCCTCCCTGTCTCGGTCGGAGAAGTACTCGGCGAGCACGACGGCCGCGTCGGCCGGCGAGCGAACTTGGTCCCTCGTCGGGAACGTGAACGTCCGCTCGCGGACGAGCCGGGTCGTGTAGAGCGGGACGCCGGAGAACAGGGCGTCGCGGTAGGCACCGTGAGCTGTGTTCCCGTGCACGTCGGGCTGGCGGAGCGCAGCGACGGGCTCTCGGACGACGGATTGGGGGTCGGCCCCTCGCGAGCCTGGCACGGAGGGCTCGGGGACCGAGCCGTAGAGCACGGTCCGCCGGGCGAACCACGGCGCGTCGGTCTCCACACGGCGGAGCCGTCCGCGGACGGCGAGACGGCGCGCGTGGTACCGCTCACGACGGGTGAGCGAGGGCTGGGGCACGGCGGGCTCGCCGCCGACGCGGTCTCCGCCCTCGGGCATCTTCGCCTCGATGTCGCGGAGCACGTGGAGGTTGAGGGCCGTCAAGCGGCCCCCTGCGGTCAGGCCGCCGCTCTCTGCGGAGCGACCAGCGTTGGGGTTGTCGATTGGCATGGCACCAGGGGCGGACCGCCAGGTCCGCTAGTCGCCCCGCACGGTCACGCTCGACCGCGGTGGGGGCGCCCCCGCCGGCCGACGCGCCCGGAGCGGCGGGCGGGGGCGCCCCTCCACCACGCTTTCTGCACCGCCACGTCGGCGGACCCGTCACCTCGGCCGACCGAACAGGTCGAGCTTGGGGTACGGCTGGGCCTCGCGCCGCGCGCGGCCGGTGAGGACCCCGCGGCGGAGCCCGAAGAGGTAGCGGTGGTTGCCGGGGTGCCGCATCGGGACCGTCACGCGCGGGACCCAGCGGCCGGCCCACGCCCGGAGAGCGTCCGAGTCCATCGCCCCGGGCGGGTCGGCCCCGGCCGCGACCAACTGGGCCACGGCGTAGGCGTGGCCGCGGTCGGCGGATCGGACCTTCGAGGCGGCCCGGTCGGAGAACACGCGGCCCCGGTCGGGACCGGCCCGGAGGAGCCGGAGCGTCCGCGCCCGGCTCCGCCCGGCGTAGACGGCGTTCGAGGCCTGGTAGATCGTCCCGATGTGACCCCCGAACACGCGACGTCCCTCTACCACGCGAGGCGCAGGGTCGGAGAACGAGACGACGCCCTCGACCCCCTCCCGCCGGAGGTGCCGGAAACACCGGGCGAGCGTCCACGACTCGGCGTTCGCCCGGACGTGGTCGAGGAGGACGAACCGGCCGAGCTCGACGTGCGCGAGCGGGTCGCCGTGGAACCACGCCGTCGTGACCTCGGGCCGGGGCGGGACCGAGAACACGGCGACGCCGACCAACGGACCGTGGTCGGTCCGCCCGCCGACGCGGGCGTAGAGCCCGAACCGGAACCGGGCGGCGGGGTACGACCCGCTGTAGTGGTGGGCCTGGACGAACGCGCGGGCCGTCGTGTCGTCGGGGATCGGGGCGACCTCGTAGGCCTGGGGGTCGAAGGGCTCGCCCGCTGGCCGGTAGAGGTCCCGTCCGGACCGCCAGCGCTGGACGCGGTCGGTCAGCACGGGTCCGACCGGAAGAGGGGAGGTCGAGTCGGCGAGTCGGTCATGGAGGGGAGCGCACGTCGCGCGTCGGGTTCTAGGGCGGCCGGGCGGCGCGCCTCGCCGACGGCGCGCGCCGACCGGACCGCCAGAGCCCACCTCCCCCACCCTCCGTTGCGACAAAAAAGACCGTTGCGGCAAAAAAGAAGCCCGGCGACCCTTCGGGGTCGCCGGGCTGTAGGCCGGTGGGCTCAGGGTCTACTCCTCGGTCTCCGCGTACGGGTCGGTCGCGTAGAGGAGGCTCCCGTAGCTGGACCCCGGCGCGACCGTGTCGCGGTAGCTCGCCCGGTAGGCGTACGGGCTCTCCTCGGCGACGGCGTGGGCCTCGGCCCAGGCCTTCCGGTCGTCGGCCCAGTCGAGCCACGCCTTGGCCGCCTCGTGCGCCCGGCTGATCGCGACGTGGACCTCACCGCCGCCACCGGCGGCGGAGGCCTCGCCGCCGGTCACGTGGTACCGGAGGACCGGGCCGGTCCCGTAGGCGTCGGACTCGAGCCGGATGAGCGGGGCCACCCAGAGGGCGTCCTCCGGCGGGAGCTTGCCCAACGGGTGCTTCTCCGTGATCGTGCCCGTCCGGTCGGCCACTTCGAGGAACAGGTGGACCTCGTCGGCCGCGTGCTCGGCCGGGTCCGTGACGACGACGCGGGCCACGAGCTCCGGGTACCGGTCGCCTCCGGCGGCCCGAGCGGCGAGCCGGGCGAGCCCGGCGGGCACGCAGTCTTGGAGACGGGTCGGGAAGACGAGGCCCCGTGTGCGGAGGCCGAGGCTGGTCCTCAGGGCGTGCTCCTTCATGTGGTACGGGTGGAACGCGGGGCACGACGCCCGGCGGAGCCGGTTCGCGAAGCGGGTCCAGGTCCGGGCCTGAGCGTAGTGCGGACGGGAATACGTGCGGATCATGGCGGTCCTCGTGAGAGGGAGTCGTGACGACCGCCGTGCCCGGGGACCCGAGTGGTCCCCGCCAGCCAGCGGCCACACAGGCAGCAGGCGTAAGGCCGGACTACGGGGTCAAAGGGCCGCTCGCGGCCCGGGTGGAGCGCCCCCGCGCGGAGCGACCGTCGCGAACCCCTCGTTGGGGTTCGTGTCGCAGCGCGAGCACGGGGCGAACGACCTTGACGCTGTCCGGCCGTCGCCTAAACTGCCAGAAACCGCTGCCAACACCCCGCCCCCTCCTGACTCCCTCGCGGAAGCTCTGTGAGCGAGGGGGGCAGGGGCCTATGCCGGAGCCTCAGCGGATCTCCGATCCGCCCTGGCTCCGACGACCCGCTTTCGACAGCGACAGGCCGCACCTCCGGGCTATGGAACCGATTCAGAACGGCAACCCGTCGTCGTCCATGACCACGGAAGACCCCGACGCGATCACCAGCTCCCGCTCGGTTGCCTCGCCCGGCTGCCGGTAAGCGTCGAGCGAGGCCTCGGCTCGCGAGTGGGCCTCGGGGTCGCAGACCGCCGACGGCAGGCCCGCCCCAGCGTCGTCGTAGCCCGCGAGGTACGCCTCCAGGTCGTGCCCGTACTGGCGCCCGAACCACCGAGCGTACGCCCCCGCGCTCGCGTGGCGGTGGCGCCAGGTGAGCTCTTTGAAGTGGAGCGCCGTCATGTGGTGGACGAGCCGCCGCTCGGCGGCGTCCCAGACGCACCGGGAGCCCGTGAGGGTTACCCACTCCGTCATCGGGCGCTCGGAATACCCGTCAGCGAGGCAGGCCTCGTAGCCCGCCTGGTACGCCGTCTCGTAGAACGCTTCGGGGTCCGGTTCAGGGAGGCAGCGGCAGAGGAGCCGGTTGCACCCGTGGCAGAAGTCGCCGGGGCCGGGCATGGATCGCGACATGAGTCTCGGAGCGAGGGGGTCCTGGGCGACCGCCGGCCGGGTGCCGGGGCCGCTCTCCGCCTCCGCGGAGCGGCCCCGGCGTCGGTCTCCCGCCCCTCATGGGGCACCATCTCCCTCAGGCGGCGAGACGAGCGGGGTAGCCCGTCTCCCCTCCTCGGTCCCCGAGGTGGTCCGTTGCCGGACCACTCCGGACCTCGACCACGGGCCGGTGCTCGGTCACCGCCCGGAGGACGCCCGGTGCGCGCTCGCCCGTCGGGACGAAGAACCGCGTCCGCCAGTTGTGGACCTCGGCGAAGACCCCGTCGGCCTCCAGCTCGCGCATGGCCGCGAGGTCCGGCCCCACGAGCTCGATCCGGTGCTCACCGGCGACGCGGCGTCGGAGGAGCCGCCAGCCGTTGGCGAGGTCGGCCTCGGCACCCGCCATGAGCCGCTGGGCCAGCGCCTCGGACGTCGTCTCGACGCGGTCCGCCGCGCCGAGCGCCCGGAGCGTCGCGCTCAGGTGCTCTGCGGCTACCGCCCGGCCGATCATGCGCTCGCCGCCGTCCGTTTGAGCCCGGTAGATCCTCGGGTGCCCGGCGATCCGGTCCCAGATCGGGAGGATCGTCCCGGTCACGAGGTGGACCGGCTCGGTGTAGAACTCGGGTGCCGAGCGGACGCCCTCGGCCCAGAGCCGCTTCGCCTCGTCCGTCGGGACGGGCTGGTGGCCTCCCTCGTCACCGGAGCGGTGGATGTCCGTCTCGTCCATGAGCCGGTTCGAGCGGACGCCGACACGGCGGAGCCGCCCGACGACGCGGCCGGTCTCGGTCGTCCGGCTCCCGGCCCGGAACAGCGCGTACGGCTGCCCGCTCCGGCGGTTGACGACGAACCCGGCCCACGAGCCCGCCCCCTGCGCCTTCCTCGCTCGCGTCCAGACCTCGTCCCAGTCCACGATCTCCGTCCGCCGGGTCAACTCCAACGTGACCACCTGCGTCGTGGCCCCCGAGCGGGGGTGCGTGTAGACGAGCCGCTCGTCGGTCTTGCGCGTGCGCTCGGCCCGGATCGTCTCGACGCCCACGTCGAGCGTCCCCGCCTCGCGCGCGGCCTCCGTCGCCTCCTCCAAGTAGGAGTACCACGAGTCGAAGACGGCGTCCATCGAGCCCGTCTTCAAGGACAGGAGCCGGTTGAGGAACTTCGGGACGTCCGGGATCGCCTCGACGTTCAGCGAGCCCTCAGCGTCGAGCACCCGGATCCCCATCTGGCCCTCGACGAGGGCCGGCGTGACCCCGGCCGCGCCGGCCCGGCCGCCCCCGGTGTAGAGGTCGACGAACCAGTTGAACAGGCTGGCCTTCGAGAGCGGGGTTTCGAGGTTGAACTCCGACGACAAGAGCCCCTGGCTCGCCGTCTGCCGCTGGCCCTTCGTGAGCGCGCCGAGCTGGTCGAGCCGACGGGCGATGGTCGAGAGGAAGCGGCGCTGGGCCTTGAGGTTGGTCGTGACCAAGACGAGCTCGGGCGGGCACGCCTGGTTCGCCCGGTGGACCCGGCCCATCCCCTGCACGCACCGGGCGCTGCTCCAGCCCGGCTCGACGCAGTACAGCACCCGGCGCTGCTGGTTCTCGGCCGCGAGGTCGGCGTGGTAGCTCCGGCCGGTCCCCCCGGCCTGGCTGAACACGAGCACGCGGCGCTTGCCCGCCATGAACTCGTCGGCCTCCGCGTCGCACGTCCGCCGCGTCCGGCGCTCCTCCACGACCTGCTCCACCCCGTCGACGGTCTTGGTCACGAACCGGCGGCCCCGGCCGGTCACCTCGGCCACGGCGTCGGGGCCGAAGTGGGCGACGACCTGGTCGAGCACGCCGTGCGGGACGGACACCGCGCCCACCTCCAGCATGAGCCGGTCTCTCGCGGCCACGGCCTCAGGCGACCGCACGAAGTCCCCGGCCGCACTCCGTACCGGACGGCTCCGGACGCGCCCGTCGTCGTCGAGGTACTCCTCGTAGAGCGTGGTCGGGAACGAGGCCTCGACGAACTGCAGGAGCTGGTCGCGCGGGGTCACGTCGAGGTCCCGTAGATCATCACCATTCGCCACGGCCTTCGCGTAGGCCCGCTCGGTCGCCGCCTCCATCGTGGACACGAGTTGGACGACGCAGCTCTCGCCCGAGGCCAGCCTCGCCTCCATGTCGCGGATGAGGCTCGGCGCGCTCATGGCGACCAAGAGGTGGAGGAAGAACCGCTGGTGGGCGCCCCAGAACTGGCTGTACGCCGTAGCTCTGGCTCTCCCGCACTTGTCGGCCTTCGTGACCTCCAAGGCCGATTCCAAATTCCGGAGGACGACCTGCCACGCCTCGGCGCAGCGGTCGTAGGTCGCCGCCTGGTGGGGCGCGAGGTCGTGGACGAGCGTCCGGTAGTCGACGCCGTCGTAGGAGACGGACCGCGCGAGGTAGAGCCCCATCGACTTGAGGTCCTTCGCCACCAGCTCCATCGCCGCGATGCCACCCGCGCTGACTTTCTCGACGAACGCCTCGACGGTCGGGAACGGGGTGCCCCGGCCCCAGAGCCCGAGGCGGGCGGCGTAGGCGAGGTTGGCGACCTCGGTGGCCCCGGTCGCGCTCGCGTAGACGACGCGGGCGTTGGGGAGACGGTCTTGCAAATCGACCACCGCCAGCGCGCGCTGGGACGCCTTCCTGACCCCGCGGCTCCCCTGAGTGTCCAGGGCGGAAGCGGCGTTGTGCGACTCGTCGTAGACGATGACGCCCTCGAACCCGGCCTCGTCACCACCGGCCGTGAGCCAGGCGACGACCTGCTCCAGTCGGTCGACGCCCGTCACGGTGCCCCCCTTCTCGCGCGGCTTGCCCTTGAGCGTGTCGTAGCTCGCGAAGCAGACGCCCTCGGCGCGGGGGATCGGCCCCTTGCACGCGCCGAGGTCGAAGACGAAGTCGGCCGGGCCGCCGAGGGCGGTCCAGTCGCGGACGGCGTCGCGCATGAGGCTCCGGTTCTCGGACACCCAGAGCGCCCGGCGGCGGCCCTGGAGGACGTTGTCGAGGATGACCCCCGCCGCTTGCCTCCCCTTCCCCACCCCGGTCGCGTCGCCGACGAAGTAGCCCTGACGTGGGCCGACCTCGTCACCGGCGCCCGGGAGGTGCTCCGCGTGCGCGGCGCCCGCTCGGACGATGGTCTCGAGCTGGGCGTCGGAGAGGTGGCCCCCGGTCACGAGGGGCTCGGGCAGCGTCGGGCGGTAGTCGCACTCGGGCGCCGTGGCCGCGGCCATCGCCGCCGACTCCACGAGCTTCGTGGGATGGGGCTGGCTGCCCGGGACACGGACGCTCGGGCGGTAGGCGTCGAACACGCTCGCCGTGAGCGCGCCGGAGGGCACGTCCGCGTCGGCGGCCTCGACCGCCACCGGAGACGTGCTCGCGAAGGGCCACGACGGGACGGCGGCACTCGGCCGAGGCAGGGGCTCCGTCCTGACGGGCGGGGCGAGTGCCCGGACGCGGGGTGCGAGGAGGGCGAAGAGGTCGAGCTGTTCGACGTGGGGCGATACGGCGGACGGGGTAGCCCGCGAAGCGAGAGGAGACATCGGTAGGGTTCGATAGGGGTCGAAGTCGGAGGCCCCGTTCCGGGACACGACCCGGGGGCGCTCCGGCCCGCCGCGTTGACGGGCTCGCCCACCGGCCCGGCACCGCGGGGGGACGGCGAGCCCCGCCGACTCCACCCTCTCCGTCTACACCCTCCCCCCCTCTGACCGACCTGGCTTGTGCCCACAGTGACCGGCTCCTCCCCACCCCGACGACCGACGCTCAACCCACGGGGGCGAGGGCGGGCGACGGCCGGTCCGACCTCCGGGGGGCCAGGCGGCGGCGGACCCACAGGGCCGGGCGCTCGACGGCGGCGTAGAACGCGCCGCCCACGGCAGCGATCAGGACGAGCGCCCCGGCGACGTGGACCGCTGGCGGGACGCCCGGGAGCGCGTCCATCGCAAGGCGCCGGTACACGTCGGCCGCCACCGTGTGCGTCATGTAGACGCTGTACGACGTGAGCGCGACGGCCCGGACGGCCCGGCTCGACGCGAGCGGGAGCGGCCGTCGGTCGGCTGTGGCTACGACGAGCGCGACGAAGGCGAGCGCGACGCCGGTGTAGGCGTACCGGTTGAGGACGTCGAGCGGGAGCCACGGGACCGTGGCCACGAACGCGAGGCCGGGGAGCACGACGAGCCGCCCCGCCCGGCGGAGGCCGGGCCACAGGCCGGGACGGCAGTGGTAGACCCAAGCCGCCGCGACGCCGAGCGCGAGCCCTTCCAGGCGCATGTGGGTGTCCGTGTACTGCGGCCCCCACGGGTCGGCCCCGTCCGGGACGGTCAGGACCCGGGCGACGAGCGAGACGAGCGCGGCGGCCCCGAGCGCGACCGGGACGCCGCCCCGGACCCGGAGCGCGATCCCGAGCACGACCGGGAGCCCGAGGTAGAAGTGCTCCTCGACGCAGAGCGACCAGCTCACGCCCCAGTACGGCATCCCCGTGTAGTTCTGGACGAACACGAGGTAGCGCCAGTCGAACGGGTCCGGGTTGTCCGTGAACGCGGCCCGGAGCCCGTACACCGCGACGAGCGCGACGAGGTAGGGCGGGATCGTCCGGAGCCACCGCCGCGCCCAGAACCGGCCGACCTCGACGTCGCCGTGGCGGCCGAGCTCGCGCCAATAGAGCCCGCCGATGAGCCACCCCGAGAGCACGAAGAAAAGGTCGACGCCCACCCACCCCGACTCGAACACGTGGTTCATCGTGGGTCCGACGTCGATGACGCGCTCGCCAACGAGGTTGACGGGCACGACGAGCGCGATCGCGATCGCACGGAGCAGGTCGAGGTTGGCGACGCGCGAGGCGGGGGCGGCGTCCATGCGCGGTCCGGGGGGAGCGCGGAAGATGGCCATGGCTCCCTGACCTCAACCTGGACGACACCTTAAATTCCTGTCAGGTAGACAGATCCGTACGCCGCGTCGCCCAAGCGGCGAGCGTGGGCAAGACCGTCACCTGGGCGATGGGGAGCAGGCCGACGTCGTGCCCCGCCACCCGAACGGTCGGCATCCGGTCGGTGTAGGACCACAGGTTCAGGCGCTGCGCGGCCCACTCGAGGCCGACGGCGGCGGCGAACCCGACGCCCAGGAGCGCGGCGGTGCCGCTCGGCGTGAGGCGCCGGACGGGCTCGCGGCCGACGAGCTGCTCGGCGACGGCGGCCACCCCGAGGTTGATGGCGACGTCGCCGGCGGTGGCCGCGAGCATGAGCGCGTCGTGCTCGGGCTTCGGCAGGCCCGTCATGTCGTAGTACGGGGGGCACTGGGCGTATTCCCACGCGCCGTGGAGGGCGGCGGACCAGAGGGCGAAGCGGGTACGTCGTTCCATCAGGACGGGGGTGCGTCGGCGCCGATGGTCGCGGCTCCGAAGTAGAAGGAGCGGTCGGCGTCGAGCGGCGCGTGTCGGTGGAGGGGGGAGTCGGAGGTCCAGGAAGGCCATCTCCCACGTTGCCCCGAGCGGCATGGAGGGCGATGACGAGCATGGCGATAAGAAGAGACTACGTGCGATGTCGCGTGGCCCCCCAAACGGCGAGGGCGGGCAGGATCGTGACCTGGACGATGGGCGAGAGCCCGACCGTGTGGCCGAGGACCGTCAGCGTGGGCATGAGAGCGGTGTACCCCCAGAGGTCGAGCGCCTGAGCGCCCCACTCCAGGCCGACCGACGCCACGAACCCGACGCCCAAGAGCGCCGCCCAGCCGACGCTGCCGGGCGGGTCGAGGCGCCGCGCCCCGACGGCGAGGGCGGCGCCGAGGGCGACGCCGAGCGTGATGACGACGTCGCCCGCGATGGCCCCCCACATCCAGACCGTCGCGCGCCAGAAGCCCCAGTCCCACATGTCGTAGAGGACCGTGCACTGGCCGAACTCCCAGAGCGCGTGGAGCCCGAAGCCCCAGAGGGCGATCCGGCGGAGGGGGAGCTGCGTGTAGCCTCGGAGCATGGCGGGTGGCGTGACCCGCACGATACGGGCCGCTGGAGGCGCGCAGTCGTGGGCCCGAACAGATGAAGATCTAGCGAACGCGGAACGTTGGTCTTACCCCCAGGGGCGTTGGCCGCTTGAACCCACCCCACTCCCCCATGTCTACGCCCCGCAAGATCGACGTCTACACCACCGGCTGCCCCCTCTGCGAGGAGGCCGTCACCCTCGTCCGCAGGGTCGCCTGCGACTCGTGCGAGGTCGAGGTCCACGACCTGACCGACGCGGCCGTCGCCGAGCGGGCCGTGGCCCTCGGCGTCCGCTCCGTCCCCGCCGTCGTCGTCGACGGCGAGCTGGCCGGGTGCTGCCGGTCCGGCGGCGTGACCGAGGCGGGCCTCCGCGAGGCCGGCGTCGGGCAGGCCGCGTGACCCCGCTCGGCGCCCACACGCTGGTCACGGTCGGCCTCGTCGGACTGGCGCTCAACGGCGTCTGGGAGGCCGTCCAGCTCCGGCCGCTCTACACGTGCTGGGAGCGGTGGAGCCCGTGGCAGCGCGTGCTCTTCCCGCTCTCGGCGGTCCTCGGCGACGGCGTCGCGGTGGTCGCCGTGGCGTGGGTCGCGGGCCGGCTCGTCGGCGCCGAGGCGCTGACGCCGCCGGGCGTCGCCGGGTGGCTGGTCCTGCTCGGGCTGGCGCTCCCGCTCGCCGTGCTCTTGGAGCGCGCCGCGCTCGCGCTCGACCTCTGGCGCTACCGGCCCGCGATGCCGACGGCCCGCGTGTTCGGCCGCGACGTCGGGCTCGCGCCCGTCGCCCAGATCACCGTCCTCCCCGCCCTGAGCGTCGCCCTCACGACGATGTGACGCTCGCCCGCCGCAACCCTCTTTTCCTTCCTCCCTCATCCCCGTTCCCATGTCCACCCTCTCCGACGACCTCCAAGACTGCATCGACGCCTGCAACGCCTCCATCACGGCCGCCAACGCCTGCCTCTCCGAGCACCTCGGCGAGGAGGCGATGGCGCGGTGCCTCGCGCTGTGCCTCGACTGCACCGACCTCTGCACGGCGTGCGTCCAGATGATGGCGCGCGGCTCGGACTACGTCGCCCGCGTCTGCGCCATCTGCGCCGACCTCTGCGAGGCGTGCGCCGACGAGTGCGCCCGGTTCGACTCCGAGTCCTGCCAGGCGTGCGCCGAGGCGTGCCGCCGCTGCGCCGAGCAGTGCCGTCAGATGGCCGCCTGATCCGATGCCCCGACTCGCCTGCACCCTGCTCCTCGCCGCCGCCCTCCTCGGGGGGACGGCCGCCGCGCAAGGCGGCCACGGCCCCGTCTTCGGGCTCGCCACGCCGACGCTCCCCGAGGGCGCCTGGAACGGCGACGCCACGCTGATGTCGGCCGGCCGCGGCGGCGAGCGCGGGCTGATGGCCCGGCAGACCCTCCGCTACGGGCTCACCGAGGACGTCCAGCTCAACCTCTCGGTCCCCCAGACCCTCGCCGCGCTGCCTAGCCCGTCCCGCACGCGGATCGGGACGATGATGGGCGGGATGGGCGACCTCGAGGCCCTCGCGCTGTGGCGGCTCCAGAAGCACTACCCCGGCGGCGGCCGCCGCGTCGAGTCGACGGCGCTCGCGAGCGTGCTCGTGCCCGTCGTGGCCGAGCGCGGCGGCGTCCGGGCCGCGCCCGGCGCGAACGCGGCCGTCGTGACCGGCTACGCCTCGCGGAGCCTCTACGGGTGGGTCGGGGCCGGGGCGCAGGGCCACCTCGCCCGCGACGGCGACCGCCTGGGGCCGCTCGGCTACGCGAGCGCCGTGGTCGGCTACCGCCCGCCGGTTTTCCAGGGCGACTACCCCAAGCCCGACCTCCGCGTCTTCGTCGAGGCCGTCGCCGAGGTGGCCGGGCGCGACCGGGTCGCGGGCGAGGCCGTCGCCGCGAGCGGGGGCGAGCGCGTGCTCGTCGGCCCGACGGCGCTCGGGCTGTACCGCGCCTGGGGCCTGGGCGCGGGCGTCCTGTTCCCCGTCTACGACCGCTCCAACGGCCCGCAGCCCCGCGAGGACGCCCGCCTCGCCGTCAACCTCTCCTACTGGTTCTAACCGACGACCCCCATGACCCTCCGACTCCTCGCCTTGCTCGGGCTCGCCGCGCTGCTCGCGCCGCCGCCCGCCCACGCCCAGATCCAGCAGGCCCGCCAGGCCGTGTTCGGGATGGACTGCTCGCCGTGCGCCTACGCCCTCGAGCGCCGGCTGGGCCGCCTCGACGGTGTCGAGGGCGTGACCGTCAGCCTCAACGACGCCGAGGCCGTCGTCCGGCTCCGCGGCGCCAACGACGCCCTCCTGGGCGCGCTCCGCGAGGCCGTCCGCGAGGCCGGGTTCGACCCGCGCGCGACGACGCTCCGCGTGGCCGGCACGCTCCGCCAGACCGGCGGGCGTTGGGAGCTAGTGACGCCCGCCGGCGAGCGGTTCCACGTGGCCTCTGCTGCCTCTGGCGCCCGGGAGGCGCTCCAGGCCCAAGACGGCCGCCGCGTGGTCGTGACCGGCCGCGTCGGCGAGGGGCCGCCGTCCGCTCGCGGCTGGGTGCTGACGCGCGCGGCCCTGGCGTCGTGAGCGCGTCCGCCCCCCCGCCCGCGGCCCCCGGCGGCCGGACGTTCCGCCAGAAGCTGTCGAGCGTCCTCGCCCTGTTCACGTCGACGGGCACGCTGTTCTGCTGCGCGCTCCCGTCGGCCATCGCCGCCCTCGCCGGCGGGGCGGCCGTGGCCTCGTTCGTCTCGACGTTCCCGTGGCTCGTCCCGCTCTCGCAGCACAAGGGGTGGATCTTCCTCGGCTCCGGGCTGATGATCGCGCTGAGCGGCGTGCTGATCTACCGGCCGCGCGGGGCCGTCGCCTGCACCATCGCGGGGGGCGAGGGCTGCGCCGTCGCAGGGCGGTTCACGAAGGTGACGTTCTGGCTCTCCGCCGCGATCTTCTCCGTCGGGACTTTCTTCGCCTACGGCCTCGTCCCCGCCCTCCGTTTCCTCGACGCCTGACCATGCGCCTGCCCCTCGTCGCCTTTCTGCTCCTCGCCGCGTGCGGCCCGCCCGACGGGCCGGCCGCCTCGGAGGTCGCCTCCCCGGACCTCACCGTCCACGTGTCGGGCCTCGCGTGTGAGACCTGCGCGGCCAGCCTGACGGCCGCCCTGGAGGCCCTCGACGGCGTCGAGGCCGTGGCCGTCGACCTCGACGAACGGGACCAGCGCGCGGACGTGGCGCTCGCGCCGGGCCACCGCGTAGCGGACGCCGCCGTGCGCGAGGCCGTCACCGACGCCGGGTTTACCATGCGACACGTCGAGCGCCCCACCACCCCTTCCCCCTGATTACATGCCGCTCCGCCTCTCCCTGATCGTGCTCGCCGCCCTCGGCCTCGCCGCCTGCGCCGACGCGGGCGACCCGGCGGCCCCTGCAGACGCGCCCGCGCCGCCCGACGTCCGGACCGTGCTCGACGCCCAGGAGCGGGCCTTCCGCGACGCCGACATGGCCGCGCTCGACGGCCTGTGGTCGGCCGACCCCGACGTGGTGGTCTTCGAGCAAGGCGGCGTCGACAGTTCGTGGGCGGCCTACCGCGACGGCCACCTCGGCCCCGAGCTCGTCGCCCTCGACAGCCTCGACTTCCGCCACCGCGACGTCCACGTCCGGACCGGCGACCGGCTGGCGGTCGCGACGGGCCGCTATACGCTCTCGGCCCAGCACGACGGCGAGCCCGTCGAGAGCGACGGCGTGTTCACGACGGTCTTCGAGCGGGCCGACGACGGCCCCTGGCAGATCGTCCACACGCACCTGAGCCGCCCCCGCCGCTGAGCTCATGAGCACGACCATGACCCGGGGCCAGGTGGCCGACGCCTCCGGCGTGACGTCCGAGACGGTCCGCTACTACGAGGAGCGGGGGCTCATCCCGCCGCCGCGCCGGAGCCCGTCGGGGTACCGGCTCTACGGGCCGGCGTACGTCGAGCGGATCCGGTTCGTGAAGCGGGCGCAGGAGCTCGGGTTCACGCTCTCCGAGGCCGGCGGTCTGCTGGAGGTCGGGCTCGACGCGCCGGAGGGCGGGTGCGGCGACGTCCGCGCGGAGGCGCTGGCGAAGCTGGCCGACGTGGAAGAGAAGCTCCGGGACCTGGCGTCGATCCGCGACGCGCTGCGGGCGCTGGCCGACGCCTGCCCCGGGGCCGGGCCGCGGAGCGCGTGCCCCATCCTCGACACGCTGCGGGGGGCGTAGCGGACGCCAGCTAGCGGCCCGCCCCCGCCACGACGTAGGCCCCACCGCCGTAGAACGAGCGGTCGGCGTCGAGCGCGACGTGCCGGGCGACGACCGGGCGGAGGTCGCGCCGGGCCATCTCCCACGTCTCCCCGAACGGGGCGGCGAGCGCGAAGGCGGCCGTCTGGACGAGGCCGGGCCACGAGCGGGGGATGCGGAAGTCGAGCACGGCGAGGCGCCCGCCGGGGGCGAGCGCGCCCGCGACCCGGGCGACGACGGCCTCGGGGTCCGGCATCATCGAGAGCGAGAACGTGGCGAGGACGCGGTCGGGCGCGCCGAGGTCGGCCGTGAGCGCGTCGGCCTGGACGAGGTCCACCTGCGGGAGGTGGCGCGTGCGGGCGTGGGCCTCCGCGAGGGCGCCCGAGGACACGTCGAGGCCCACCACGCGCCCCGCGTCCCCGACCGCCTGGGCGAGGGGCGGGAGGTTGCGGCCGGTGCCGCAGCCGAGGTCGAGGACGGTGTGGCCGGGCCGGACGTCGAGCGCGCGGAGGGCGTGGCGACGGTAGGCCCCGGCGCGGAAGCCGACGAGCGGGTAGAGCGAGAGGGCGAGGTCGTAGCGCGGGGCCACGCGGTCGTAGACGGCGCGGACGCGCTCGGTCCAGTCCGGGGCGGCAGTGGCGGGGCGGTCGGTCATACGTAGCGGACCTCGCGGGCCATCCCGGCGTGGAGGTGGTAGAGGTTGTGGCAGTGGAAGAACCACCGGCCCGGGTTGTCGGCGACGAACTCGAACGAGGCCCGGCCCATGTGGGGCGCGACCTGGACGGTGTCCTTGAGCACGTTCCCCGTCCGGAAGAAGTGGCCGTGGAGGTGCATCGGGTGGAGCATCATGCTCATGTTCGACATGTCCACTCGGACGCGCTCGCCCTCGCGGACCTCGAGCGGCGCGGCGTCGGGGTACGCCTCCCCGCCCATCGTCCACACGTCGGGGGCCATCATCATCCCCCCCGAGAGTCGGAGGTCGAACGTGCGGTCCGGCGCGCCCTCCGCCGGGAGCGTCTCGACCGACTGGAGGTCGCCGTAGCGGAGCGCCCGGCCGCCCTGGAGGCCCTCGGGGAGCCCGTCGCGGAGGGAGGAGCCGGCGGCGCCGGCGTAGCGGAGCACGGCGCGGGCCGGGGCGCTGTCGCCCTCGACCGTCGCCGCGACGAGGGGCCAGACGCCGGGGTTGTCGGCCTCGACCACGACGTCGTAGCGCTCGCCCATCCCGATCGTGAGGCGGTCGACCGTGACCGGCTCGACGGGCCGCCCGTCCGTGTGGGTCACGGTCATCCGGTGGCCGCCCATGGCGACGCGGTAGGTCGTGGCCCCGCCGGGGTTGATGAGCCGGAGCCGGACGCGCTCGCCGCGCCGGACCTCGAACTCGGCCGGGGCCTCGGGGAGGCGGCCGTTGACGGCCAGGCCGGCGTAGGGCGGGACGACCCCGCCCGTCATGCCGTCCATCATCCCGCCGCCGCGCTCCCGCCCGCCGCCCTGCCCCCGGTCCCGTCCCCTCATGCGGCCCATCATCCCGCCCCGCCCCATCATCCCCATCCCACCGTCGCCGTCCTCGACCAGCTCGCTGAGCGGCCTCGGGGCGTCCATCAGCACGTCGTCGAGGACGAGGACGTGCTCGCGGTCGTACTCGACGTGGGGCGTCGTCTCTTCGACGACGAGCGGACCGAGCAAGCCCCGGTCGAGCTGGAGGCCCTGGTGGCTGTGGTACATGTAGCTCCCGGAGGGCGTCGCCTCGAACTCGTAGACCGTCCGGCCGCCCGGCGGGATCGGCTCCTGCGTCAGGCCGGGCACGCCGTCCATCGGGTTCGGGACGGGGACGCCGTGCCAGTGGACCGTCGTGCCGACTCCGGGGAGGTCGTTCTCGACGGTGACGCGGAGCCGCTCGCCCTCGCGGACGCGGATCTCGGGGCCGGGGTACTGCCCGTTGTAGCCCCAGGTCCGCCAGACGCGGCCGGGGGCGAGCTCGACCTCGACCGGCCCGGCCACCAGGCGGACCTCCCGGGCGGGGCCGTCGGCGACCGGCCGCCGGGCCGGGAGTGCCGCCGCGGCCCGGTCGGCGTCGCGGCACCCGGCGAGGAGGGGTCCGCCGACCGCGAGGCCCGCCAGCGCGGCGGTGCCGCTGCGGAGGAACGTGCGGCGGTCCGTCGTGGACCGTGTCGGCAAGGAGGGGGCCATCGGTGGATCCGTCACGGCGTTGCGGAGCCGGGCGCCGGGCGTGGCGCGTCGAGAAGGGCGCGGAGGAGCGGGCGGAGCTGTTCGTCCGAGGTCAAGCCCCGCAGGCGGTACCGGACGACCCCGTCGCGGTCGACGAGGAGCGTGGTCGGGAGGGCCACCAGGCCGCCGTAGGGCTCGAGGAGCGCCCCGTCGTCCAGGACGAGCGGGTAGGTCACCCCGAACTCCTCGGCGAAGGGCCGGACGTCGTCGAAGCCGCCCTCGTCGAGCGAGACGCCCACGAAGCGGACGCCCTCGTCCCCCAGTTCGTCCTGGAGCGCCACGAACTCCGGCGTCTCGACCCGGCACGGGAGGCACCACGTGGCCCAGAAGTTAACGAGCACGACCTCGCCGCGGTGGTCGGAGAGCCGGAACGGGCCGCCGTCGAGTGCGGGCCGCTCGAAGTCCGGCGCGGGGAAGGCGAGCGTGTCGAGCTCGGCGAGGGCGGCGGGGGGAGGCGCCGCAGCCGAGGAGGGGGGCTCCGGAGGCTCGTCGGCGCACCCCGCCACGACGGCGAGGAGGAGTACGGGGAGGCGGGCGGTCATGGCGATGGGGAGGCCGGGGCCGATCGGGAGGAGGGCGGCGGGCGACGAGCGAGCTCCTGCCAGACGCCTTCGACGTGCTCCAGGAACGGGCCTGGCCCGACGAACCCGACGACGCGGGAGCCCGGGACCTCGTCGCCCCCGGGGCCGAGGAACACGAGCGTCGGGACCCCGGCCACGTCGAACCGCTGGCGGAGGGCCTCGGCCCCTGGGGAATCGAAGTGGGTGAGGTCCACCTTGAGCCGGGCGACCCCCCCGGTCGCCTCGATGACGTCCCCGTCGGTGAAGGTGACCTGGTCGAGCTCGAGGCACGGGATGCACCAGTCGGCCGTGAAGTCGAGGAGGACGGGGCGGCCCTCGGCCCGCGCGTCGCGGAGCGCCGCGTCCGAGTACGGCCTCCAGGCGACGCCGGGCTCGCCAAACTGAACGAACGCCGCGAGGCCCAGGACCACGGCCGTCCCGCCCACGGCCCTCGCGACCCACCGGAACCCGGGGGTCCGCCGGGCCGACGTCTCGGCGAAGCCGAGGTAGAGCCCCCCGGCGACGAGGGCGAGCGGCACCGCGTAGATCGCTCGGGCGGGGGCTACCGCGAGGCCGAGGTAGAAGAGGGCGGCCCCGAGGAGCACGACGCCGAACAGCTTCTTGACCCACACCATCCAGACGCCGGACCGAGGCAGCCGCGAGAGCAGCCCGCTGAACGTGCCCAGCACGAGGTAGGGCAGGCCGAGCCCCAGGGCGAGCACCGACAGCGCGCTCAGCCCGAAGAGGGGGTCGCCCCGGGTCCCGACGAACGCCAGGAGCGCGATGACCGGCGCCCCGATGCAGGGCGCGGCGAACACGCCGACCACGAGCCCCGACAGGTAGAGGCCCAGCGGTCCCGTCGCGCGGTGGGCCGCGCCGAGCCGGGTCGTCAGCGCCGACGGCAGCCGGATCTCGTAGAGCCCGAACGCGCTGAGGGCCAGCCCGAAGAGGAGCGCCCCGATCCCGGCCAGCATCCACGGGCTCTGGAGCCACCCCCCGAAAAGGCTCCCCGTGAGAGCCGCCGCGACGCCGAGGACGCTGTACGTGGTGACGATCCCGAGGAGGTAGAGGAACGCCCGCCCGAACGACCGTCCCAGGCCGACCTCCCCCTGGGTACCGAACAGGGAGACCGTGACGGAGAGCATGGGGTACACGCACGGCGTCAGGTTGAGGGCCAGGCCGATCGCGAAGATGGCCAGGAAGGCCCAGAGCGGCCCGCGCTCGGCGAGCAGGCGCTCGACGCGCCCGCCCCCCGGCGGCGCGTCTGGCGGCGCCCCGGCGCCCCCGGCGGCCCCGGCGGCCCCGTAGGCGGCGGACTCGTAGGCGGCGAAGACGTCGGCGTGGACCGGCCGGGTCTCGGCCCCGGCCGGGACGACCCGGACCGGGACCTCCGCACGGAGCGTGGACGGCGCGAGGCAGACCCGGTCGTTGCAGGCCTGGACGCGAACGGTCACGCCCAGCCCGTAGGCCCCGGGCGCGACGGTGTCCCCCACGCGGATCGAGAGGAGGACGGGCACGGTCCCCTCGTACACGTCGAGGGGCGCGTCCGCGAAAGCGAACGCCACGGGACGGGCGGGGGGGTACCGGGCGTCGGCGAGGAGGAACCCGGGGCGGCCGTCGAGGGAGACCTCCGTCCCGATGAGGTAGTCCTCGCTCGGCCGGTGCGCGTTGACGTGCCACCCGTCCTCGACCGTCAGCACGACGGCGGCCCGGAGCGCCTCGCCGGGGCGCACGCCGTCCGCCTCCAGGGCCGCCTCGACCCCGACCCGCTCCGCGCTGGACCCGGGGGCCGCGCCCGCCTGCGCCCACGCGCGCGCGGGTGCCAGCAGCAGCAGGAAGGCGAGGAGGGCTGAGAGGAGGCGCATGGGCGTCATGGGCCGTCGAGCGGCTCGCTCCGCACGTCCTCGACGAGGCGGCGGACGAGCTCGGGGCGGTCGACGGCGCCCGTCAGGTAGCGCTCGATGAGGAGGCTCGCGATGGGGGCCGCCGCCGTCGAGCCGAACCCGGCGTTCTCGACGAACACGGCGACCGCGACCCGGGCGTCGGCGGGCCGGTCGGAGTAGGGCGCGAAGGCGATGAAGAGGGAGTGGTCCTCGCCCTGGGGGTTCTGCGCCGTCCCCGTCTTGCCCGCCACGGGGACGCCCTCGACGGCGGCCACGCGGGCCGTCCCGTCCGTCACGACGGCCCGCATCGCGGCCCGGACGACGGCGAGGTTCCGGGGGTCAACGCCGAGCCGGGTCGGGCGCGGGAGGCCCGGCCGGACCTCGTCGCCGGTGTCGGGCTGGCGGAGGAGCCGGGCGGCGTGGGGCGCGACGAGCGTGCCGCCGTTGGCGAGCGCGGCCGTGTAGCGGGCGAGCTGCATGGGCGTCACGGCCACGTTCCCCTGCCCGATCCCGAGCGAGACCAGGTACCCCCGCGTCCACCCGTCCTCGCCGTAGGTCCGGTCGAAGTAGGCCGAGTCAGGCCAGAGCCCCGGGCTCTGGTCCGGGAAGTCGGTCGGCATGGGCTCGCCGAACCCGACGCGGCGGCCCCACGCGCTGTAGCGGTCGAGCCCGAGCTCGAGCCCGAGCGCGTAGAAGAACTCGTTGCACGAGACCCGGACGGCGTCCGCGACGTCGAGCGGCCCGTAGTTGCCGTGGCCGCCGAACCGCCGCCCACCGTAGGTGAAGGCCCCCGTGCAGGGGTACGTCGTCTCGGGCGTGATGGCCCCCTCCTCCAGCCCGGCCAGCCCCATGAGCGGCTTGATCGTGGAGCCCAGGGGCTGGGCGCTGAGCAGGGCGCGGTCGAAGAGCGGGCGCTCGGGGTCCGTGTTCAGCGCGCGCCACGCGGCCGGGTCGATGGGCGGGGCGAGGAGGGCGGGGTCGTAGTCGGGCGCCGAGACGAGGGCGAGGACCCCGCCCGTCTGCGGGTCCAGGGCGACGGCCGCGCCGCGCTTGCCGACGAAGAGGCTCTCGGCGAGGGCCTGGAGGCCCGCGTCGAGCGTGAGCGTGAGGTCGTAGCCCGAGACGGGGGCGACGTCCTGCTCCCCGTCGCGCCAGCGGCCCACGGCGCGGCCCCGGACGTCGACGAGGTCGAAGCGCGCGCCGGGCCGTCCGCGGAGGAGCGCGTCGTAGGCCTTCTCCATCCCGGTCTGGCCGACGAGGTCGCCGGGGGCGTAGTCGCCCTGCTCGGCGAGCCGCTCGAGCTGGTCGGGGCCGACCTCGCCGAGCGTGCCGACGGTGTGCGCCGCGCGGACCGGCCCGTAGCGCCGCCGTTGGCCCTCGGCGACGCTGACGCCCGGGAGCCGGAAGAGGGCCTCTTCCAGGCGCGCGACCCCGGCGAGCGGGAGGCCCCGGACGATGGGGCTCGGGCGGTACGGGTTCCACCGCCGGGCGGCGTCGACGCGAGCGGCCACGACGGAGTCGGGGAGCCCGAGGAGCCGGGCGAGCTCGGGCGCGGCGCCCGCCGGGAGGAGGTACGGGAGGACGTCGACGGTGAACGTGGCCTCGTTGCCCACGAGGAGCGTCCCGTGGCGGTCGAACATCCGGCCCCGAGCGGGCTCGGCGCGACGGGCGCGGACGGCGTTGTCGCGGGCGGCCTCGGCGTACCGGTCCTGGTCCACCACTTGGAGCTGGACGAGGCGGGCGCCCAGGACGCCCACGACCCCGATGACGAGCCCCGTGAAGATTCGGAACCGGAGGGTCCGAGTTTGCTTGGGGTCCGCGTCACGCATCGGCAGACGGAGCGGCGCTGCGACCGAGGGCACCGCCCAACGCGGGCGGCGCGCTGGCGGGGTCCCCGACGGCGGGGTAGTCCGGGAGGACGAACGAGGCGAGGCCCCGCCGGGCGAGCATGGACCCGGGTCCCCCGACCGCCCGGCGGGGGAGGACCCCGAGCGGCGACCACGCTGCGGTGGGGGACGTGGGCATGTTGGAGTGGGTGCTGTCCGCGGCCGCTAGCGACCGTGGCCGGCGAACACCGAGGTCTGGCCGTCGGCGACGAGGAGCACGTCGTAGGGCTGGACCGCGTCGCCCTGCTCCATACCGGGCGACCCGACGGGCATCCCGGGCACGGCGAGCCCCGTCGCCTCGGGGGCCTCGCTGAGCAGGCGGGCGACGTCGGCGGCGGGGACGTGGCCCTCCACGACGTAGCCGTCCACCACGGCCGTGTGGCACGACTGGAGGGCGGCGGGGACCCCGTGCTCCGCTTTCACGGCCTGCACGTCGTCCGTCTCCACGGTCTCGGTGGGGAAGCCGTACGCGCGGAGGTGGTCGACCCACGACGCGCAGCACCCGCACGTGGGCGACTTGTACACGGTGACGGTCGGGAGCGACGCGGCCCCGTTCGCGGCCGCCGGGGCGGCGGCGTCCGGGGCGTCGGCGGAACCGGGCCGGGGCGAGCCCGGGGAGCAGGCGGCGAGAGCGACGGCGAGGACCGTGGTGGCGGCGATGGTACGCGCCATGGGCGGGCTGGGGCTGGGGCGGACGGGCCGCACGCTGGGGAGGGCGCCGCCCGCGGAGGCCGCGGGCGGGACGCCCCTGGGGGACCGTACGGGGCTAGGAGACGACGGCGATCGTCCCGCGCTGCATGTCCATGCCGCAGACCCACTCGACCTCGCCCGCCTCGGTCGGCGTGAACTCGATGGCGACCGGCTCGCCGAGCGGGAGGTCGGTGGCCTCGACGCCGTAGGCGGGGAGGGTGACCTGGGACGAGCACTCGTCCTCGACCGTCCGCGTAAAGACGAGCCGGGTGGGGACGCCGGCCTGGAGCCGGATCTCGCGGGGGGCGTAGCCCATCCGCCCGGCCTCGATCTCGACGGTCTGGACGCCGTCGACGACCTCGGCCTCGACCGGGCCGCTCGCGGCCTCCGCGCCCATGCCCGGCATGTCCGGCATGGCGTCGGTCGTCGGGGCGGGGTCGGCGGTCTCCTGGACGGCGTCGCCGTCGCCGCAGGCGGCGAGGGCGAGGGGGGCGACGAGGAGCGCGGTGAAGACGGCGCGGCGGGGGAAAAAGGAGCGGGTCATGGGTGCGGGGGTTTAGGGGGTGGGGGTGAGAGCGGGGAGGTCGGGGTAGTCAGGGAGGACGAGGGGGGGGAGGTCGGGCTCGGGCACGTCGGGTGGGTCCACGTCGGGGCCACCCGCAGCGGGGTCCGGCCCGGCGGCGGGCGCCGCCGCCGGCGGGTCGCGGGGACCCGGGCCGCTCGGCCCGGCCGTCCACCGGGGGGCGGCCGTGGCGGCGCCGGGGAGGCGGACGAACCGGGCGGGGTCGAGCGGGCGGCCCCTGTCGTCGCGGACCTCGAAATGGAGGTGGGCGCCCGTGGAAACGCCGTCGCGGCCGGGGCGCCCGCCGCTCGCGCCGATCGCGACCCCACGGCCGACGCGGAAGCCGGGACGGAGGGCGGCGTCGACGGAGGCGAGGTGGGCGTAGCGCGTCCGGACGGGCTCGCTCCCGCGGATGCCGCCGGGGTGGTCGATCTCGACGACGAGCCCGTAGCCCGGCCGTCGGCCGACCGCGTAAACCGTGCCCGGGGCGACGGTCCACACGGCCGTCCCCGCCGGGACCGCGAGGTCGACGCCGTCGTGGTGGCTCGCGCGTCCCGAGACGGGGTGGGCGCGCGGGCCGAACGGCGAGCTGACGACGCCCTGGACCGGCCCCATCGGGAGGCGGGGGCCAACAGCGAGCGGGGCCTCCGGCGACGGGGCCTCCGGCGACGGGGCCTCCGGCGACGGGGCCTCCGGCGACGGGGCCTCCGGCGACGGCGGCCCGGCGGCGGCGACCGCCGAAGAGGCGACCGCCGGAGAGGCGACGGGCTCGGACGTCGACGGGTCCGCGGCGACGCCGCCCTGCGAGGCGAGCCGCTCGGCCGTGAAGCCGGAGGCGAGGAGCGCGGCCACGACGGCCGCCGTGCGGAGCGTCGTCATGGCGCGGGCGGGGCGTCGTGGGCACGGGCGCGGGGCGCGAGCGGCTCCAGGGCGAGCGCGTCGGGCGCGCGCCCGTCGCCCCCCGCGTCGTCGCGGAGCTGGCGGCGCAGGCGGCGGCCCTGGACGACGGCGTAGAGGGCCGGGATCATGACGAGCGTGTGGACCGTCGAGGTCACGAGCCCGCCGACCATGGGCGCGGCGATGCGCTGCATGATCTCGCCGCCGGTCCCGGTGCCGAGCATGGCGGGCGTGAGCCCCAATATCGTCGTGAAGACAGTCATCAGCTTGGGCCGGACGCGGTCGACGGCGCCCTCCTCCAAGGCGGCCTTCAAGCGCGGCACGCTCGTGAGCCAGCCGCGCTCGCGGTAGCGCGCGACGGCCTCGTCGAGGTAGACGTGCATGACCACGCCGGTCTCGGCCGCGAGCCCGGCGACGGCGATGAGCCCCACGCCGACGGCGATCGAGAAGTTGAACCCGAGCGCCAGCATGAGCCAGACGGCGCCGACGACCGCGAACGGGAGCGGGATCATCAGGAGCAGGGCCTCCTCGGCGCTCCGGAAGTGGAGGAACAGCAAGAGGAACACGACGGCGAGCGTGATGGGCACCAAGACCGCCAGCCGCCGGTTGGCCCGCTCCATGTACTCGTACTGCCCGCTCCACCGGATCGAGTAGCCCGGCGGGAGGTCGACGGCCGCCTCGACGGCCGCCTGGGCGTCCTGGACGTACGAGCCCACGTCGGCCCCCTCCTCCAGGTCCACGTAGACCCACGCGTTGGGGCGGGCGTTCTCGGACTTGATCATGGGCGGGCCGCTCACGAACGCGAACGTCGCCAGCTCGCCGAGCGGGACCTGGGCGCCGCCGGGCGTCGGCACGAGGACCTGCTGGAGCGCCGGGAGGTCGTCGCGGAGGCCGCGGGGGTAGCGGACGTTGACGCCGTAGCGCTCGAGCCCCTCGACGGTCGTCGTCACGTTCATCCCGCCGACGGCCGCCTGGAGCACGTCCTGGACGTCGCCCGACGTGAGCCCGTAGCGGGCGGCGGCGAAGCGGTCGACGGTGACGTCGAGGAAGCTCCCGCCCATGACGCGCTCGGCGTAGGCGCTCCGCGTGCCGGGGAGGGCCGAGACGGCCCGCTCGACCTGCTCGCCGAGCCGCTCCAGCGTCTCGAGGTCCTCGCCCGCGATCTTGACCCCGACCGGCGTCCGGATCCCGGTCGCGAGCATGTCGATCCGCGTCTTGATCGGCATGGTCCAGGCGTTGGTGAGGCCGGGGAACCGGATGGCCGCGTCGAACGCCCGCGTCAGGCTGTCGCGGTCGACGCCGTCGCGCCACTGGTCCTCGGGCTTCAAGATGATCGTCGTCTCGATCATCGAGAGCGGGGCCGGGTCCGTCGCCGTCTCGGCCCGGCCGATCTTGCCGAACACGCGCTCCACCTCGGGGAACGAGGCCAGGATCCGGTCGGTCCGCTGCAGGATGTTCTTGGCCTCCTGGGGCGAGACGCCCGGGAGCGTCGTCGGCATGTAGAGCATGTCGCCCTCCCAGAGCGGCGGCATGAACTCCGATCCGATCTGGGGGAACGGGACGTAGGTCTCACCCAGGAGCAGCCGCTGGACCGGGAGCACGGTCACGAACAGGAGCGAGAACCCGACCAGGAGCACGGCGCGCGGGTGCCGGAGTGTGCCCCGGATGACGGGCCGGTAGGCGGCGATGAAGAACCGGGCGACGGGGTTCTTCTGCTCCGACCGGATTTTCCCCTTGACGAAGACGGCCATGAGCGCCGGGACCAGGGTCACGGCGAGGATGGACGCCGCCGCCATCGAGAACGTCTTGGTGAGCGCGAGGGGCCGGAACATGCGGCCCTCGACCTGCTCCAGCGTGAACACGGGCAGGAACGAGACCGTCACGATCAGGAGCGAGAAGAACAGCGACGGCCCGACCTCTTTCGCGGCCTCGATCACGGCCCGGACGCGCTCGCCCTCCGCCAGCGGGGGCGGCTCGTCTGGGGCGGCCCCGCTGGCGGCCCCATCCCCCGTCCCGTATCCCTCCCTATCCCTCTTCGCCTCTCGCGCCCGCTCGATGTGCTTGTGGGCGTTCTCGACCATGACGAGCGAGGCGTCCACCATCACGCCGATGGCGATGGCGATCCCGCCCAGGCTCATGATGTTGGCGTTGATCCCCAGGAGCCGCATGACCCCGAGCGCGATCAGGATGCCGACCGGGACCGTCACGAGGGCGACGAACGCGCTCCGGACGTGGAGCAGGAACACGATGACCACGAGGGCCACGACCAGCATCTCCTCCCAGATCGTCGTCGAGAGCGCCGAGACGGCGCTCGCGATGAGCTCGGAGCGGTCGTACTCGGTGACGACCTCGACGCCAGGGGGCAGGCCCGGCGAGACCTCGGCGATCCGCTCCTTCACCGCGTCGATCGTCGCCTGGGCGTTCTCGCCGCTCCGCATGACGACGATGCCGCCGACGACCTCGCCCTCGCCGTTCACGTCGGCGATCCCGCGCCGGATCTCGGGGCCGAGGCGGACCTCAGCGATCTGCCCGACGGTGACGGGCGTCCCGCCCTCGGCCTTGACGACGACCTGGCGGATGTCGTCGAGGCCGGTGAGGTAGCCCTTCCCGCGGACGATGAACTCGCGCTCGCCGAGCTCCAAGAGCCGCCCGCCGACGTCGCGGTTGCTCCGACGGAGCGCGCTCGCGACCTGGCCGATGGGGACGCCGTAGGCCGCGAGCCGCTGGGGGTCGACGACGACCTGGTACTGCTTCTGGAACCCGCCGACCGTCGCCACCTCGGCCACGCCCTCGACGGCCTGGAGCTCGTAGCGGAGGTAGAAGTCCTGGACGGCCCGGAGCTGGGCGAGGTCGTACGTGCCCGTCGTGTCGCGCAGGCTGTACTGGTAGACCCAGCCGACGCCCGTCGCGTCCGGCCCCAAGGCGGGCGCGGCCTGATCGGGGAGCCGGTCCTGGACCTGGGAGAGGTACTCGAGGACGCGCGAGCGGGCCCAGTACAGGTCGGTCCCGTCCTCGAAGATGACGTAGACGAAGCTCGTCCCGAACATGGAGTACCCCCGGACGGTCCGGGCGCCCGGGACGGAGAGCATGGCCGAGGTGAGCGGGTAGGTCACCTGCTCCTCGACGATCTGCGGGCCCTGGCCGGCGTACTCGGTCCGGACGATGACCTGGACGTCGGAGAGGTCCGGGATCGCGTCGACGGGCGTCGTGAGCGCGGCCCACGCGCCGAGCCCGGCGACCATGAGCGTGACCAGCCCGATGAGGAGCCGGTTCTCGGCGCTCCACTCGATGAGGCGCTCGAGGGCGCCGTCTTTGGCTCTGGAATCTCGCATCACTCGGTGGGGAAGTCGTCGGTGTCGGCCATCTCCATCCCGCCGGTCATGGCCCCGAGCGACGCCGCGAGGCGGGCCTCGGAGTCGATCAAGAACTGGGCGCTCGTGACCACGCGGTCGCCGACGGCGAGGCCGGACAGGACGCGGACGACGCCGTCCCCCTCCTCCCCGATCGTGACGGGCTGGGGCCGGAAGCGGCCGTCGCCCAGGGCCAGGATCACGGCGGCCTCCCCGACGCCCTCGCCGCCCGTCCGGACGATGGCCTCGGTCGGGACGACCGGCCCCGACGCGCTCGCGGCGCCGAAGAGCGTGGCCGTGGCGTACATGCCCGGCCGGAGGCGCCCGCCCGCGTTGGCGAGCGTGATCCGGGCCGTGCCCGTCCGCGTCGACGGGTCGAGCGTGTCGTAGACGTAGTCGACGCGGCCCCGGAGCTCGTCGCCCGGCAGCGAGGTCACGGCCACGACGGCGCGCGTGCCGGGCGCGACCCAGCCGAGGTCCTGCTCGGGGACGTCGACCTGGAGGTAGAGCGCGCCGAGGTTCACGATGTCCATGAGCGGCATGCCGGGCGTGGCCTGCATGCCCTCGACGATCCGCTTGTTCTGGACCGTCCCGCTCGCGGGCGCGAAGAGCGTGATCCGCTCCTGGATCGTGCCCGAGCGCTCGACGGCCGCGATCTGCCCGGCCCCCAGCCCGAAGAGGCGGAGCCGGGTCCGGGCCGCCTCGACGAGCCGGGCCGCCCCCTCCCCGCCGCCCAAGAGCTCGCGGTTGCGGACGGCGAGGAGGAGCTCCTGCTGCGTCGAGACGAGCTCGGGGCTGTAGATCTCGAGGAGCGGCTGGCCCTGGCGGACGCGCTGGCCCTCGGTGTCGACGTAGAGCCGCTCGACGAACCCGCCGACCCGGAGCGTGACCGTCTCGCGCCCGGCGTCGCGGGCCTCGAACGTGCCCGTCGTGCGCAACGTCCGCTCGATCTGGCCCGTGGCGACGAGGGCCGTCCGGACGCCGATGTTCTGCAACGTGACCGGGTCGATCTCGACGGTCCCGGCCGGGGCGCCGGACACGGGCACGGGCTCGAGGTCCATCCCACAGATCGGGCACGTCCCCGGCTCGTCCTCGACGATCCACGGGTGCATCCCCGACTGGTAGACCACGCCGTCGCCGTTGGCGTCGAACTGGGCGAGACCGCCCGGGGAGCCGTCGCCGGAGGCCGCCGCGCCGCCGGGCGCCTCGGCGGGCGGGGCGTCGGCGACGGCGTCGGACGAGTCGCCCCGCGTGAGCGCCCACGTCAGGCCGACGGCCGCCACGAGGGCGAGGAGGGCGAGCATGACCCAGCGGGCGCGGCGGGGGCGACCGTCGCGGGGCGCCTCGTCGTAGGGATCGGCCGGGTCGGGCGCGTCCACCGGGGGCGGGGCGGGCGGGGTCTGGGTGTCGGGGGTCATCGGTCCTGGAGGGGAGAGACGGCGGGGGTGGTGAGGCCGACGGCGCGGGCGAGGTCGGCGGCCGCGTCGAGGAGCCGGGCGCGGGCGTCGACGAGGCCGAGCTGGACCTGGAACCGGGCGCGCTCGGCGTCGAGGAAGGCGAGGAAGTCGACCGTGCCGGTCGTGTAGCCCGCGAGCGCGGACTCGACGGTCGTGAGCGACTGCGGGAGCAGGACGTCGCGGTACAGCGCGACGGACTCGGCGGCGCGGCGGGCGTCGGAGAGCGCGTCGGCCACGTCGGCCTGGACGGCGGTCTCCGTGGCCTGGAGGCGGGCCTGGGCGGCCCGCTGGCGGAGCCGGGCCTCGTCCACGCCCGCGCGGAGCCGGTCGCGCCCGAGCGGGATGCGGACCGAGGCCATCAGCCCGAGCGCGTCGCGGCCCGTCGCCGTCGGCGGCGCGTCGGCGGGCGCGACGTCGGTGTAGACGACGCCGACGCCGAGGTCCGGGTAGTAGGCCCGCTCGGCGAGCGCCACGTCGGCCTCGGCCTGCACGATGCGGGCCTGGGCCTGGGCCACCTCGGGGCGGAGGCCCAGGGCGAGCGCGTCGAGGTCGAGGTCTGTGGGGAGCGCGGGCGGCGGCGTGACGACGCGGCCCACGGTGAGGCCCGGCCGGTCGAGCACGCGGGCGAGCGCCTGGACGGCCCGGTCGCGCTGGCGGCCCAGCTCGATGAGCCGCTCCGCCAGCCGCTGCCGTTCGAGCTGGACCTGGAGGACGGCGCCCTGGGGACCTCGCCCGACCTCGTAGCGGACCGCCGCGGCCTCGGCGAAGGCGTCCAGCCGCGCCTGGAACGAGCGGACGACCTCGGCCGCCTCCTGCGTCCGCACCAGGTCGGCGTAGGCCCGCGTCGCGCGCTGGCCGAGGTCGAGGGCCGTCACGTCGGCGCCGATCCGGGCCGCCTCGGCGGCGGCGTCGGCCGCGTCGCGGCGGAGGCCGAGCGTGCCGGGCCAGGGGAGCATCTGCTCGACGCGCCACTGGCTCCGCTGCGTGCCCCGCGCCGTGAGGATGGGGTACGGGGCGACCATGACCGACGCGGTCGGGTCGGGGAGCGCGCCGACCTGGTCGCCGCGGCGCGCGAGCGCACGGGCGTCCAAGCGGGCAGCCTGGAGCGTGGGGTTGTCCGCGTAGAGGGCGCCGAGGACGGCGTCGAGGCGGAGGGTGTCGGGGGCCTGGGCGCGGGCGTGGGGTGCCGCGGCGGCCAGGCCCGCCAGCAGCGCGAGGCGCGCTA
>Ga0310345_10000252_pt1 | contig 97360 bp, 85 predicted proteins | sample HC15DNA20500_MG_FD_204667 | JGI IMG/M metagenome (GOLD analysis project Ga0310345, IMG submission 204667) | Marine microbial communities from station ALOHA, North Pacific Subtropical Gyre - HC15-DNA-20-500_MG | ecosystem: Environmental > Aquatic > Marine > Oceanic | place: Pacific Ocean: North... | reverse complement strand
CAGCCGTACCGCAGTTGGCATAGGCCGAGACTGCGTTGTCGAGGATGGTCGCTGCTTCCGGAGTGATGTCCGATTTGTCCCAGTTGAAGAAGACGATGTACGGACCCGTCTCGCAGACCGGCGCCGGGGGCGCCGGGGGCGCCGGAGGCGCCGGAGGCGGCGGCGGGGGAGGCGGAGGCGGAGGCGGCGGCGGAGGAGGCGGTGCTTCCGGAGCGCCGAAATTGAATGCCAGCGTACCGAGGATCGAATGCGAAGACCAGTCGCCTTCCACGATGGAAGTGCCGAAGGATCCACCGAGGCGATAGTCGGGCACATTGAAGAAGCGATAGCGCAGGCCGACATCGATAGTGTCGGTCAGCGGAGCACGAACGCCCGCCAGAGCCTGCCAGGCGAATTCCCACTCATCGCCATTGACGAGGTTCTGCTCCGCTCCGGCAGGAGTAATGGAGATCGACTGGTCGATAATGGCGCTACCTGCACCGGCACCGATAAAACCCTGGATTCCGTCGTCGCTGCCGAAATCGAGCAATACGTTGCCCATCAGGCTGGCGGCCGAAGAACTGCCGAGCAGCAGGCCGGAGCCGAACGTACCCGCCGGAGTGACGAGTTCGTCGTGATCGGCCTTGCGATAGCTCGCTTCCACTTCGACGCGGAAGGCGCCGTAGTCGTAACCGAGAATGGCAGTGCCGTCGAAGCCGTAATCCGGCTCGAGCGTGACTACCGTCCCGGTGGCGGGGTTGACTTCGGTCAGGTCGAAATCATCGACGGCCATCGGACCGAAGCCGAATTCGATGTAAGCCGCATCGTCTTTCGCCACCGCAGGAGCGGCAAGCGCGGTCGAGCACAAGGCCAGACCCAGTGTTATCTTGCGCATGATTCCCTCATTATCTTGAAAACAGGCGATTGCCTCTTTGCAAACGCGTGTGACAAGTGAGTCCGTCGCAAGCGGGATTCATTCTTATTTCTGTAATAATGAGGCGGTTCGCGGCGAGCGCTATCCCCGCTTGCGGACTTGCGCGTAACTTCCCAGCAGACGGACACCGTTGGTCTGGAATGCCAGTTCTTCCAGCGCGGCATCGACCCGCGGCTCGCCCGGGGCGCCTTCGATATCGGCGAAGAATTGCGTGGCCGCGAAGCTCGCACCCTTCTGGTAGCTTTCCAGCTTGGTCATATTGACCCCGTTGGTGGCAAAGCAACCGAGCGCCTTGTAGAGCGCAGCGGGGATGTTCTTCACCTCGAAGATGAAGGTTGTCATGGCCTGCGCGCCTACCAGTTCCGCCGGATCGAGTGCGTCCTTCGCCAGCACCACGAAACGCGTGGTATTATCGGGCGCATCCTCGACCTCGCGCTCGACAATCTCGAGACCGTAAAGATCCGCTGCCAGTGCCGGGGCAATGGCGGCTACATCGGTCCGGCCGCTTTCCGCCACGAAGGCCGCAGCGCCCGCAGTATCCGCATGGCTGAGACCGACGATGCCGCGCTCGGACAGGAACCTGTGCGACTGGCCGAGCGCCTGCGGATGGCTGTAGGCCACCTCGAACGGCCCCTTGCCGAGTGCCATCAGGCAGTGGGTGATCCGCATGAAGTGTTCGGCGACAATCGACAGGCCACTTTCTGGCAGGAGGAAATGGATATCCGCCACGCGCCCATGCTGACTGTTTTCGATCGGGATCATGGCGCAACCCGCCGCCCCGGTATCCACCGCTTCCAGCGCGTCTTCGAAGCTGAAACAGGGCAAGGGCAAGGCGTCGGGGGCGAACTGCATGGCCGCCTGGTGCGAATTCGATCCCGGCGCACCGCCGAAAGCGATCGCGCGCTGGGGTTCGTCGGCGGCAGCGGCGCGCATCGAATCGACGAGGGCGAGGGCGGGTTTGGCGAACTGACGCATGGTGCCTTGCGCGTTAAGCGGGCCGTCTCCGGTCATCAAGCGCTATTGCAGCCTGCGCACTTGCGAAAGGCGGGCTTGCGCACTAGAGCGGCGCGCAACCATCAGACCAACCGATTTTCGCCGGGTATTTTACGCAATGGACGATCGTTTCAACACCGCTGCAGGCTGGGTCCTCTTCGCAGGTATCGTTGCGCTGGGCGGCTCCATCGTTTCGGGCATGTATTTCGCTGCGGACAAGCATGCGCATGTCGAGGAACCGGGCTTCTTCATCGAAGGTGAAGCCGAAGAAGGCGGCGCCGATTCCGGACCAGACCTCGGCACCCTGCTCGCCAGCGCCGATGCGTCTGCGGGTGAAAAGGTTTTCGCCAAGTGCACCGCTTGCCACACTATCGAGCAGGGCGGCGCCAACGGCATCGGCCCGAATCTGTATGGTGTGATGGGTGAGCCGATCGGTACCGGCCATGAGGGCTTTGCCTTTTCCAGCGCACTAAGCGGTCATGGCGGGACCTGGACGTGGGAGAACATGAACGAGTGGCTCACCAGCCCGCGTGCTTTCGCCAACGGCACCAAGATGAGCTTCGCCGGACTTTCTAAAGCTGAAGATCGCGCCAATGTGATGGAATTCCTTGCCGCCAATGGCGGTGCGCCCGCCAAGCCTGCACCTGCCGCACCCGAAGCGGAAGAGGGTGGTGAGGAAGCCGCGGCGGTCGAGGGTGAAGAACCCACCGAAGCCGAAGCCGCCGGTGCCACGGGCGCCGACGAACCCGTTGCTTCGGACAATGCGGCAACCGACGCTGGCGGTGCTGCCAAGCCCGGCGAATAATCTTAGATACGAATCGTGATTGAAAGGCCTCGCTTCGGCGGGGCCTTTTTCGTTTGGCGCTTCAGCCCTTGAAGCCCTGCGCGATGACGTACCACTCGCTCGAGCCCTTGCGGCTCGCGGGCGGCTTGGCGTGCTTCACCGTCCTGAAATGCTGTTTCAAAAGCTTGAGCAGATTGGTGTCGGTGCCGCCAGCCAGCACCTTGGCAAGGTAGGTGCCGCCCGGCGCAAGGTTCTCGATTGCGAACCATGCGCCCGCCTCGACCAGCCCCATGGTACGCAAATGATCGGTCTGCTTGTGGCCGACGGTGTTGGCAGCCATGTCGCTCATCACCAGTTCCGCCTTGCCGCCTAGGGCATCTTCCAGCACTGCGGGTGCCTCATCATCCATGAAGTCCATCTGGAAAATCGTGACACCTTCGATCGGCTCGACTTCCAGAAGGTCGATCCCGACCACATGCGCCTTGGGCTTGAGCTTGCGCACGACCTGACTCCAGCCGCCCGGCGCAATGCCGAGGTCGACAACACGGGTGACACCCTTGAGCAGGTCGAACTTCTCGTCCAGCTCGATCAGCTTGTAGGCCGCCCGGCTGCGATAGCCTTCCGCTTTAGCTTGTTTGACATAAGGGTCGTTGAGCTGACGCTGCAGCCAGCGGGTCGAGCTGGCCGTACGCTTCTTGGCGGTGCGCACCCGCGTATCGCGATCTTTTCCGGACCTAGACATCCTGTTCACGCATTCTCTGCAACGTCGCGCGGCTGCGCTCCCCTTCGGCATCGGCTGCGATCAGGCTGCGCAATATGCCTTCGCGGATACCTCTGTCGGCTACGCCCAGTTGCTCGGCGGGCCAGATGTCGAGAATCGATTCGAGGATGGCGCAGCCGGCGATGACGAGGTTTGCCCTGTCGTCGCCGATACAGGGTAGCCGCTTGCGATCGACTGCGCTCATGCGAGACAGACGGCCGGAAATCTCGCGCATGGATTGCGATGGCACGATCAGCCCGTCTACCGCTTGGCGGTCGTATTGCGGCAGTTCGAGATGGAGGCTGGCGAGGGTGGTCACCGTCCCGCTTGTGCCCAGCAGGCGGATCGGTTCGGGCGACGCGGTATGCTCGCGGATCCGCTCGGCGAACTCGGCAAAACTCCGGCCGACGGTGCGACGCATGCTCACGTAACGGTCGAGCCGGGCATCTTCGCTTTCATCCGACCCGTCGACGGTGTCGGTCAGCGAGACCACGCCCCACGGTACGCTGATCCAGTCGACGATACGCGGCACCTTCTCGGCCGGCTGGACCAGCACCAACTCGGTGGACCCGCCACCGATATCGAAGATGATAGCGGGGCCATTGCCTTCTTCGAGCAGGATGTGGCAGCCAAGCACGGCAAGCCGCGCTTCTTCCTGTGCGGAGATGATATCGAGCATGATGCCGGTTTCCCGCCTCACCCGCTCGATGAAGGCGTCGCCATTGCAGGCACGACGGCAGGCCTCCGTGGCTACCGAGCGGGCGAGCCGGACATTGCGGCGGCGCAGCTTTTCCGCGCACACATGCAGTGCGGCCATGGTGCGCTCCATCGCTTCGTCCGACAGCTTGCCGCTCGCGGCCAGCCCTTCGCCGAGCTTCACGACGCGGCTGAAGGCATCAATGACGGTAAAGTTCTCACCCGAAGGCCGCGCGATCAGCAGGCGACAGTTATTGGTGCCGAGATCGAGCGCTGCATAAGCCTGCTTACGCGGCATGCGCACCGTCTGATCATGCTGCGCAGATTTCGGGCGTGACGGGAATGTGCCATCGCGGCGGGGCGGATTACGCCTGTCGCCTTGCTTGGCTTCGGGCCGGGAGGGGCGCTTGTAGCGAAAATCGGCTACCTTGCCGGACTTGCCGCCCCGTTGTGTCCCGTGCCCCCTTGTCGTGTCCGGCGGAGGATGGTCCGCCATTTCGAGAGCTTTCTTTATTCCTCCCGCGCAAACCAACGTGCGCGGGGACTTGCCCGCGATGCTAGCGGCGAAGCGTGGGCGGGGCAAGAGCGTGCACGCCGCGCGGGGTTGACCTCGTGCGGCGACGAAACTAGATGCGCGGCCTCTCCTCCGGAGCGGTACGCGATTCTCGCCCGCCCGGACGGCTGATGCCCCGTCGTCTAATGGTAAGACTACGGACTCTGACTCCGTCAATTGAGGTTCGAATCCTCACGGGGCATCCATTCTCCCGCACGCCCGTTGCCAAAGCCGCTTTCCCGCGCCAGACAGGTTGCAATGGGAGACGGACATTTGAGCGAGACCTTTCCGGAAATCCGCGAGGCGGTGCGGCGGCTATGCGGCAAATTCCCAGGCGAATACTGGCGCGCGCTTGATCGCGAGCGTTCCTATCCCGGCGAATTCGTCGCCGCGCTGACCGAGGCCGGGTTCCTGTCGGTCCTGATCCCCGAAGCATATGGCGGTTCGGGACTGGGGCTGGAAGCGGCGACGGCTGTGCTCGAGGAAATCCATCGTTCTGGCTCGAACGGCGGGGCATGCCATGCGCAGATGTACACCATGGGCACACTGCTCAAGCACGGCTCGGAAGAACAGAAGCGCGCATACTTGCCCAGGATCGCCAGCGGCGAATTGCGGCTCCAGGCTTTCGGCGTGACCGAACCGGGTGCCGGGACCGATACCACACGTATATCGACCTTCGCGCGCCGCGATGGCAACGAATACGTGGTGAACGGCCAGAAAATCTGGATCAGCCGCGCCGAGCATTCCGATCTGATGGTTCTGCTGTGCCGCACGACCCCGCGCGATGAGTGCGCCAAGCCTTCCGACGGGATGAGTGTGCTGCTGGTCGATATGCGCGAGGCGATCGGCAACGGTCTTACCATCCGTCCCGTGCGCACCATGCTCAACCACGCGACGACCGAACTGTTCTTCGACGATCTGCGCGTGCCTGCAAGCGCGCTGATCGGTGAGGAAGGCAAGGGCTTCCGCTACATTCTCTCGGGCATGAATGCCGAGCGTATCCTGATCGCCAGTGAGTGCATTGGCGACGGGCGTTTCTTCATCGACCGCGCGAGTGCCTATGCGAAGGATCGCAATGTCTTCGGCCGCGCGATTGGTGAGAATCAGGGTGTCCAGTTCCCGATCGCGCGCGCCTATGTTCAGCTATCCGCTGCGGCGGAGATGGTCACCAAGGCGGCACGCATGTTCGATGCTGGCGAGACTGCGGGAACCGAGGCCAATATGGCCAAGATGCTGGCGAGCGAGGCGAGCTGGTTCGCTGCAGATATGTGTATCCAGACCCATGGTGGTTTCGGCTTTGCCGAGGAATACGACATCGAACGCAAGTTTCGCGAGACGCGGCTTTACCAGGTCGCGCCGATTAGCACGAATCTGATCCTCAGCCATGTGGCGACGCATGTGCTGGATCTGCCCAAGAGTTTCTGAGGAGAGAAATCATGTCGAGCAACGGTCCGCTGACCGGCCTCAAGGTCGTCGAATTTCAGGGTATCGGCCCCGGTCCCCATGTCGCGATGATGCTGGCAGATATGGGCGCGGAAGTCGTGCGGATCGAGCGACTGGGCAATCAGCCGCTGAATCCGGTAGTCGAACGGGCCCGCCATCGTGTTGCAGTCGACCTCAAGAGCGAGGCGGGGCAGGCCCTCGTCAAGACGGCGCTGGCGCACGCGGATGTGCTTGTCGAAGGTTTCCGTCCGGGCGTGATGGAACGGTTGGGACTGGGGCCGGAAGAGATGCTCGCGGCCAATCCGCGGCTGATTTACGCGCGCATGACGGGTTGGGGGCAGGACGGCCCGCTGGCGCAGGCCGCGGGGCACGATCTCAACTATATTGCCGTTACCGGCGCCCTCGATGCGATCGGAAAGCGCAGTGAACTGCCCGTGCCGCCGCAGAACCTCGTCGGCGATTTCGGGGGTGGATCGACATATTGCGCCATGGGCATTCTGGCCGCGTTGTTCGAGCGCCAGTCGAGCGGTAAGGGCCAGGTGGTCGACGCCGCGATCGTCGATGGCGTGACCAGCCTGATGAGCTTCTTTTATGGCCAGCCGCACAGCGCGCTGCGTACGGTCGAACGTGGTGCCGGCCTGCTTGGCGGGGCGGCGCATTTCTACCGTTGCTACACCTGCAAGGACGGCAAGGAGATCAGCGTCGGGGCGATCGAGCCGCAGTTCTATGCGGAACTGCTCCAGCGCGTCGACGCGCCGGAACATTTGCGCGAGGCGCAGATGGATACAGCGAAATGGGACAGCTACGCCGAGGATTTGGCCGCTCTCTTCGCTACGAAGACGCAGGACGAATGGTGCGAACTGCTCGAAGGCACCGACGCCTGCTTCGCGCCGGTCGTCCCGCTCGATCATGCGAAGGACCACCCGCATATGAAGGCGCGGGGTACCTTCGTCGAACATGGCGGGCGCTGGCACACTGCGCCGGCACCGCGTTTCGACCGCACGCCCAATAGCATCCGCGACAGCGTGGAAGACGGTGACGAGGTGGTGGCGCGCTGGGCCGAAGGTGGCTAGACGAGCGCGCAAAGGAGAGAGACCTATGCGCGATTGCACCAAGTTTTACATAGACGGCGCTTGGATCGACCCGGTTGAGGAACACACCGTGGCGGTCGAAAACCCGGCCACCGAAGAAACCATCGGCCATATCAGCTTCGGCACCAAGGCCGATGTCGACAAGGCCGTGGTGGCCGCGCGGCGCGCCTTCGAAACCTTCAGCCAGACGAGCAAGGAAGAACGCCTTGCTCTGCTGCGCGCGATCCAGGCCGAGATCGAGAACCGCAAGGAAGATCTCGCCACCGCCGTCAGCGACGAGATGGGCGCGCCGATGAGCCTGGCGAACGGCCCGCATGTCGGGTTGCTCGCCGGACACTGCCAGAAGGCCATCGAGGTCCTTGAGGGTTTCGACTTCGAACGGCAGGACGGCCCGACATTGCATGTGTGGGAACCGATCGGCGTGGTCGGCATGATCACGCCGTGGAACTGGCCGCTGAACCAGATCGCCTGCAAGGTCTTCCCCGCACTGGCGACCGGCAACACGATGGTGCTCAAGCCTTCGGAAATCGCACCGTTCAACGCCTATATCTTTGCCGAGATCATGGATGCCGCAGGCGTTCCGGCGGGTGTGTTCAACCTCGTCAACGGCGACGGACCGGGCGTGGGCGAGGCGATCAGCGGCCATCCCGACATCGACATGGTCAGCTTCACCGGTTCGACCCGCGCCGGCGTCCTCATCGCCAAGAACGCTGCCGATACCGTCAAGCGCGTCGCGCAGGAACTGGGCGGCAAGAGCCCGAATATCGTGCTCGACGACGGCGCTTTCGCGAAATCGGTTGCCAAGGGTACGGTCGCGATGATGGGCAATTCGGGTCAGACCTGCACCGCGCCCAGCCGCATGCTCGTGCCGCACAAGCGGATGGAAGAGGCCAAGGCCGCAGCGAAAGAAGCGGCCGAAGGCGTGATCCCCGGCGACCCCAAGGGCAATGCGGCGATCGGCCCGGTCGTCTCGCGCACGCAGTGGGACAAGATTCAGGGCCTGATCGAGAAAGGCATCGAGGAAGGCGCGACGCTGGTCGCGGGCGGTCCGGGCAAGCCCGAGGGCCTGGAGACCGGGCACTACGTCAAGCCGACCGTCTTCGCCGATGTCGACAACGACATGACCATCGCGCGCGAGGAAATCTTCGGCCCGGTGCTCTGCATCCTCGGCTACGAGGATTACGACGACGCCATCCGCATCGCCAACGACACCGAATACGGTCTCGCCAGCGCGGTGACCGGCGAGGATATCGAACTTGCCCGCAGCCTCGCCAAGCGCATTCGCGCCGGGCGCGTCGCGATCAACGGCGGCTACGATATGAATGCGGCCTTCGGTGGCTACAAGAAGTCGGGCAATGGCCGCGAATGGGGCGAATGGGGCTTCCACGACTTCCTCGAAGTCAAAGCCGTGATGGGGCATGGCTGATGGCGGGCAGGCATTTCGACGAATGGCAGGTCGGCGACAAGCTGACCCATGACATCCGCCGCACGGTGACCGAGGCGGACAACCTCTTCTTCACCGTGATGACCCACAATCCGCAGCCGCTGCATCTAGACGTGGAAGCGGCTAAGGCGAGCGAATTCGGGCAGATCCTGGTCAACGGGACCTATACCTTCTCGCTCATGGTGGGGCTGAGCGTCGGCGACACGACGCTCGGCACGCTTGTCGCAAATCTCGGTTACGACAAGCTGGTCATGCCGAAGCCCGTCTTCATCGGCGATACCTTGCACGCGACGAGCGAGGTGATCGGCCTGCGCGAAAGCAAGTCGCGCCCGGATACGGGCATCGTCACCTTTCTGCACGAGGCGGTGAACCAGCGCGGCGAGGTCGTGTGCCGGTGCGAGCGATCGGCATTGCTGAAAAAATCGAGCTGACCGGCGCGTAACCTTTTGACGCTTTGGGCGTTTGGTGCGCAGGGAAGAGAGAATTGGCGCATCACGAACCTTCCAGCGTAACCGAAGTGCTGGGCGAGCTCGACGAGCTTGCCTCGCATGGCGATACGGTCTGCGTGGCCGATGTGCTCGACGATTTCGGTGGTCGCAGCTTCGGGCCTTTCATCATGATCCCGGCACTGCTGGAGATCACGCCGGTCGGGGGTATCCCCGGGGTGCCCACCGCGCTTGCATTGTTCATCGCATTGATCGCGATCCAGCTTCTGATGGCGCGCGACCATGTGTGGATGCCGGAGTTCGTGCAGCAGCGCGCGGTCGGCTCGAAAAAGCTGCACAAGGCGGTCGGCAAGCTGCGCGGCCTTGCCGGCTTTCTCGACCGGTATAGCGAAGGGCGGCTGGAAGTGTTGACCGAGGGCGTGGCGATCAAGCTGGTCGCGCTTGTCATAATCGCGCTGTGCTGCACCGTTCCGCCACTGGAGTTCCTGCCCTTCGCCAGTTCCATCCCGATGCTGGCCATCGCAGTGCTGGGCATGGCCCTGACCGTGCGCGATGGTGCCCTGGTGCTCGGCTCGCTGATATTCACTGCCATCGCGACGGCGCTGGGCATCTATATGTACATCAATTCCTCAGGCGACGGCAGCGGGTTGCCCTTTTTCTGATTTCCACCGCCCTTGACCCCAGGGTGGAGCATGGCGCACATTCGGTTGCAATTGGCAATCGGGAGGGGAGAGCCATGAAAAGGATCGGTCGAAGCTGGGCCGCGCTGGCAGTGATGGCCTTGTCTGCATGCAATTTTGCAGGCGAAGGCGAGCCGACCGAAGCCCAGCGTGGCGACGGTAGCGACACCATCGAACTCGCCGAGTTCCCCGACCGGCCTTATTGGGGCGATACGCATCTCCACACCGATATCTCGGTCGACGCTTTCGGTTTCGGCGTTCGATTGGGTGCTGAAGAAGCGCTGAAATTTGCGCGCGGCGACAAGGTCACCGCGACCACGGGGATGGAAGCACAACTCGCACGGCCGCTCGATTTCCTCGTGATCGCGGATCACTCCGACGCGATGGGCGCGACCCGGCGCCTGTACGATGCGCCACGTATGCTGATCCGCGACCCTACACTGCGGCGGTGGCACGACATGATGCACGAAAGCCCCGAGCAATCGACTCGCGCGGTGGCCGAACTCATCACTGCGGCGGCGAATGACCAGATACCCGCCGCGCTGCGCGATCCCGAACGGCAGGCGGCGGCCACGCGCGAACTGTGGGACAACCACCTCGCCATCCTCGACCGCTACAACCGGCCGGGCGAATTCACCGCATTTGCCGGCTTCGAATGGACGCTGATGCCGGATGGCAACAATCTCCATCGCGTGGTGATGTTCAAGGATGGCAGCGCCAAGACGAGCCAGGTGGTTCCGTTTCCCGGCCTCGATACCGAGACCGGCGACCTATGGGATTACATGGAGGCCTATGAGGCCAATACAGGCGGGCAGGTGCTGGCCATTCCGCACAATTCCAACCTGTCGAACGGGATGATGTTCGACCTCGTCGGCCCGGATGGCGGAGCGATGAGCGCCGATTACGCCCGCCGCCGGGCGCGCTGGGAGCCGGTGGTCGAGGCCACCCAGATCAAGGGCGACAGCGAAACCCATCCCTTCCTCTCGCCCAACGACGAATTTGCCGCTTTCGGGGTCGCTGGCTGGGAGCTGGGCAACCTTCCGCTGACGCAAAGAACCACGCCCGACATGTTTGCCGGCAGCTATGTCCGCAGCGCCTTGCTACGCGGTCTGACGCTCGAACAGCAGATGGGTGTGAACCCCTACGCCTTCGGCCTCATTGGCTCGACCGACAGCCATACTGCGCTGGCCACGGGTGATGAGGACAATTTCTTCGGCAAGCACACGGGTGTGGAGCCACGCAAGGGCCGGGCGATGGAGAGCCAGAACCTCGGCACGCGGGTCGGGCGCTTCGGCTGGCACTACCTCGCCGGAGGCTATGCCGCAGCCTGGGCGCGCGGCAATACGCGTGCGGAAATCTTCGATGCGTTCATGCGGCGCGAGGTCTACGCGACCACTGGCCCGCGCATGGTATTGCGCCTCTTCGCCGGCTTCGATTTTACCGAGGACGATTGGGAAGGCGAATGGGTGCGCGCCGGATATACCGGCGGCGTGCCGATGGGCGGGGAACTGCAAGACACCGGCCGCGCTCCGGTATTCCTGATCTCCGCCCTCAAGGATCCTGAAGGCGCCAATCTCGACCGGGTGCAGGTTGTCAAAGGCTGGATCGATGCGAATGGGGAGGCGCAGGAACGCGTCTATGACGTCGCCTGGTCGGATATGGACGGAGAGCGCAAGCGAGTGGGCGGAAAAGTGCCGGCGGTTGGCGACACCGTCACCCGGAGCGAGGCGACTTACGCGAATTCGATCGGTGCCGCCGAACTGAGAGCGACGTGGCGCGATCCCGATTACCGATCCGGCCAGCGGGCCTTCTACTATGTCCGTGCGATCGAAATTCCGACGCCGAGCTGGGTGCTGTTCGATGCCAAGCGCTTCGGCCTCGACCTGGCGAGTGACGTGATCGAGGCCAACGTGATCCAGGAACGCGCCTATTCCTCGCCCGTCTGGCTGAAGCCCCGAAGGGGCCCGGACGATGCACCCCGCATCATGGGCAAAGGATGATCCGCAAGCTGCTGCGCGATCCACTCGCGCATTTCCTCGTTGCCGGGGCGGCGATCTGGGGGGCGCTTGCGCTGACGGGCGATCCGGTCGATCCGGCAAGCCGCACCATCGAACTTTCGCGTGAGCGACAGGCGGGGATCGCGTTCGGCTTCGAACGCATGATGGGCCGCCCGCCGACCGATGCCGAGATGGATGCGGCAATCGAACGCTGGGTGCGCGAGGAAGTGCTCTATCGCGAAGCGCTGCGGCTCGGCCTCGAAGATGGCGATGCCGTGGTCCGGCGGCGGCTCGCGACCAAGATGGACGAGCTCGCCGGGGCCGAGGCAGAAGTGGTGCAGCCATCGGATGCTGCGCTTGAGCAATGGCTGGTCGCCCATGCTGGCGAATACCAGCGCGGCGGAGCGGTCAGTTTCGAGCAGATCTATTTCGCCAGCGAAGATGCGGCGCGTGCGGCATCAGGAACCGAAAGCCCGAAAGGCGAAGCGATCAGCCTGCCTCGAAGCGTCGAGCGAAAATCGCGCGAAGAGGTAGCGCAAGTCTTCGGCCAGCAATTTGCCGATGCGCTGTGGCAATCGACGGCCGGGCCTGAATGGCAGGGCCCGATCCGGTCGGGCTATGGCTGGCATCTCATCCGCTTTCAGCAGCGCGAGGAAGGCCATACGCCGCCGCTTGCCGAGATCCGTGAGCGGGTTGAGGCCGACTGGCGCAGCGCGACCATCGCCGAGCGTCGCAGGCGCGCATATGCGCTGCTGCGCGAGGCCTACACCATCGACGTCGAATGATCCACTGGCTGGTCGCCCTGTGCCTGTTCGCTCTCGGCACGCCTGCTCTGGCGGACGAGATGCGCCCGGTCGTGATCCAGTTCGAGCAGGTTTCGCAGGACCGGTGGCAGCTCGGCTGGCGGCAGCCGATTGCCAGTCCCGCCGATGATCGCAGTGCCGTCCCGCAGATTCCTGGAAATTGCCGTCTTGCAGGGAAGATACAGAGGCATATGGCGCCGCTCGCCGCCATCGGCAATGCGCCGGTCGTCTGCGACGATACTGTCGTAGGGGAAACCATCGGTTGGCCTGCCTTTCCCGGCCATGGCGAGGCGATCCTCCGCGTCGCCCCGCTCGACCGACCCTTGCAGGTCTATCGCCTGACGCCCGAGGAGCCGGTTGCCATCATCGCGGCAAAGCCTTCTGCATCGCAGGTCTGGCGCAGCTACTTCGTGATTGGCGTCGAGCACATTCTTGCCGGATGGGATCATCTTCTCTTCGTCATCGCGCTGGTCTTGCTGGTTGCCCGACCCTGGCCCGTCGCGAAGGCGGCTACGGCCTTCACGATCGCGCATTCGATCACGCTGGCTGCTGTGACATTGGGTTTCGGCGGCATTCGCCAGGATCTCGTCGAGGCGCTGATCGCGCTGTCCATCGTCTTTCTTGCCGTCGAAATCGCACGCGGCAGACGGGATACGATCACGCAGCGCCTTCCCTGGCTGGTCGCTTTCGCCTTCGGCCTGCTGCACGGCTTCGGCTTTGCCGGGGCCTTGCGCGAAATCGGCTTGCCCGAAGGCGAGGTGCCCGCCGCGTTGGTGAGCTTCAATCTCGGGGTAGAGGCCGGACAACTGCTGGTGATCGGAGCCGTGCTGATAGTCGTGGCGCTGCTACGACGTCTGCGACCCGGGGCCCTGCCGTGGATGCTTCGACTGGCATCCTATCCTATCGGTGTGATCGGCGCGTACTGGATGATCGACCGCCTGATTGGCTGAGAGCGGAAATTTGGCGGATCGGTTCAACTTGCCATTCACCTGTCGCACCCTACATTATCGGGAATGAAAGGAACCCGCGCATGAGCGAGCAGAATTCCCCGCCCGAGCCGGAAGGCAACGGGCCGAATCCCTGGGTGAAGAGCCTGATGATCTGGGGCGGCATTTTCCTCGCCCTGCTGATGGTCGTCTCGGTCTTCGGCGGGGGAACCGGGGGCGGTGGTGCACAGCTGCTCTATTCCGATTTCCGCGACAAGGTCGCCGAAGGATCGGTTGCCAGCGTGCAGATTTCCGAAACGCAGATCGTCGGCGAGATGAAGAATGGCGAGCAGTTCTCGACCATTCCCGTCGCCAACGACACATCGCTGCCGCAGCTGCTGGAAGACAATGGCGTGCGCTATTCGGGCGCGGAAGCCGATAGCGGCAATATCCTGCTCTATGCGCTGATCCAGATCCTGCCCTTCGTGCTGATCCTGGGCATCGCCTTCTTCGCGCTTCGCCAGGTGCAGAAGGGCGGCGGCGCGGGCGGTGCCATGGGCTTTGGCAAATCCAAGGCCAAGCTGCTGACCGAGCGCCAGGGCAAGGTGACCTTCGAGGATGTCGCCGGCATCGACGAGGCGCGCGAGGAACTGGAAGAGATCGTCGAGTTCCTCAAGGACCCCCAGCGCTTCTCCAAGCTGGGCGGACAGATCCCCAAGGGCGCGCTGCTGGTCGGCTCGCCCGGTACCGGTAAAACGCTGCTGGCCCGCGCGATCGCGGGCGAGGCGGGCGTGCCGTTCTTCACCATTTCGGGGTCCGACTTCGTCGAAATGTTCGTCGGCGTCGGCGCAAGCCGTGTGCGCGATATGTTCGAACAGGCGAAGAAGAATGCGCCCTGCATCCTGTTCATCGACGAAATCGATGCAGTCGGTCGGTCGCGCGGCCACGGCCTCGGCAATTCGAACGACGAGCGCGAGCAGACGCTGAACCAGTTGCTGGTCGAGATGGACGGGTTCGAAGCCAATGAAGGCATCATCATCATCGCCGCGACCAACCGTCCCGACGTGCTCGACCCGGCATTGCTGCGTCCGGGCCGTTTCGACCGCCAGGTCGTGGTGCCGGTGCCCGATATCGAGGGGCGCGAGAAAATTCTCGCCGTGCACATGAAGAAGGTGCCGCTGGCACCCGACGTCAATCCGCGCACCATCGCGCGCGGCACGCCCGGCTTCTCGGGCGCGGATCTTGCCAATCTCGTCAACGAGGCGGCTCTGCTAGCGGCGCGCCGCAACAAGCGCCTCGTGGCGATGCAGGAATTCGAAGACGCCAAGGACAAGGTCATGATGGGCGCGGAGCGGCGCAGCATGGTCATGACCGAGGATGAGAAGAAGATGACCGCCTATCACGAGGCCGGCCATGCGCTGGTGTCGCTGAACGAGCCGGCATCCGACCCGATCCACAAGGCGACGATCATCCCGCGCGGCCGTGCGCTGGGCATGGTCATGCGCCTGCCCGAGCGCGACAGCTATTCCTACCACCGCGACAAGATGCATGCGAACCTTGCGGTCGCGATGGGTGGCCGCGTGGCGGAAGAGATCATCTTCGGGCACGACAAGGTGTCGAGCGGCGCAAGCGGCGACATCCAGTATGCTACCGACCTCGCGCGCAACATGGTCACCAAATGGGGCATGTCGGACAAGCTCGGCCCGCTTCAGTACGAGCAAAGCCAGGAAGGCTATCTCGGCATGGGGCAGACGGCGCGCACCATGGGGGGGGCGGAAACCAACAAGCTGATCGATGCCGAGATCAAGGAACTGGTCGAAAATGGGCTGAAGCGCGCGCAGAAAATCCTGACCGAGCAGGAAGACAAGCTGCACCTGCTTGCCCAGGCCATGCTCGAATACGAGACGCTGACCGGCGAGGAGATCGACAAGCTGATGAAGGACGGCAAGATCGACCGGCCGGACGAGCCGAAGAGCTCCGTTACGGTCAAACCGGTTGCCGGAGCGGCCGTCCCTAGGGCGGGCAAGAAATTCGGCGGGGGCGCAGCGCCGCAAGGTGCCTGATTCCCCGACCGAACCGACGATGCAAAAGGGCGCTCCGCAATGGAGCGCCCTTTTTCGTCTCAGCGATCAGAATGCACCCAGGACCAGCAGTAGCTGGAGGAACATCACTGCTACGATGTTGATGAAAACCAGCAGTACGGCCAGGCGCCAGAAGGCCGAAAACCGTCGCAGGTCATAGGTGTGGCGTAGCTGCTTGTAGATATGGATCGGCGGGATGAATGCGATCAGACTGCCCCACAGCCATTCGGGCGCGCCGAACTTCACCAGTATCGAGATGGCGATGAACAGCAGCGACATGAACGCGATCGAATAGGTGACGAATATCGCATGGTCATAGGCGCGGAAGCGGCGTTTCCAGAAAAACAGCAGCCAGACGAAGGGGATCGACAGCGGAATCAGCAGCCAGCTGAACTTGTAGCTGTTCGCCTGCAGCTTGTAGAGCATCAGGCCGGGGTTCGAGCGCCACTTCTTGAGACCCTTGTCCAGAAACGCCCAGCCAGTCGTGCCGACATTCACATTCGTCAGCGATCCGCCGCCGCCGACCACGACCTTGCCGGCTTGCTCGATCCCTTCGACGGTTTCGTTCGCATCGGCGAGGAGCTTCTCGGTCTCCGCGTATTCGGGTGATCCTTCGTCCATGGTGGCGAGGGTCTTGGTCAGCTGGTTCCGCTCGGCCTCCGCATCCTCGAGCATCGTCTTGAGGCCGGTCTGCACGCCCTCTGCCGAACTGATGTCGGTAGGCGCCGTGAGGCCGACAGCCTGGAAAACGGCGAACATCAGAAAGATAGAGAACAGAAACAGCGCCATCGGGCTGACGAAGCGTGCGCGTTCGCCTTCGATATAGCGACGGGTAAGCTGGCCTGGCCTGAATGCCAGCATGGGCAGGGTTTTCCAGGTCTTGCCTTCGAAATGCAGCGCGCCATGGAGCAGATCGTGCATGAACGCGCCCAGCGTCCGGTGCAGATGGGCTTTCTGGCCGCAGGCATGGCAATGCGCCCCCATGAGCTGGGTCCCGCAATTGAGGCATGTGCCTTCGGCGAAATGGCCCTGTTCGAGTTGTGCGGTGTCCGGCAGGGCTTTGCTCCCGCGCCCCACAGCCTTGGCGAACAGTCCCCCTTCGACCGCCGTACCGAGTGCTTCGCCGAATTCGCTCATGTGCCCTCCTGTCGATCTACAGAATAGGGCCTGCTGCGCCTTTGCCGCAATGCAAAAAGGCCGCCCTCCGGGCGGCCTTTCCACGATTTCTGAGATTGCTTCGCGGCTTAGCCGTCGTAATCGGCCCCGATCGAGGTCGAGCGGGTCGGTGCCGAAGCGGTAATCCGCAGCGCTTCCGCCGACTGGCTGAGCGAGCCGACTTCATCCATCTCGTCATCGTCGTCCGGCAGGATCTTCTGCAGGTTGGTGACGGCGGCTTCGTGCAGTTCCTTGGGCTTGATCGTCTGCTCCGCGATTTCGCGCAGGGCGACGACCGGGTTCTTGTCGCGATCGCGATCCACGGTCATCTCCGCACCGCCGGAAATCTCGCGCGCCCGCTGGGCAGCCAGCAGGACGAGATCGAAACGGTTGGGGACCTTGTCTACGCAGTCTTCGACGGTAACGCGCGCCATGGGGCACTCCGATGCAAATCAAGTGATTCCGGGAAAGCGCGCCACTTAGGGGTTCCCAGTCCGACAGTCAAGGATTTGCGGCCTGCGCGCAAGCGGGTAAGGCCTCGCAAATGGGAGAGAACGAAGCCGCCTGCGATATCGTGGATTTCACCGATCCGGAGCCGTTCGAGGTCGATGCCGCGGGCCAGCATCTCGCTTTCTATCCCGGTGGCGCCGATCGCCGGGCGGCGCTGTTCGAACTTGCCGAAGGAGCGCAGGTCAGCCTCGAAGTATGCTTCTACATCTTTGCCGAGGACACCGTCAGCACCCAGTTCCGCGATGCGCTGGTGGCTGCTGCCCGGCGCGGCGTGAAGGTCACCCTAATCGTCGACCGATTCGGTGCGGATGCGACCGACGAATTTCTTCGCCCTTTGGTCGAGGCCGGCGGCGAGTTCCTGTGCTTCTCGGCCAAGTGGACCCGGCGCTATCTGATCCGCAACCACCAGAAGCTGGTGATTGCCGATGGGAAGAGGGCGATGTTCGGCGGTTTCAACATCGCCGACGATTATTTCGCGTCACCGGCGGAGAATGGGTGGAACGACCTTGGCATCGTGATCGAAGGTCCGGCGGTCGAAGGGCTGAACAACTGGTATGCGAGACTGCGCCAGTGGACCGAGCGCGAAGAACAGCATGCGCGCGAAATAGCACGCACCGTGCGCGACTGGGAATGGAAGAAGCCGGATGTCACCTGGCTGGTCGGGGGACCGACCCGCGGCCTGTCGAGCTGGGCGCGCTGCGTGTCGGACGATCTGGTCGAAGGCAAACGGCTCGACATGTTCATGGCCTATTTCAGCCCGCCCAAGAAGCTGCTCCGCCGGATGGGGCGGATCGCGCAAAAGGGCGATACGCGGCTGGTCATGGCGGGCAAGTCGGACAATGGCGCGACCATCGGGGCGAGCCGCTCGCTATACGACTACCTGTTGTCGAAACGCGCGCAGATCTGGGAATTCACGCCGTGCAAGCTGCACACCAAGCTGATCGTGCTCGACGATGCGGTCTATCTCGGCAGCGCGAATTTCGACATGCGCAGCCTCTACATCAATCTGGAACTGGTGCTGAAGGTGGAAGATGCGGCGCTGGCGGATCGCATGCGCGAGTTCGTCAGTCGGCACATTGCCGCTTCGGAACGGATAACCATCCCGCTTCACAAGCGGCGCGCAACGCTATGGAACCGCATCCGCTGGAACCTCAGCTGGCTGCTGGTTTCGGTGATCGACTATACGGTGACGCGACGCCTCAACCTCGGCATCTGACCTATTCGTAATCCTCGTAGTGCCGCACGTCGGGGCTGGAGAACTTGGTGAACTCGCTGTGGAACAGCAGCGGGACATTGCCGGTCGAACCGTGACGCTGCTTGGCGACGATCAGCGTCGCCTTGTTGACCAGTTCGAGATGGCGCGCTTCCCACTCGGCATATTTCATGCGCACCTCTTCCGATGAGGTTTCGTCCGGCGTGTCGGGCTTCAGCGCGTTGTGGTAATATTCGGCGCGGTAGATGAACCACACCATGTCGGCATCCTGCTCGATCGAGCCGGATTCGCGCAAATCGGCAAGCTGCGGGCGCTTGTCCTCGCGCTGCTCGACCTGTCGCGACAGCTGCGAGAGCGCGATCACCGGAACGTGCAACTCCTTGGCCAGCGTCTTGAGACCACGGCTGATCTCCGAGATTTCGTTGACGCGGTTGTCGCTCGCCCGGCCCGAGCCCTGCAACAGCTGGAGGTAATCGACGATGACGAGGCCGATATCGTGCCGCCGCTTCAGCCGCCGCGCGCGCGTGCGCAATGCACCGATGGTCAGCGCCGGGGTGTCATCGATATAGAGCGGCAGGTCGGTCAGTTCCTGGCTGGCGAAGGACAGGCGCTGGAATTCCTCCCGGCTGAGCTTGCCCGAACGCAGCTTCTCGCTCGATATTTCCGCCGTTTCGGCAAGGATACGCGTAGCAAGCTGGTCGGCGCTCATTTCCAGGCTGAAGAAGGCGACAGCCGCACCGGGCGATTTTTCCGGATCGTGCCCGCCCTTCGTATCGTCCATCATCCGCCGCGCGGCGTTGAAGGCGATATTGGTGGCGAGCGAGGTCTTGCCCATGGCCGGACGGCCCGCGAGGATCACAAGGTCCGAATTATGCAGGCCGGAGGTCTTGTCGTTGATCGTGTCGAGACCGGTGGTCTTGCCCGAAAAGCGCCCGCCCGAATTCATCGCCGCCTGTACGACCTCGAGCGCGCCGAAGGCCGCCTTGCGGAAGGTCTGCGCCTCGCTGCCGGTGCTCGCGCCTTCTGCCACGCGGTAGAGATCCGCTTCGGCCTGTTCGATCTTGCGCAGCGGTTCGACTTCGTCAGACGTGTCGAGCGCGCCTTCCACGAGGCTGCGCCCCACGCTCACCAGTTCGCGCAGCAGGGCGAGGTCGTAGATCTGGTCCGCCAGTTCGCGCGGATGCAGCAGGCCCTGTCCATCGGCCGTCAGCTGGGCGAGGTACGTCGTCCCGCCGAGCTGCTTCAGCGCTTCGTCGCTTTCGAAATAGGGCTTGAGCGTGACCGGCGTCGCCACCGAATTGCGATCGAGCAGCTTGAGCACGCGTTCATAGATGCGCTGGTGCACCGGCTCGTGGAAATGCTCCGCCATTAGCGGCGTGGTCAGTTCCTCGATCACCTTGTTGTCGATCAGCACCGCACCCAGAAAAGCCGCCTCCGCTTCGAGGTTGGCAGGCAGAACGGGGCCTTTCGCCGGTTTCGTGTGAGTCGAATCGTCGGCGGGGAAAAGTAGATCGGTGTCGGCCATCCGTCCCTGATGCATGGCGGCGGACCCGGCTGGCAAGTTGCAATGGGGTCACTGTGGCTGTGGATAATGGGGACACTTCGCCAACCCCTTGCCGCAACCCGCCCGATACTGCCAAAGCAGCCGTTACGCATGACCGATTCCGCATCCTCTCCGGGCGACCACCGTATCGCGCATATCGAGCTCGATGAGGAGACGATCATCTGGCGCAATGCCGATATCGAGCAGGAACGGCGGATCGCGATCTTCGACCTGATCGAGGAGAACAGTTTCAAGCCCTTGCGCGCGGTGGAGCGGGGGGCAAACGGCCCCTACCGCCTGACCCTTGCGGTACGCGACGGGCGGCTGCTGATGACCATTGCCGATGCGGACGACCGCTTGCTTGAGGAATTGCTGCTCGGCCTTGCCCGCTTCCGCCGCCCGATCCGCGAATATTTCGCCATCTGCGACAGCTATTACCAGGCGATCCGCAAGGCCACGCCGATGGAGATCGAGACGATCGACATGGCCCGCCGCGGCATTCACAACCGCGCGGCGGAGCTGCTGGTGGAGCGGCTCGAGGGCAAGGTCGAAACCGACTTCGCCACTGCGCGCCGCCTCTTCACGCTGATCTGCGTGCTGCATATCAAGGGCTGAGGGGGACCTATGGCAAAGCGCGGGCGCAGGCGGCGCAGGACGGGTACGGCAGCCATATTGTCGCGTGCAGGCAAGATGAGCCTGTTTCTGCTGGTCGTGGCCGTCGCAGCCGGGGCCTATGCCTGGCATGAAGGGCGTAGCTGGCGGCCGGACGAGGAGGTCTGGCCCGACCAGGGCGCGCTGGTCGGTGCAGGCGACGGCGCGGTCGATTTCGGCACCATCGCCGGGTTGGGCGCCCAGTTCGTCTATCTGGAGGCAAGCGATGGCGCAGGGCGCAAGGATATCGCCTTTGCGCAGAACTTTGCCCGGGCGCGCAATGCGGGGCTGGCAGTGGGGGCGACGCACCGGTTCGACCCCTGCGCCGTGGCGGACGGACAATCGGCGAATTTCGTCACTGTGGTGCCGCGCGATGGCGATTTGCTTCCGCCCGCCATCCTGCTTGAAACAACGGCCGAAGATTGCCCTTCGCGTGTCTCGGATGCGGCGGTGCAGAGCGAGCTGACGACGCTCGTCAACCAGATCGAGGCGCATAGCGGCAAACCCGCCATCCTCGCGCCGGTCGAGGAATTCGAAGCGGCCTATGCACCATCGCGCCGGTTCGACCGCCAGTTGTGGCTGACCCGCAGCTGGGTGGAACCAGACTATGCCAGTCGCCCGTGGCTGATGTGGACCGCCAACCGCTGGTACAAGACCGAAGCCGCGCAGGAGCCGCTGCGCTGGGTGGTGGTACGGCCTTGAGGATCGAGTTATGACGGACCAGGAACTGATCGATGCCGCACGGGATGCAGCCCGCCATTCCTATTCGCCCTATTCCAACTTCGCCGTCGGGGCCGCGCTGCGGTTCGCCGATGGCAGCGTGGTGACCGGGACCAATATCGAGAATGCCAGCTATGGCCTCGCCCTGTGCGCGGAAACCGTGGCGGTTTCGAAGGCGATGGCCGGTGGTGTGCGCGGCGGCCTGGAAGCAGTGGCGGTGACGGGGGCGGGCACGGATCCGATCACGCCCTGTGGACGCTGCCGGCAGGTACTCAACGAACTTGCGCAACTGGGCGGAACCGATCCCGAAATCCTCTGTGTCGGCCCGGACGAGATCCGCAAACTGCGCCTGTCGGACCTGCTTCCGCACGCGTTCGGTCCTGCGAGCCTCGCATGATTTCCCGCCGCACCGCGCTCGGCTTGCTCGGTGGGCTGGCGGGCACGGTCATCATGCCGGAAGTGGCCACCGCAAAGGCCTCCCGCAAACCGCCGCGCCTGCGTGCAGGGGACACGGTCGGCCTGGTCGCCCCTGCCAGCGTGGTAGCCATGCCCGACCAGCTCGAACGGGCCATCCATTGGGTCACAGGCATGGGGCTCGTCCCGAAAATCGGCCTTCATGTCGGGGATCGGGACGGCTATCTTGCGGGAACCGACGCCGATCGGGCGGGTGACCTCAACGCGATGTTCGCCGACCCGGAAGTGCGCGCAATCTTCGCCGTACGCGGGGGCTGGGGCGGGGCGCGCATCCTGCCACTGCTCGACTGGGCCACGATCGCTGCCAATCCGAAATTGCTGATCGGCTACAGCGACACCACTGCGCTTCACCTCGCCATCGCCGCGCGTGCAGGTTTCGCGACTCTCCATGCGCCCAATGCGGCAAGCAGCTGGAACCGCGAGAGCTGGGAAAGCCTGTGGCGGATCGCTTTTGCCGGGGCGACACCGGCTCTCGGCGGCGCGAAGGTCGAAGAGGCTTCGGGCAGGACGGCGCGAACGCTGGTGTCCGGTTCTGCCCAAGGGCGGCTTCTTGGCGGTAATCTGACGATCCTCTCGACCATGATGGGCACGGGCTGGCTTCCCGATCTGGAAGGCGCGATCCTGTTTCTGGAGGATGTCAACGAAGAACCCTACCGGATCGACCGGATGCTCCAGCAATTGCGGCTCGCCGGGGTTCTCGACCGCGCGGCCGGAGTGGTTTTCGGTCAGTGCACCCACTGCGAGGTGCGGGATCCCGACTATGCCGGCTTCACGCTCGACGAGGTGCTCGACCGGCATCTGGGCGACCTCGGCAAGCCAGTGATTACCGGGTTCAACACCGGTCATGTGGGCAATCAGCTGAGCCTTCCGGTCAACGTCCCGGTCGAACTCGACGCGGCATCGCGAACCCTGCGAATGCTCGCGCCCGCCGTTGCATGACGTTAACCGCTTTTTGAGCAGAATCGCGCTAGTTTCGAGGTGTCAGGAGACACCCTCAATATGAAATTCGTTGCCCTTGAATCGCGTGGCGGAAACTACCTCGTGGTCGCGTCGAACATCGCATGGCTGCGCACGGCCGAAAACGGCCAGACAACGGTCGGCATCGTCGGCGGCCAGCCGCTGCTGGTCACCGGCACGATCGAGCAGGTCGCGCAGAAAATCCTCGAAGGCTGAGCGGACCGCTCAGCCTTCCCGGGCATCCATCCATTCGAGCAGGCTCGCGAGGCAATCGCGCGCCAGCACCTTGCACCTCTCGGGGCTCCAGCCCTGTTCGGGCTCGGGGCTGGCCGGATTGTCCTTGTATGGCATTTCCAGCGTCATCGACGTCGCGCCGAAGCGTTCCGCAAGCTGGTTGGTGCTCATCGCCAGGTTCGCCTGGCCGGGAGCGGATTTGGTATAGCCCTGTTCGGTCTGGAAATCCGGCGTGCGGCGATCGAGGATCGCCTCATAGCTGTAATAGCCTTCGCCCTGTTCGTCGGTCCAACTCGGGATGCCTTCGAAGCCTGCAAGGAAGGTGACCGGGATCGCCTCGTCGCCATGGACGTCCATGGCGAAATCGACGCCGGTTTCGTCCATCCGGTTGCGGATGGCGAGGACTTCGGGTGACTTTTCCGCACTGGGGTCGGCCCATTCGCGGTTGAGGTTCGAACCGGCGGCGTTGACGCGCAGATTGCCGCGCTTGGAGCCGTCGGGATTGCAGTTGGGCACGATATGCAGGCGGCATTTCTCGCGTAGCAGGCGACCCACGCTGTCGGCAGGGTCGGTCAGCACTTCGAGCGCGCCTTCCATCCACCATTCGGCCTGCGTTTCGCCCGGATGCTGGCGGGCATAGAGCCACACCTTGAATTCGCCTTCGCCCATTTCGAGGCAGTCGATCGGCTGACCGTCGAGCGAGGTGCCGAGGTGGACGTAATCGACCCCTTCGGATGCGGCGGCTTCAGCGACGAGATCGTGATGGCGTTCCATCGAATAGGGGGCGAAATAGGCGAACCATGCAATGTCGCTCGCGGGCGTGTAGCGGATCGTCAGCGTGCCGCTGGCCGCATCCTTGTCATAGCTCGATGCGGCGCGGCCCCAGTAATCGCGATCTTCCGAGACGCAGGCATCATAGCCGGGCCAGCCGCCCGGATAAGCGCTTTCCTGAAGGCCGGTGATCTTCAGTTCGAGTTCGCGCCCCGCCGCGCCACAGACGCGGAAATGGAACCATTGTTTGAATTCGCTATTCGTGTCCTTCGGGATCGCCAGCGTCGCGCTGGCGCCGTCCACCGACAGCACTTCGATATTGCCGCTGTCGAAGGCGGAATCGATCCGGATATCACTCACTCGGTAACCTCTACTTCTATCGTTTCGCCATTATTGCCGGGAAACTCCCGGAACAGTGCGGAGGCGACCGTCTGGGCGTTCGCCGTACCGCGTGCAAGGGGTGAATTCTCGGGTGCCTGAAAATCGGCACGGCCTTCCCAGATGCTCTGTCCGCTGGCCTTGTCGCGAATGGTGACGGCCAGTTCGGTGCCGAGGCGGTCTTTCTGCCCGCCGCCCAGATTGATGCCGATGCCGACACCTACACCCGAACCATAGCTGCCGGTCGATCCGCCGACGCCCACACTGACCGGGCTGCGGCGTCCGCCGCTGCCCACGACATAGCGGGCAAGCGTGATCTGTGCGACCTGCCCCGCGCCATCGCGCGTGCTTTCCGAATAACCCAGCCGACGCAATTCACCGGCGACCGCAGCCTTGTAGGCCGACAGTTCCAGACTGTCGGCTTCACTGCCTGGAGCGCTTTCGACGAAAATGCTTCCCTGTCCCAGCTGCGCCATACGGTCTGGCGCAACGAAACGGGTGACTTCGACAGGGCCGGGCGGGGTCGTGCAGCCCGCAAGCGTCAATGCCGTGGCGACGCCCAGGGCGAGTGGGAGGGTTTTCATGGTCTGCGATCCTTCTCGTCTCTCCGGCGAAAATGCCTGATCTGACAACGCTTGGGCAAGCGAATCCGCACCGGGATGCATTGCAGGGGCTCTAGAGCGTTGCCGTTACCAAATCCTGTGCTAGTCCCGCGCGCCATGAGCGAGACGCAAAAAGTGCCCGTGCTGGTGACCGGCGGGGCGGGGTATATCGGCAGCCATGCAGTTCTTGCCCTGCGCGATGCGGGCTGGCCGGTGGCGGTGATCGACAATCTCTCGACCGGGTTCGCCTTTGCCGTGCCGGACGACGTGCCGCTCTATGAAGGGGATATTTCCGATTCGATCCTGCTCGAACAGATCATCGCAGAGCAGGGCATCAAGGCGATCATGCATTTTGCCGGGTCTATCATCGTGCCGGAATCGGTCGAGAATCCGCTCAAATATTACGACAACAACACGGTGAAGAGCCGCGCACTGATCGAGGCCGCGGTGGCGGGTGGGGTCGACCATTTCATCTTCAGCTCGACTGCGGCGACCTACGGCACGCCGGAAACCTCGCCGGTGTCGGAGGACAGCCCGAAGCAGCCGATCAATCCCTATGGTTGGTCGAAGCTGATGACCGAGCAGATGCTGGCCGATGCAAGCGCCGCGTATGGCTTCAATTTCTGCGCGCTCCGGTATTTCAACGTCGCGGGTGCCGATCCGGATGCCCGCACAGGCCAGTCGACTGCGGGGGCAACGCATCTCATCAAGGTTGCCTGCGAGGCGGCCACCGGCAAGCGTGACGGCGTGGCGGTGTTCGGCACCGATTACGATACGCCCGACGGGACCGGCGTGCGCGATTACATCCATGTCAGCGATCTTGCGAATGCGCACCTTCTTGCGCTTGAGGCACTGATCGAGCAGCCGGAGCGTTCACTGACGATGAATTGCGGCTACGGACACGGCTTTTCGGTGCTCGAAGTGCTCGATGCCGTCGACCGGGTGACCAACCAGAGGATCGATCGGCGTATGGAATCGCGCCGGGCAGGCGATCCGGGCGAGCTCGTTTCCGATCCCTCGCGCATCCGGCAAACGCTGCCCTGGCAGCCGAAATATGCCGATCTCGGCGACATCATCACGCATGCGCTGCAATGGGAGCGCAAGCTGTCCGAACTGCGCGGAAAATGAGCGGGGCCCGCTTGGTCGCTCGAAAATGTCGCTTCGTCGTTCTCCATTGCCGCGAGACTCCTGCCTCGTCTAAGGGCCGCGCTTGCGCATGATCCTGCCCAGTCTCCCCGATGGAACGCTTGATGGTGACCGGCACCTCTATGCGGTGCGTGTCTATTACGAGGACACCGACCTTTCGGGCATCACTTATCACGCCAACTACCTCCGCTGGTTCGAACGCGCGCGCAGCGATCTGCTGCGTCAGCTTGAAATCGACCAGCGCGCGGCGATCGAGGAGGGCGAAGGGGCCTATGCGGTTTCCGAAATCAATCTGAAGTATCTGCGCCCCGCCAAGCTGGACGACGACGTGCTGATCGAGACGCGCTGCACGGAGTTGAAAGCGGCGTCCTGCCGGATGTACCAGCTTGCGTTCAGGTTGGGGGATGGAGGGCGCGAACTTCTGGCCGAGGCACGTTTGCGCGTCGGCTTCGTTTCACCCGAAGGCCGCCCGAAACGGCAGCCGGAGGAATGGCGCGCGGCTTTCGCGCGATTTGCCGAGCAAGGGGACCAATGAGCTCGCTTACACTACTAGCCGCTGCGGCACCGACCCGGGTCGATCCGATCCGCCTTTTTCTTGACGCCGATATCGTCGTCCAGCTCGTCATGGCAGGCCTGCTGCTCGCCAGCGTCTGGGTGTGGATGATCATCGTCAGCTTCAGCCTGCGGATGGCCAAGCTGCGCAGCCGGACCATCGAATATGAAGGTGAATTCTGGCAGGCCGAGAGCTTCGACCGCTTCACCTCGGAGCGCGGCAACAAGGATATCCCCGCCGCGCGGGTGGCGCAGGCTGCCGTGTCCGAATATCGTCGCTCCACCAAGACGGCGGTGCGCGATCCCGAAGCCTTGCGTGCACGGATCACGACCGCGATGGACAGCCAGATCGCGCTCGAGGCGGACGATATTGCCGAGCGCCTTAACTTCCTAGCCACCGTCGGTTCGGTCGCCCCATTCGTGGGCCTGTTCGGCACCGTCTGGGGCATCATGAACAGCTTCTTCCAGATCGGTGCGCAGGAAAGCAGTTCGCTCGCCGTCGTGGCGCCGGGCATCTCCGAAGCCCTGTTCGCGACTGCCATCGGCCTTTTCGCGGCCATCCCGGCCGTCATCGCCTACAACCGGTTCAGCCATAGGGTCGACCGCTACGAAGCACGCCTGCAGCGCTTCGCCGACAAGCTCAACGCGACCTTCAGCCGCCAGCTGGAGGCCCGCTGATGGCGATGGGGCTCGCTTCATCGCGCGGCGCGCGGCGCGGGCGGGGCGGCCGTCGCCGGCCGATGAGCGAGATCAATGTCACGCCCTTTGTCGACGTGATGCTGGTGCTGCTGATCATCTTCATGGTCACCGCTCCGCTGCTGACGGCCGGTGTGCCGATCGACCTGCCCGACAGCCGTGCGGCGCAGCTGCCGAACGACCAGCAGCAGGTGACGATCAGCATCGACGAGGCGGGTTACGTCTATATCGACGATGTTCCGGTCGAACTCGGGGGGCTTCCGCAGGCGCTCGAGAGCCTGCCACGTACCGGCGGCGAGGGGCCGGATATCACATTGCGTGCGGATCGGGCGCTCGATTACGGGCGCGTCATGGCAGTGATGGGCGAATTGAACCGCGCCGGGCTCAACCGGATTTCGCTGATCACCAACAGCGCCGCGCCCGCATCGGTCAACAACGGTTCATCTGGCGAGGAATAGCCGCAGGCCATGGAGAGGACAGGCATCAGGGCAGAGGAGCGGACCGGGCTTATCGTCGCGGTCATTCTGCACCTTGCGTTGCTGGCGATGCTGATCGTGCAGGGCCTGTTTCCCGCGCCCGTGATCGACCCGCCGCAGCGCATGACGGTGAGCCTCGCCGAAGATGTCGGCATGGAAGCGACCGCGCCCGATCCGGTATCGGAAAGCAGAGCCTCGACCGCGCCGACGATGGATGTCAATCCGTCCCCGGCGCCCGCGCAGGAACAGCCGACGCCGCAGATCGAACGCCCCGTTCCGGCGCCGCAGCCTCAGCGGGAGACCCGCGCGCCATCGCCGCAGCAGCGTGCCGAACCGCGTCCGCGCCGTCCCGATCCACCACGCACGCAATCGCAGCCGCAGAGCAGCCAACGCAGCGGTGGATCGCGCCTTGGCGACAATTTCCTCGAGGGCGCGGGCGATAGCGCGAAGACCAGCGAAACGCGGGCCCCTGCATCGCAGATCGGAGCGAGTACCAAGGCTTCGCTGTTCCAGGCGGTCGCGCGACAGCTTCGGCCGCACTGGCAACCGCCAAGCGGCCCGGACGTCGAGAAGATCGTGACCAAGATCCGTTTCCGCCTCAATCCCGATGGTTCGCTGTCCGGCGCTCCCAGCGTGGCGGGGCAACGCGGCGTCAACGATACCAACAGGGCGCAGGCCGGGCGGCATGGCGAACAGGCCATTCGCGCTGTACAACTGGCCGCCCCTTTCGACCTGCCCGAAGAGTATTACGAGGCATGGAAAGTCATTACCGTGGATTTCGACTGGAGATTGGCCCAGTGAAGTATGTACTAATCGCCGCCGCGGCGCTTGTCGCCGCCCCCCTCCTCGCACAGAACCAGACCGCTCAGAATCAGGATCTCGGGCAACCGATACCCGAAGGCGGAGAGGTCGAAACGATCGACGAGGGTGAAGGGCTGTCGGGTTCCGTCAGTTTCGAAGGCAATCTCGACGATCTGGGCATTGCCATTCCCGGCTTCGCCACCGATCGCGATGTCTCCACGCCTGCCAATTCATCGGGCACGGCTGCACTGGGCAAGGAGCTGGCGCGCGTCATCACCGCTGACCTGCGCAATAACGGCCTGTTCAAGCCGACCGGCCCCGACGCACTCCCGCAACCGGCCTTCAACGAGATCACGGCACCGAACTTCCCGACCTGGTCGAACCGCGGTGCGGAAATGCTGGTCCACGGCTATGTTCGCGGCCGCACGGACGGCAAGCTGACGGTTGGTTGCTATCTCTACGACATGGCCTTGCAGAGCGAGCTGGTGCGCGAAGGCTGGGTCGTCCCGCCGGCCGACTGGCGGCGCGCGGCGCATAAATGTGCCGACCTCATCTATTCTCGCCTCAGCGGTGAAAGCCCGTTCTTCGACAGCCGCATCGCCTATATTGCCGAGACGGGGCCGAAGGATAATCGCACCAAGCGCCTCGCCATCATGGATAGCGACGGTGCCAACCACCGCTTCATCACTACCGGACGGTCGACCGCGCTCACCCCGCGCTATTCGCCCGATTACAAGAAGCTGTCCTACCTCAGCTATGTCGACGGCAACCCGCGTATCTATGTTTACGACATCGGCACCGGACGCCAGACGCTGATCACACAGAGCGCCAACCCGACCTTTGCCCCGCGCTGGAGCCCTGACGGCAACTGGCTGCTCTATTCGATGGCGGTCGGCGGCAACACCGACATCTATCGGGTTTCGGCGCGCGGCGGTGAGAGCACCCGCCTGACCGATACGCCGGGCATCGATATCGGCGGTTCCTATTCGCCCGACGGCAGCCGGATCGTGTTCGAGAGCGATCGTTCCGGTGCGCAGCAGTGCTATGTCATGAATGCCGACGGGACCAATCAGCGCCGCATCAGCTTCGGCGGTTCGCGTTGCGCCACGCCCGAATGGAGCCCGCGCGGCGACCAGATCGCCTTCACCAATGCCAGCTCGTTCAATATCTCGGTCATGACGCCTTCGGGCGGCGGCGTGCGGGTACTGACCAATGGCTGGCAGGACGAAGCGCCGACCTGGGCGCCGAACGGCCGGATCATTCAGTTCTTCCGCACCGAACGGAACAGTGGCAAGGCAACGCTGTATCAGGTCGACCTGACCGGCGAGAACCTGCGCAGGCTTCCGACGCCGGTCGATGCGTCGGATCCGGCGTGGGGACCGATTCTGCCGTAACTGCATTGGATTACAGCAGGGACTGAATTCGGGGGGCAAAACCGATCAACCAGCTGTTTAAAAGGGGACAGCCTATGAATACCCGTGTTGCTACCGGCCTGATGCTTGCATCGACCATTGCGCTTGCTGCCTGTCAGAAGAAGGCGCCGGAGGAACTTCCTCCGCCGCCGGCTGAAACGACTGCGCCTGCGCCTACGCCGACACCTTCGGGTCCGGCCGTGGGTTCGCAGCAGCATTTCGTGGATGCAGTCGGCCAGGCCAATACGGTCGTCTATTTCGACACCGACCGTTTCAACATCGACGCCGAAGACCAGACCAAGCTGCAGCGTCAGGCGCAGTATTTCAGTCAGTATTCGCAGGTGAACTTCACCATCGAAGGCCATGCCGACGAACGCGGTACGCGCGAATACAACCTCGCCCTGGGCGAGCGCCGCGCCAATGCAGCGAAGAACTATCTGGTGTCGATCGGCATTCCGGCCAATCGCATCCGCACCGTCAGCTACGGCAAGGAACGTCCGGTGGCGCTCGGTTCGAACGAAGCGGCATGGGCGCAGAACCGTCGCGCTGCGACCGTCACGATCAACTGATCAAACGAAAAGGGCTCCCGGTCAGCGGGAGCCCTTTTTATGTCTGCCGACGAAAAGCGGCGACTAGCGGGTGGCGGAAAGATCCATGAGCGGCGTATTCCCCGCCAGGTGATCCGGTGTGCCGGTCGAAAACGCACCAAGGCCGAAAGAAAGCGCGAACGCAGCCATCGACAGGATCGCGGCGAATGCGGAAAGGGTCAGCTGTTTGCTCATGGTGTTTCTCATCGGGTGCGCGGCCTATCGCGGATACATTAAGCATTGGTTGCGTTGCAACATTTCACATTGAAACTGACTGCCGCGATCTTGCACCTTTTGCCAGCCCGCCTAGATTGACCGTTATGCCCAATCGACAAACGACTTACCTCGCCTGTGCCTAAGGCGCGCCGATCCAATGACTGGGGTTTCCCTCGCTGGCGTGGCTATGGTTCCTCGCGCGAGGCGACGACCGTGCGCCTGTGCGATCGGCACGGTTGCGAAGAACCCGGCGATTGTCCTGCTCCCAAGGCGCCGAACAGTCCCGAACGCTGGATGTTCTGCCAGAAGCATGCGGCGGAATACAATCAGAAGTGGGACTATTTCGAAGGACTCGACAAGGCCGAGAAGGAAGCGCGGACCAAGGCCGAGCGGAGCGAGAATGCCGGCTATGCCGAGGCACAGCATTACGGCTGGAGCGGCAGCGGCGACGGATCGCGCAGCGCGGACGAAATGCGTGCTCTCGAGGTTCTGGAACTCGAAGCCGACGCCGAATTCGTCGCAATCAAGAAAGCCTGGCGGGAAAAGGCCAAGACCGTTCATCCAGACGTAAAGCCCGGCGATAAGGAAGCGGCGGCAGAATTCCAGAAACTGCAACTGGCTTATGAAGTATTGAAAGCGGCCGAAGAAAGACGCGAGTGGCGCGGCTGACATTTGTTAGCAATTTGTTGTCTTTTGGCTGCGTAATTAGACTAATGGGCAAAGTCGAACAGGATGAGCGCCGAACGCGCGACCGGGTAGAGACCGATATCGGTATCATGTGCCGCATTCCCGCTTTGCCGGGCAGCGCGCGCATCCTCGATCTTTCGCATCGCGGCTGCAAGCTCGAACTCGGCAAGCGGGTGGGCGCTGAAATCGGTGCCACTATCCTCCTCGACATGCCCGATGGCGAACATGTCAGCGGCCAGATCGTCTGGGTCGAGAAGAACGTTGTCGGCGTCCGCTTTTCACGCTCGCTGAGCGGGGCAACTGCCGTTCTGTTGGGAATCGAGGACGCACCTGAAGTGCAGGTCGTACTCAGTCCGGCGGCGGAGCCCGTGAAGACTGGCCTGCTCAACCACTGGTTCCGCAGGGTTTCGAAGATTTTCTAGCGACGGCGAATATCGATCCCAGGATTGGAATTGTCGTTCCACCAGGGCATATCGGTATAGGGCCGTACGTCGATCTCGTGGGTCCAGCAATTGCGCGGCTGGTGGGCAAGGTGCCAGTAGGTCTCTGCCAGCGCACCTGGATCGATCACCCCATCCTCGCCCTTTTCCGCTTTGTAGGCCTCGAACCCGTCGCCGAGCATTTTTCCCAGCGTATCGGGCGCGTCGACCGATCCATCCACCAGCACATGGGCGACATGGACGCCTTGCGACGCAAATTCCGCATTGAGCGTCTGGCACAGCATCCGTCTGCCGCCCATGGCCGCCGCATGGCTGTGCTGACCGGTATTTCCGCGCACGGGGGCGGTAGCGGACGTGACCAGGATCGTGCCGTGCCCACGCGCCACCATATGCGGCGTCAGGGCATGGGCCAGCCGGAACAGGCCGAAACAGCCCAGTCGCCAGCCCAGCTCGAATGTGCGGTGCGGCGTATCCGCCAATGCGCGATTGCCGATCTGCGCGCCAAGATTGTAGAGCACGGTGTCGATCGGACCGATCCCGGCTTCCACCCGCTCGATCAGTTCCTCGATCGTTCCATCTGCCGCAGCATCCAGCAACGTCCCGGTTGCCTTGCCGCCGCTCGCTTCGATCTCGCCTACCAGTTTGGTCAGCCCCGACTCGTCCGAACGCCGGGCGAGGACTGCGTGATAGCCGCCGCGTGCAAAGCGTGCAGCGGTATGACCGCCGATCCCCGCGCCCGCGCCGATGACGAGAAACACCTTGTCAGCCATGCGATTCTCCTGCGAGGCGACCGACGATGGCGCGTGCCATCCGCTCGCCCAATTGGGGCCCCTGCTCGGGATAGAGATAGGGTTCGATCATTTCCGCCTCCATAACCGCCAGCTGGCCCGTGGGCAGTCGTACCATGTCTATCCGGCAGTAAAGTGGCCGGTCGAACGGCAGCGCGGCAATGACCGCCTCCGCCCGGGCCAGATCCTTCGGTGTAGGCGCATAGTCGCACTCGTAACCGCCATAGAGCGACTGGATGCGATACCCGCCCTCGCTCGCGCGCTTGAGTACCCCGTGGCTGAATACACCGTCGATGAAGACGAAGGTGTATTCGCCTTCCTCGACCACGCTGGGCAGGAACGGCTGAACCATGCAGGCACGGCCCATTGTCCAGCCTTCGCCGGGCGGCGAGCCGCGTGTGAAACTGTGCTGGCCGAGCCCGCCTGCACCGACCCGTCGTTTCACGACGACGCGATCGATATCGAACGCGTCCATCGCGGACAGGACACCGGCCTTGTCGACATCGTCGAGCCAGAGTGTCGGCACGATCGTCGCGCCGCGCGTGGCCAGGTGCTCGAGATAGCGCTTGTCCGCATTCCAGCGGACGATCTCGGGCGGGTTGCAGACCTGAATGTCCTGGCCTGACAGGGCTTCGATCTTGGCAAGGAATTCGGCTGGGTGGTCCTGATAGTCCCAAGCCGTGCCCAGCAGGATCAGCGCGATGCCGTCGAAGTCGCCTATCGGCGCGCGCCAGTCGATCTCGACCAGCTCGAGACCCGCGGCCTCGAAGGCCGGGCGCAGCGCACCGACCTCGAGATCATGTTCGAACGCGTCCCCCCGGCGCGGGGCGTCGCCGGGGAGCGTGTCGGCGCAGGCGAGGAAGCCGATCCTCGTTGCCAAGGCTTCAGACCGCCTCCAGCGCCTGTTCGAAGTCGGCGATCAGGTCGTCCGGGTCCTCGATGCCGATGCTGATGCGCACGAGATTGTCGGAAATGCCGAGCTCGGCGCGTCGACCCTCGGCGACCGAGAGATGCGTCATCGATGCCGGGTGGCTCGCCAGAGTTTCGGTCCCGCCGAGGCTGACCGCGAGCTTGGCGATCTTCAGGCTGTCGAGGAAGCGGAAGCATTCGGCCTCGCCGCCCTTGAGCAATAGCGAGAAAGTGCTGCCAGCGCCCTTGCAATGCCGGTCATAGATGTCCTGCTGGCGCGCATCCTTGATCTTGCCGAGATAGCCGAGGCCTTCGACCTTGGGGTGCGCGGCGAGAAATTCGCAGACCTTGGCGGCATTGTCGCCCGCGCGCTGCATGCGCAGTTCGACCGTTTCAAGGCTGCGCAGCAGCATCCAGGCGGTATTCGGATCGCAGATGCCGCCCATCGTGTTGCGCAGCATGCGCACCGGGTCCATCCACTTCTTCGCGCCGGCAATACTGCCCGCGACGAGGTCGGAATGGCCGCCGACATATTTGGTCAGCGAATAGACCACGATATCCGCACCCTGGTCCAGCGGGCGCTGCCACAGCGGGCCGAGGAAGGTGTTGTCGATCGCAATCGGGCATTCGAGATTTGCGTCATCGACCGCGGCGCGCACCGCCTCGACATCGACCAGCGCATTGGTCGGATTGCCGGGACTTTCGAGATAGACCATGCAGACCTTGCCGCCTTGGGCATCGGCCTGCGCCTTGGCCTTTGCGAGCACGGTGTCGATCTCCTCGCGTGTCGCGCCGGCCGGGAAATCGACATAGGTCACCCCGAATTTCGCCAGCACCTTGGCGACGAAGCCTTCGGAGGCCGCATAGAGCGGGCCGGAGTGGACGATAACGTCGTTCTGGCTGGCATAGGCCAGCATCAGCACGCAGATCGCGGTCATCCCGCTGGAAAAGCTCAGCGCGTCTTCCGCGCCGTCCCACACCGAAAGGCGATCCTCCAGAATTTCCTGATTGGGTGCGTTGAAGCGCGAATAGACCAGACCATCGGCACCGCCGGGACGCTTGCCGGTAATGCCTTCGAAGTGGCGCTTGCCATCCGCCGCGCTGGGGAAGGCGAAGGTCGAAGTGAGGAAGATCGGCGGTTTGAGGCTGCCTTCCGACAGAACCGGATCATAGCCGTGGCCCATCATCAGCGTGCTGGGTTTCAGTTCGCGGCCCGCAATCTTGGTGACTTCCGGCTTGGGAGCCATGCGGGGCGAGGTGGGGTCGATATCGTGATCGCTCATCGGGCGAGCATCCTTCCTGCATCACGCTCCCAGGAAGGCGGGAGCCGATTGAGCCGGTCGGGGCACCCGTCCCTAACCTCCGCAGGAACGCTTCTCCGCCGACCGCCGCTTTCGCACCGTCCCCTATGTTGGATCGAGACCGGATTCAACTGGGTCGAGATGCCGGATATGCGCAATCGGGAAGGGCGGGTTCAGACCAGCGCGTTCATGCCCCAGACCACCGCTACAATCATCAAGATCCCGAACAGATCTAGCAGCAATCCCGCCTTGACCATGCGCTCGATGCGGATGCGGCCCGTGGCCCAGGCGATGGCGTTGGGCCCGGTCCCGGCGGGCAGCATGAAGCCCCAACTTGCCGCCAGCGCGGCGGGCATGGCGAGCAGCACCGGATCGGCGCCGAGCGCCACGACCAGCGCGGCAACAACCGGGATGATCCCGCTCGCCGTGGCGACATTGCTGGCGAATTCGGTAATCAGCACGACCATCGCGACGACCGCGATCGCGACGAAGACCAGCGGCCAGGCTTCGAGTGGCAGCAGTGCCTGCCCCAGCCAGTCGGCCAGTCCGCTCGCGCTCATGCCCGATGCGAGCGCCAGGCCGCCGCCGAACATCATGATGACGCCCCATGGCGCGCGGTTGGCCTCGTCCCATGTCAGCAATGGGCGTCCGGTGCCGTCCGGCAGCAGGAACAGTGTCAGGCCCATTAGGATAGCGATGGTGCCGTCAGTCAGTGAGCCTGCGGGCAGGAACGGTGCGATCCACATCTGCCCCATCCACAGCAAGAAAGTGATTGCGACCACGGGGACGAGCCGTTTTTCGGCGGAACTCCATTCGGCATGCGTATCGATGGCGGTCCGCGCGGCGGCGATATCGAAAGGATGCGTGCGCACCTGCTGAACCCGGGCGACGAGCAGCGCGGCGAGCGGGACGCCGATGATCACCACCGGGAAGCCGTAATAGGCCCATTGCGCGAAGGTGATGCGCGTGCCGGTCATCGTGTCGAGCAGACCTACGGCGATGGCATTGGTCGGCGATCCCACCAGCGTGCCGAGCCCGCCGATGCTGGCGGCAAAGGCGATCCCCATGGGCAGCGCACCCGCCAGCCCCTCGGTGTCGCCATCTTCCGAACCGCCGCCGCGCAGCACCGCCACCGCCATCGGCATCATGATGAGCGTCGTCGAGGTGTTGGAAATCAGCATCGACAGGATCGCCGCCGTGCCCATGAAGGCGAGCAGGACGCCCGCCTGCCCACCGCGCCGACCGACGAGGCGAAGCAGGGTCAGCGCAAGGCGGCGATGCAGGCCGGTACGCTCGATGGCGAGAGCAATGAAGGCCCCGCCGAGAATCAGAAACAGGATGGGCGAATAATAGGCGCTTGCGGTCGCCTTGGCGTCCATCACCCCGGCGAATGGCAGGACGAGGAAGGGTAGCAGCGCAGTCGCCGTCAGCGGCAGCGCTTCGGTCATCCACCATGCCGCCATCAGCACGACGAGCCCAGCGACAAGGAATGCCTCGCGGCTCATGCCTGCGGGGGCCGGCAGCACGATGCTCGCCAGCAGGGCGAGCGCGCCCACGATTAGTCCGACAATCTTCGCGCTCATGCGTCCCCTCCCTCCCGGGCTGCTAGCAAGCAGGGGAGGTCGGCGCTAGTGCGTCCAGTCGAGCTTCACGCTGTCGATGTGCCAGCGCAGCTGTTCGGCGCTCGCGCCGGGGACGTCGTTCACCCGGCGCAGCACGATCGGCCCTTCGTAGCGCACCGGGCGGCCATCTTTGTCGTCAGCGGTGATCGTGGCCTGGCTGGTATAGTAGGAGGAGCCTGCCGCGCCTTCCATCGTGCCGCCGGGCACGGCGACGGTGATTTCACCGAGATCGGCGAACAGCTTGCGCCATTTGGATTTGCTCCATTTCGCCTGATCGGCTTCATCCAGCATGGCCCAGGCCTGGTCGAACTCGCGCAGTTCGATGGCGCGGGCGAAAGACAGCAGGACGTTGCGGGCACCGGTCTCCCCACGTTCGGCTTCCCCCGTGACAGGCGCGGGATCGAGATTGGGGTAGCCGTCATTCTCGCCATCCGCGCTGCCATCGGGCGGCGGGGGAGGGGGCGGCGGTGCCGTGTCTCCGGGCTGGCCTTCAAGGTCGACCGTGGTCGGCTCGTCGGCCGACGGCGCGGTCTGGTTGCAAGCGGTCAGCGCGAGGCTGGCGAAAATGGCGATGGCTGATACATGTTTCATGCATGAAAAACCGGGGAGCCGCTGGCCGCGTTCCCCGGTCTGTCGCTTTTCGCAGTGCCGTCAGCCGTTTATTTCGGCGCGAGCACCATCACCATCTGGCGGCCTTCGAGGCGCGGGAAGGCTTCGACCTTGGCGATTTCCTCCACATCGTCGCGGACGCGGTTGAGCAGGTCCATGCCAAGCTGCTGGTGAGCCATTTCACGACCGCGGAAACGCAGCGTGCACTTCACCTTGTCGCCGTTCTCGATGAACTTGACGACATTGCGCATCTTCACATCGTAATCGTGATCGTCGATGTTCGGACGCATCTTGATCTCTTTGATTTCCTGCGTCTTCTGCGTCTTGCGCGCGAGGTTCGCCTTCTTCTGCGCCTCGTAGCGATATTTGCCGACGTCGAGGAATTTGCACACCGGCGGGTCCGCATTGGGGGACACTTCGACGAGGTTGAGGCCGAGGTCGTTGGCCTGCTCGACAGCTTCGCGGGTGTACATCACGCCGAGGTTTTCGCCTTCGTGATCGATCACGCGAACCTTCGGCACATTGATCATGTTATCGTAGCGCGGGCCGCTTTTCACGGGCATTTGCATGCTGCGCCGGGGTGGACGGGCTATGGGGCAATCTCCTTTGGTAGCCGTATAATCAAAGGGCGCATGTAGGCATTGTTCCGCAGATTCGGAAGTGTGTTATGCGTATGGGGCGCAGAATTGTACGCGGGCGTTGCCCTTAGGCAGCGCGATGCCACAGGTTGAAGCGCGCCAGCTTGCCTTTTGCGGGCACGACCGCGTCGATCCGTTCGGCAGGCTGGAGCGCTTTGAGAATCTCCGGATCGGCTGCGTTCATGCCGCCGGTATAGGCACCGAAGGCGGGCAGGATCATGCGGCCGGTCGGTTTGCCGTCCGGTCCGTCATTGGCGCTGACCACGGCGCAGGGGCGGCGGATATGGCGGTCGCGAATCTTGAGTTGCAGGCGCGGGTGGTAGTGACCGGACAGTTCGGGGCGCGTTTCGCCTTTCCTAGCGCGGTGGCGCAAGATCATGCCGCCCACTTCCAGTTCCTCGGCCAGCGTGCCGCCGCAGCGGGCTTCCATTTCGGGATCGTGGTTCCCGGTGATCCAGACCCAGTCGACTGCACGCGTCAGCGCATCGAGCATGCCCGCCGCGTGCGGTTCCAGCCGGGTCGATCCATCCGAATCGTGAAAATTGTCGCCCAGCGTGATGACGCGCCGCGCGCCCGTCTCGCGGATCGCCAGTGCCACCCGCTCCAGCGTTTCGCGGCTGTCATAGGGCGGGATCGGCTGCCCGTGCCGCGCGAAAAAGCTGCCCTTTTCAAGATGCAGGTCGGCGACAAGCAGCGCACGCTCGCGCGGCCAGTACAGCGCGCGGCCCTCTGTCAGGAGCCATTCCTCACCTGCGAACGAAAGGGGAACCATGGCTCGCTATTGCCGTAGCCAAATCGGGATGGCAAGGCCCTTTGCATGACCGACTGGACCGATCAGACCGACACTGCCCGTCAATGGTTCGAGAGCCTGCGCGACCGTATCTGCACAGAGTTCGAGGCGATCGAGCGCGAGGCGGGATCGGAGGCGAGCTTTCGCTACGACAGCTGGCTGCGCGAGGAAGAGGGCAATGCCGATCCCGGCGGCGGTACGCGCGGCCTGATGAAGGGCAAGGTGTTCGAAAAGGTCGGCGTGAACGTATCGGCCGTGCGAGGCAATTTCGCGCCCGAATTCGCCGGCTCGATCAACGGCGCGAGCGCGGAGGCCCCGGGCTTCACTGCGACCGGCATCAGTCTCGTTGCGCATATGGCCAACCCGCATGTGCCTGCCGTGCATATGAACACGCGCTTCCTCACCACCGGCAAGGCGTGGTTCGGGGGCGGGGCGGATCTCAATCCGCCGATCCCCTATGAAGAGGATACCGAGGAGTTTCACGCCCGTTTCCGCGCCGCCTGCGCGGCGCATAACCCGACCTATTACGATCGCTTCCGGAAATGGGCGGACGACTATTTCTTCATCCCGCATCGCGGCGTGCATCGCGGGGTCGGCGGAATTTTCTACGACCACCTCGAATGCGATAACGAAGCGGCGTTCGAGCGCAACCTCGCCTTCACCAAGGATGTGGGTGAGGCGTTCCTCGACATCTTCCCGAAGCTGGTCCGCCGCCGGATGGAGAGCGAGTTCACTGCCGAAGACAAGCAGACCCAGCTCGAATGGCGCGGCCGCTATGCCGAATTCAACCTCGTCTACGATCGCGGTACGCTGTTCGGTCTCAAGACCGGCGGCAATATCGACGCGATCCTGATGAGCCTGCCGCCCGAAGCGGTGTGGAGTTGATCAGTTCAGCCACCATTTCAGGGCATAAGCGACTGCGCCCAGCACGCTGACGCTGGCCAGCCAGATCAGCGCCATCCAGCCGAGACGCTTCCACAGCGGGGCCTCGCTCAATGATAGCCCTCGTCCGCCACCTTGCCGCGGAAGACCCAATAGGCCCAGGCGGTGTAGGCGATGATCAGCGGCATGGTCAGCCCGACGCCGACCAGCATGAAGATCTGGCTGCGTTCCGGTGCGGCGACGTCCCAGATCGTGAGGCCCGGTGGGACGACATAGGGCCACATGGTGACGCCAAGTCCCGCCATGCCGAGAAAGAACAGGGCAAGGCTCAGCCAGAACGGCTTGGAATGCCCTTCGACGGACAGCGCCCGCAGCAACGCCAGCGCGACGAGGCCGGTCAGGATCGGAACCGGAGCCGCGAGGTAGATTTCCGGCGCGGTCAGCCAGCGCTCGGCATATTCGGGTCGCAGGCCCAGATTGTAGATGCTGACGCCGCCCATCAGCAGAAAGGTGGCCCAGGCCGCACGCTTCGCCAGTGTGCGGGCATGGGCCTGTGCTTCGCCGTCGAGCTTCCACACCAGCCAGCACGCGCCGAGCAGCGCATAACCCGCGACCGTGCCGATACCGGTCAGCAGCGTATAGGGCGTCAGCCAGTCGAACCAGCTTCCGGCATAGGCGCGGTCGACCACCTCGATGCCCTGCAGCAGCGCACCCAGTGTCATGCCCTGCGCCATCGCCGCGACCAGGCTCCCGCCGGTGAACGCGAAGTCCCACAAGCGCCGATGCCCCGGATCGCGCCAGCGGAATTCGAATGCCACACCGCGGAACACGAGGCCAAGCAGCATGGCGATGATCAGCGGGTAGGTCGCGGGCAGGATCACCGCATAGGCCAGCGGGAAGGCGGCGAAGAGGCCGCCGCCGCCAAGCACCAGCCAGGTTTCGTTGCCGTCCCACACCGGGGCGATCGAGTTCATCGCCCGGTCGCGCTCGCTGCCGACCTCGAAGCTCGGAAAGAGGATGCCAATGCCGAGATCGAAGCCGTCCATCACGACATAGGCGAAGACCGCGAAGGCGATGATGAAGGCCCAGATGACGGTAAGATCGACATTAACGGCCATCGGTCGCCTCCTCCTCGCCGGACGGCAGGGTATCGGGATCGCGGCCCGGGTTCTGCGTCGGACCCGGGGTGATGCCCGCGGTACGGACCGGCCCCTTCTCGGTTCGTTTGACGCCCTTCTCGCCAGTATGCGGCGCGGTCTTCATCAGCCGCAGGATATACCAGGTACCGACGCTGAAGACGGCGAAATAGACCACGACGAAAGCCAGCAGTGAGGCGCCCACGGCGGGCGCGTCGAGCGGGCTGGCGGCATCGGCGGTGCGCAGCAGGCCGTACACCACCCAGGGCTGGCGGCCGACTTCGGTGGTGATCCATCCGGCGATCACCGCCACGAAACCGCTCGGCCCCATGACCAGCGCGGCGCGATGCAGCCAGGGCCATTCGTACAGCTTGCCGCGCAGCCTTGCGAAGAGGCTCCACATCCCGACGCCGAGCATGGCGAAGCCCAGGCCGACCATGATGCGGAAGGCCCAGAAGACCATGCCGACCGGCGGCTGTTCGTCGTCGGGTACGGTGTCGAGCCCGGCCAGCGGTGCGTCGAGTTCGTGCTTGAGGATCAGGCTCGACGCCTTGGGAATGCCCACGGCATAGTCCAGCCGCTGTTCCTCGTCGTTGGGGATGCCGAACAGGTAGAGCGGCGCGCCGTCCGGGTGGCTTTCGTAATGGCCTTCCATCGCCATGACTTTGACCGGCTGGTGGTCGAGCGTGTTGAGCCCGTGCATATCGCCTGCGAAAATCTGCACCGGCACGACCAGCGCCGCCATCCACATCGCCATCGAGAACATCTTGCGCGCATGCGCGTTCGTCCGGTCCTTCAGCAGGTGCCATGCGCCGACGCCGCCAACCACGAACGCCGTGGTGAGATAGGCGGCCAGCACGGTGTGGACGAGGCGGTAGGGGAAGCTGGGGTTGAAGATGATATCCCACCAGCTTTCGCCCGGCAGGAACTGCCCGTTGGCGCCGATCTCGTAGCCGACCGGCGTCTGCATCCAGCTATTGACCGACAGAATCCAGAAAGCGGAAACGAAAGTGCCGAAGGCGACCATGCAGGTGGCGGCGAAATGCAGGCCCTTACCGACCTTATTCATCCCGAACAGCATCACGCCGAGGAAGCCCGCCTCGAGGAAGAAGGCGGTCAGCACCTCATATGCCATCAGTGGCCCGATCACCGGGCCCGCCTTGTCCGAGAATACCGCCCAGTTGGTGCCGAACTGGTAGCTCATCACGATGCCCGAGACGACGCCCATGGCGAAGGCGATGGCGAAGATCTTGAGCCAGTATTTGAACAGGTCGAGATAGAGCTGCTTGCCCGTCCTGAGCCATAGCCCTTCGAGCACCATCAGATAGCTCGCCAGCCCGATCGAGAAAGCCGGGAAAATAAAGTGGAAGCTCACCGTGAAGGCGAACTGGATCCGGGCGAGCAGCAGCGCGTCAAAGCCATCGAACATGGCCCGCTCCTCTACGCGCTCCCCAGGATTATTTCCAGCCGCGAGAGCGCACTATTTGTTGCATATTGCGCAACATCATGCCTCCGGCGCGTAGACCCGTACCCAGTCGACCAGCATCGCCGCCTCGCCTGACTTTACCTTGTCGACCGTGGCCTGCGGTACACCGTTATACGGCTCCTCGATTCCGTTGGTCTTGAACGGATAGGCGCCGCCCATGGCGAAATTCAGGATCACGTATTTGGGATTGTCGAACGCCCATTTGCCGTAATTTTCGACCATCGGGCGGGTGACGCGGTAGAGTGTGTGACCGTCCACCTGGAACAGCATTTCGTCCTCCGTCCATTCGACGGCATAGACGTGCCAGCCGGTGACGTCCTTGCCTTCGGGGAAGAAGAACTTGTTCACCAGCGGCGTCTCGCCCGAATAGCCAGGGCCGTGCAGCGCCACGCCGATCCAGTCCTTTTCGCCGACATATTCCATGATGTCGATTTCACCCGTTCCGGGCCATGTGTCGTTGCCGAGCAGCCAGAAGGCGGGCCAGACACCTTCCGCGTCGGGCATGCGGATGCGCGCTTCGGCGCGGCCATAGGTGAAATCGAACTTGCCCTGGCTTTCGACGCGGCCGGACAGGAAATCGGCCTTGCGTTCGGGATGCGGGTCGACGCCCGGCTTGAAAACTGGCCGCAGCATCAGCGCGCCGCCGTCGGCCCCGGACAGCCCATCGACGATAGAGAGGACGGCCGGGTCATCGACATAGGCCTGCTGTTCGTTGTTGACCCAGAATTCGGTCCCGATGGCTCCCCATTTCTCGCGGTCGAGTTCGGGCCCGTCGAATTCATCGGACCATAGCAGCGTGCGGCCCGTTGCCTCCTGCGCCGACAGCGGTGCGGCGGTCAGGCAGGCGGCGGCTGCCATTGCGAATGCCATGCGGATCACGTTGTCTCTCCCCTTAATCGTGTTAACGTTCTCATCGCATGTGATGGCAGTTTTAGCCAGACCCGTGGATACGTTTTCCGAAGCAGGGCTGGCGCGGGCCCCATGGATCGGCAATAGGGCCTCTGCGTAGATAGAACATGTAGATAGAATACGAGGCCGGGTCGCGTATCCGGCACCATTCGAACCGGAGATTTGCCCATGCGCCGCCTTGCCGCCCCGCTCGCCCTGCTGCTCGCCAGCACCGCCTGCACCACGATGGAGGCTGCCCCGTCGGCTACCACTGCCGCGCCGGAGCGCATGATCTCGCCCATCCTCACCACGCCCGAGGCGGTCGACACTTCGACCTATGCGCAGCCGCAGGTCGCGCGGGTGACGCATGTGGCGCTCGACCTCGATCTCGATTTCGATGCCAAACGGGTCGGCGGCGTAGCCGAACTGGATGTGCTGGCGCAGCCCGGCGCCGAAGAGATCGTGCTCGACAGCAACGGCCTTGAGATTTCGCGCGTGACCGATGGTGCGGGCCGTGAACTGGAATACGAAATCGGCGCGATGGTCGAAGAGGGCGGCAAGGGCGCGCCGCTGACGATCGCGCTCGACGGCGCAACCAGGCTTCATATCGAATACCGGGCCCCCGCCGATGCGGAAGCGCTGCAATGGCTCAGCCCCGAACAGACCAAGGGCAAGCAGTATCCCTTCCTGTTCAGCCAGGGTCAGGCGATCCTCAACCGTACCTGGATACCCACGCAGGACAGCCCCGGCATCCGCCAGACCTGGGAAGCGCGGATCACCGCGCCCAAGCCGCTGGATGTGGTGATGAGCGGGGTGCGGCAGGGCGAACCCGAAGACCTCGGCAATGGTCGCCGCGCCTTCACCTTCGTCATGGACAAGCCTGTCCCCCCCTATCTCATCGCGATTTCGGCGGGCGATATCGATTTCGCCGCGCTGGGGCCGCGTACCGGCGTCTGGGCCGAACCTGCGACCCTGCCGCGCGCTGCAAAAGAGGTGGGCGATACCGAACAGCTCGTCGCCGCCGCCGAACAGCTTTATGGCGACTATCGCTGGGGGCGTTACGACATGATCGTGCTGCCCCCGTCCTTCCCTTATGGCGGGATGGAAAACCCGGTGATGACCTTCCTCACGCCGACTTTCATTGCGGGCGACCGGTCGAACAACGGCCTCGTCGCGCATGAGCTGGCGCATAGCTGGTCGGGCAATCTGGTCACCAATGCGGTGTGGGGCGACAGCTGGCTGAACGAAGGCGTCACGACCTATTTCGAAAACCGCATCGTCGAGAAGGTCTATGGCAAGAAGCGCGCCGAGCAGGAAGCCGCGCTGATGTTCGCCAATATCCAGGAAACGCTGGCCGAAGTCGGCAATGACGCGCCCGGCACGGCATTGAGCACCGATGGCGAATACGAACTCGGCAGCGCCATCACTTACGACAAGGGCGCCTTTTTCCTGCGCACGGTTGAAAGCATCGTGGGCCGCGAGCGGTTCGATGCCTGGCTGCGCCAGTGGTTCGACAACCATGCATTCCAGCCCGCGACCGGCGAGTTGTTCTACGAAGACATGATGGCCAATCTCGTGCGTGACGAGGCGGAGGCCGAACGGCTGAAGCTGCGCGAATGGATTTTCGAGCCCGGCCTGCCTGCCAATGTCGCCAAGCCAGACCCTGCCGCATTCGCCGCCGTCGACACTGCCGTATCGGCCTATGCGGCCGACGGCTCCATCCCCGCAGGCTATTCCGGCTGGACCAGTGCGGAGCGCCAGCGCTTTCTCGACAATATCCCCAAGCAGCGCACCGCCGCGCAGCTTGCTTCGCTCGATGCAGCGCTCGATCTGTCGGGTACGGGCAATAACGAGGAACTGTTCCTGTGGCTCGAACTCGCGCTCGCCAATCGCTATGAACCGGCGGTTCCGCAGGCCGAAACCTTCCTCGCCGAAGTCGGCCGCGCCAAATTCGTCCGCCCACTGTTCCAGACCCTGTGGGACGAAGGCGAGTGGGGCCGCCCGATCGCCACGCGCATCTATGCCAAAACACGCGGCGGCTACCACGCGGTTACGCGCGGCGGCGTCGACCGCATTCTCGGTTTCGAAGGCTAGATCAGACCATATCGCGCGGGCGGACGAGCCGGTCGAAAGTCGGCTCGTCCACCAGCCCCAGTTCGAGCCCCGCCTGTTTCAGCGTCTGCCCCGTTTTGTGGGCATGTTTCGCGATATTCGCTGCATTGTCGTAACCGATCTCGGGCGCGAGTGCGGTGACCAGCATCAGCGATCGTTCGACCAGTGCGGCAATCTGGTCCTCGTTCGCCTTGATCCCGTCGACGCAGCGTTCGGCGAAGCCCTGCATGCCTGTGGCCAGCAGTTCGATCGATCGGATCACGTTCGATCCGATCAGCGGCATGAAGACGTTGAGTTCGAAATGCCCCTGCATGCCGCCGACGGTCACCGCCTGATTGTTGCCGATGACCTGCCCGGCGACCATCGTGAGCATTTCGCATTGCGTCGGATTGACCTTGCCGGGCATGATCGAACTACCCGGTTCGTTGGCGGGTAGCGACAGCTCGCCCAGGCCCGAGCGCGGGCCCGAGCCGAGAAAGCGAATGTCGTTGGCGATCTTGTTGAGCGCCACCGCCAGCGTGTTGAGCGCGCCGGAGAAGAACACCAGCCCGTCCTTGGCCGCCAGCTGCTCGAAAGTGTTGGGTGCGGGTTCGAATTCGAAGCCGGTAATGTCGCTGATCGCGCCCGCCATGTCCTGGGCCCAGCCTTCCGGTGCATTGAGGCCCGTGCCGACGGCCGTGCCGCCGATGGCCAGCTTGCGGATATTGCCGTTCAGAGCCCCTTCGATCCGCGCCTTGCAGCTGATGAGCTGCCCGACATACCCCGAAAATTCCTGGCCCAGCGTGAGCGGCGTGGCATCCTGCGTATGGGTGCGGCCGATCTTGACGATATCCGCGAAATCCTCGGCCTTGGCCTTGAGTGACGCGGTCAGCCGGTCGAGTGCGGGGAGTAGCGTATCGCGCGTCGCCAGCGCAGTCGCGATGTGGAGCGCCGTTGGGAAGCTGTCGTTCGAACTCTGCGACCTGTTGACGTGATCGTTGGGATGGATGGGTTCTTTCCCGCCGCGCGTGCCGGCCAGCTTCTCGTTCGCGATCCCGGCGATCACCTCGTTGACGTTCATATTGGTCTGCGTGCCGCTGCCCGTCTGGAAGATGGTAAGCGGGAACTGGTCGTCGAACTCGCCCCTGCGAATTGCGGTGGCCGCCGCCTCGATGGCGTCGGCGTCGGTCTCGTTCAGCCCGTGCCGCCGGTTGATGCGCGCCGCCGCCTGTTTGACCACGGCCTGGGCATGGACGATCTGGATCGGCATGCGCTGATGGTCGGGGAACGGGAAATTTTCCAGGCTGCGCTGCGTCTGCGCGCCCCAGTAGGCGCGGGCGGGGACCTCGATCGGCCCGATGGAATCGGTTTCGGTTCTCGTGTCGCTCATCGCCGGTCTCCTGCTGCAATCTCGGAGGTGCCGAGGTAGGATTTCACCGGCAGGCTTGCCACCCGGCATTTGCAAAACGCTGAAATTCGCGCTGTTCATGTCCGCAAAGGGCACCTATTTCGATTGGGATGCTGCGCCAGTACGAACTCGTAGAACGGGTCAAGGAATACGACCCCGACGCCGACGAGGCGATGCTCAACCGTGCCTATGTCTATACCGTCCAGAAGCACGGCACGCAGACCCGGGCGAGCGGCGATCCCTATTTCAGCCATCCGGTCGAGGTCGCCGGCCTGATGACCGATCTCAAGCTCGATCAGGAGACCATCGCCACCGCGCTGCTCCACGATACCGTAGAAGATACGCTGGCGACGATCGAGGATATCGAACGGAATTTCGGCGGCGACGTGGCTCGGCTGGTCGACGGGGTAACCAAGCTTTCCAAGATCGAGCAGATGCCCGAGAACGAGCGCGCGGCGGAAAACTTGCGCAAGTTCCTGCTCGCCATGAGCGAGGATATCCGCGTGTTGCTGGTCAAGCTGGGCGACCGGCTGCACAATATGCGCACGCTGCATTTCATCAAGAATCCGGACAAGCGCCAGCGCATCGCGCGCGAGACGATGGATATCTATGCCCCGCTGGCGGAGCGGATCGGTCTCTACGAATATATGCGCGAGATGCAGATGCTCGCCTTCGAACAGCTGGAGCCGGAAGCCTACGAGACCATCACCCAGCGGCTCGACCAGATCCGCAGCGAGGATGGCGGGCAGGTCGACGCCATCGCGCTCGACATGAAACATGCGCTGGCCGAGGCGGGGATCACGACCGAGGTTTCAGGGCGCGAGAAGCATCCCTATTCGATCTGGCGCAAGATGGCCGAACGCCATGTGTCCTTCGAACAGGTCACCGATATCATGGCCTTCCGCATCATCTGCGAGGATGTGGCCGACTGCTACCGCGCGCTGGGCGTGCTGCACACGACGTGGCAATTCCTGCCGGGCAAGTTCAAGGACTATATCTCGACGCCCAAGAACAATGGCTATCGTTCGCTTCACACCTCGCTGATCTACGGCAAATCGATGCGCGTCGAAGTGCAGATCCGTACGCGCGAGATGCATCGGGTCAACGAATTCGGCTTTGCCGCGCACTGGGCCTACAAGCAGAGCGATCGGCCCGACGGACAGGTCGCCTGGCTGCGCGATCTGATCGAGATCGTCGATGCCAGCCACGATCCCGAAGAACTGCTCGAGCACACGCGCATGGCGATCTATCAGGATCGCATCTTCGCCTTCACCCCCAAGGGCGCGCTGTTCCAGTTGCCCAAGGGGGCGACGCCGGTGGACTTCGCCTTCGCCGTGCATACCGATCTCGGCGCGCAGACCGTCGGGGCCAAGATCAACGGAAGGCACATGCCGCTGCGCACGCAGCTCAACAATGGCGACGTGGTCGAGATCATCAAGAGCGCGCAGGCCGATCCGCAGATGAGCTGGCTCGGCTTCGTCGTCACCGGCAAGGCGCGCGCCTCTATCCGCCGTGCGGTGCGGCTGAAGGAACGCGCAGAAATTGCCGAGATCGGCAAGAAGCTGTTCGACGAGATCGCCCTGCGTGTGCCTGCCAAGATCGGCAAGAAGGCCTTGCGCGAGGCCTTGAAACGACTGGAGATGGAGGAAGAGGAAGACCTTTATTATGCTATCGGGTCGGCCAAGATTTCCGATCGCGAGGTGATGGAGGCGCTGGTTCCCGGCAGCACCGCCGAGCTCGAGGACGAGCCCGACTGGGCGAAGAGCGGCAAAGCCCTGTCGATCCGAGGGCTGACGCCGGGCGTGGGTTTCCGCCTCGCCGAATGCTGCCACCCGGTTCCGGGCGACCGGATCGTGGGCCTGCGCAAACCGAACGAAGGGGTCGAGGTCCACACGATCGACTGCAACCGCCTTGCCAGCGGGATCGATAGCGACTGGCTCGACCTGTCCTGGGGCAAGCGTTCGCGCGGGGCGGTCGGGCGGCTGCGGGTGACACTGTACGACCGGCCCGGTACGCTGGCGGAAATGGCGGGCATCTTCGCGCAGAACCACGTCAATGTGAAAAGCCTCGACCAGACCCAGCTCGACCATCCTTTCACCACCTACGAGGTCGACCTCGAAGTGCAGGACGTGCCCCACCTGACGCGCATCCTCAGCGCCTTGCGCGCGAGCGATTCGATCGCCCAGGCCGAGCGCGTATGAGCGCGCTGCTCGGCATCGATCACGTACAATTGGCCATGCCACATGGCGGCGAACCGCATGCGCGGCGCTTCTGGGTCGACCTGATGGGGCTGGAGGAATTGGTCAAGCCCGCTCATCTGGCCGTCAATGGCGGCTGCTGGTTCGAGGGTGACGGCATCACGATCCATTGCGGGGTGGAGGAAGGCTTCCTCCCGGCCCGGCGCGCGCATCCCGCGCTGCTGGTGAGCGACCTTGCCGCGCTGGTGGCAAAGCTGGGCAAGGCGGGCATCCGCTACAAGCCGGGCAAGAAGCTGGAGGGCTATCTGCGCGGCGATATCGCCGACCCCTTCGGCAACCGGATCGAGCTGATGCAGAAGGTCTAGAGGACGCTGATCGTCACGGCCACCCGCTCGCCCTCGCGCAGGCCTTCGGCCACCCGCACGGGCTTGCGGATCGGGAGGACGTAGCGCCCGTCCCGCTTCAGCAGAGTCGTGCTCCAGCTGCTTCGGCCGATCGCGACCGATACCTTGACCGAGCCGAATGCCCGCCCGCTTCCCGCAGTTTGCGCTGCGATCTCCGCTGCAATGGCTTCGGGAAGGATTACGAAATAGGCGGGATCGAAGCCTGCTTCGATGAAGGTGGATTGCAGTTCGGCGCTGAATTCCAGTGACGGGAGCGGCATCGATCCGGCCTCGGTGCAGGTGGCGAGGTGTCGATCGGTTCTACTCTTGCACTCAGAGCAGTTCCAGCCTCACTTCCGCATCGTCGCCTGTGACCAGGTCTTCGGCCTTCAGGACCTTCTTCCCGACCAGCAACCACCATTCGCCGGTTTTCGAAGGAAAGACCGAAGTCTTCCATTGCGTCCCGCCTACGGTTGCTATCACCTTGACCGATCCGAAGCCGCGTCTGCCGCCATATTCTAGCCGCCGCAGCCGCTCGTGCATGGCGATTTCCTCGGCCGTGTCGCCCCCGATCGTCAGCACGTGATAGACTGCCTTCTCACCCTGCCAGCGCGTGATCGGGCCGCAAAAGGCAAGCGCCTCGCTCAATCCGTGATCCGCCGCACGGGGACCGGGATATTGCAGATATCCGCACCGCCCGCCGGTACGATGAAGAAGGGATCGCGGCGGTTGGCGCGCGCCGCGGCATAGCGGGCGAAGCTTTCGCCATCGGTGGCTAGATATTCGAACACCGGACGTTCGCCTTCCGGCAAATCGCTTGCCACGCGCACGGTGAGGATCGGCGTGCGCCTGCTCTCGTCTTCGTAAAAGCCCAACTGGCCCTTGCCGCGCGGCAGGCTGGAAAGATGCTCGATCCCTTCGACGATCCTCCCGGCCAGCGCGATATTGCGGTCGAGATGGCGCGGCGCATGGCCGATCACGGTGTAGAGTTCCGCCCCGGTTCCCGCATCGGGCGACAGGTTTCGGCCGACGCCGACCATGCCATAACAATGGATCGGCCATACGCTTGCGGGCTCGCCATTCTCGTCGGCCCCGATGTTGGAGGCGAGCGGCCATCCGCGATGGAACAGCGAAAGCTGGGCATAGGAATCGACCAGACCGTTGGCGATGATCACCCCGGCGGTTTCATCGGTCGTCGCCAGCACGCTCCCCGCCTCCAGCGCCAGGTCGCGGACCGAATCCGCCATCAGCGTCGACAGTCCGATCGCTTCGCCCGGCACGGTATAGTCACGCTCCTCGGTCGCGTTGAGGCCCTCGGGCAACTGCTTCGGGTCGCCCGTGCTTTCGGGATTGTCGTAATTGGCATCGCCCCACTGGACGACGTAATTGTCCTGCACGCGGTTGACAGTGATGTCGTCGAACCAGCCCGAGCGGGCAAATGTGCGGATGTTCTTCACCCAGCTTTGCGAGAACGGCTCGGGCATGAGCTGGATTACGACCTTGCGCTCCGACCCGTCGGCGGTGGGGGCCAGCGTCATGACCAGCAGGTCTTCGGGCGGAATGGCGATCCATTCCTCTTGCGGTGCCTGCGCCACGATCTCGCCGGGCGAGGGCGGCGGCGTTTCGGTTGGCGCAGCCGGATCCTCCTGCGCCAGCGAGGGAGAGGCAAGCGCGAGCAGCGCGGCGAGAGAAATCAGCGGCTTCGTCATGCGGACAGGGGTGCCACCGCGCGCTGGAAAACGGAAGCCCTATTGCTGTGCGAAAGCGCTCAAGCAAAAGCCCCTTCTCGCACATTGTAGGGGCGGGAAGGGGCTTCGAGACGGTGTTCGCAGGGTATGCCTGATCCGCGCAGCACCGTCACTTCGAAGATCGTACACCAAAAAACGAAAATGCCAATCATCCTGTTCCCGCTCCGGCTTGCGGAATCATCGCCCCGCCGCTAGAGGCGCGCGTTCCTGTTTGGCCTATCGCGTTTCGCGTTACCTGAGGTCGGGCCCGGCACTCCGGTTTCCGCGCTCAGGCAGCAGAGCGATAGCGTACAACAGGAACGCGGAGCAGTGGCCGAGTGGTCGAAGGCGCACGCCTGGAAAGTGTGTATACGGTAACCCCGTATCGAGGGTTCGAATCCCTCCTGCTCCGCCATTAAACTCATGATTTTGCGAGATTTTTGAAATCCGCTCCTTGGGGCAGCTGTCGTTGCAGCGCCCCTGTCAAAGCGGAATGGCGGTTCGGTAAACTATCGGTCTCAGGGCGAAACTGGTGGTCACCTCGCTGACGCCGTCGATCCGGGTGAGTTTCGAGCGCAGGAAATCCTCGAACGCATCCAGTGAAGGTACGAGCACGCGGAGCCGATAGTCTGCATCCCCGGTCATAAGATAGCATTCCATGACCTCGGGAACGTCGCGGACGACCTCTTCGAACATCGCCAGATGGCGGTCGTCCTGGCGATCGAGACGCACCCGCACAAAGGCGGAAACCGACAATCCGGCAATTTCAGGATCGACCAACGCGACGTAGCGATCGGTCGCGCGAGAATCTTCCAGTGCCCTGACGCGGCGCAAGCAGGGCGAGGGGGAACCGTCGGCGCTGGCGTCCGAACCGGCAGTGCCCGCCAACCGGGATCCGGAGTAAAATGCCGACGATATTGCCGACGTCGACCATGTTGCCTTCATGATTGAATCGGTCGGCGTTCTGGTGCGTCAACCACGGGCCCAGCCTGTCGATGTATTTTCAGGAACCCAACGGGGTGAAGCTGGAACTGCATGTCGACAATCACTTCCTGCCCGGCGGGCCGCGTTCGTTCTATTCGACTCCGACCTTTGCCGCAAATCCGATCGGGATCACCTACGATCCCGAGGATCTCGTCCGCCGCCATGCCGCAGGCGAATCTGAAGAAGATCTGCTGAGCCAGGCAAAATTGCCTTCGAGCTAGGTCAAATTCTGAAGGCTGACTGCCAACTAACATTCTGCTGCAGCTTAGGCAGAGCAGCGTCAGAACGAATATTTCGTCGAAACCTGGATTTTCTGGAGATTGCCGCTCTCGCCATTCTCCGTCGTGCGCTCGGCGTACATGTACTCGATGCCGATATCGATCGGTTTGGACGGTGAGTAGATCAGGTTGGCGAGCACGTTCCAGCTTTCATCGGTCACCGAACCCGTGGTCAGCAGCATGGGGTTATCTGCCTTGAAATACGATCCCGCGATATTCGAGCGCAGCTTGTCAGACCACAGATGGCGGAAGGCTGCGAAGCCGGAATAGGTAAAGATTGGATCGAGATCGCCATTGGCATCCACCGCGGCATCGTTGACGATGTTCAGGCCGATATAGCGGCCAAGTCCGTCGCCCACTGTCCCCATGAAGCGGAAATCATCGCTTTTGCCGAGCGCCAGCTTGCCCGACACGCTCAGCCCGTATCCCAGCGCGGTGTCGGCACCGGTTCCAAAGTCATCGTCTGTGATCCGCAGATTGCGCAGGATCCCGGCGGCCGAAAGCGATCCCCAGTCGCCGGATAGATTGTACCGCGCGACGACATCCGGAAGTGTGTCGTCTCCGGCGACCAACCGACCGCCGGTGGGCGTGGTCACGGTGGTTTCGGGCTGCTCCACAGCCAGCATCAACCCGCCCTTGGTATAGCGGATCATGGGCTGGCGATCGAATACCGTTCCCGGAGTCGTGCCGATGAAGTCGAGGCTGTCGGGCAGGGCACCGACATTCTGGAAGGTCGACCACGTTTGTCCGAACAGCCAGTTATCGTACGTGATGAACGCCTGCCGCAGGCGCGGCTGGTAGCTATTGGAGACCCGCTCGTCGCCATCCGGCGTGACCATGAAGTCCAGCTCAATCTGCGAATTCAGCGTGTGCTCCGCACCGACATCGGTCGATGTTTTAAAAATGAAGCGCGACTGGCGGGCGCTGAAATCGGTGTCCCACCCCGAAGCGTCGCCGCCGACGGGAATGGCGCCGGGAATGAGGAAATCGCGCACGATGCTGCCACTGCCGACCTGTCCGCCGCTGGTGCGCTGGGTGATGGCATCGAGCTTGACGTAGCCGGTGTATGCCACGGTGGTATTGCCGACGCGGAAGCCCTTGCTGTCCTGCTTGGCGGGTTCTTCGATCTGCGCGGCGAGCTCCTGCTGGCGTTGCTGGAGCGCGCGCGTTTCCGCAAGCGCCTGCTGCGTCTGCGCGACGGCCTCCGCCTGCTGGGCGTCCAACTCGCCCTCCTGCGCATCGAGCCGCTCGGCCAGCCGCATGACGAGCGCCTCAAGCCGGTCCAGTCGAGCCTCGATATCGCCGTCCTGCGCCGCGGCTGGAGTAGCGGCGAGGTATGTCCCCGCAAGAAGCCCCGCCCGGATCATGTTCCTCAGTGCGCTGCCAGCCATCCCTACCTCCATCGAATGTTGTGAGGTGGGACGATGCCCTCATTGTTGGGGCGGGATAAATCGGCAGATAGTCGTAAGACCTTGGTCTGACAGCGCGAGCCTTCGCCGAAATGCTATTCCGATTCGCGCAAAGGGAGATCAATCATGCTCGATGCCGTTCCGCGTCTTGGCAATGCCGCCGAAACCCACTGCACGCCCGAACAATACGAGGCGTTGTACCGCCAGTCGGTAGAAGACAGCGATGCGTTCTGGCTGGAGCAGGCGAAACGGCTCGACTGGATTGTCGAGCCCGCCAAGGCTGGCGAATGGTCCTACGATCCGGTCGACATTGCCTGGTTCGCCGACGGGGCGCTGAACCTGTGCCACAACGCGGTCGACCGGCATCTCGAAACGCGCGCGAGCGAAACGGCGCTCATTTTCGAACCCGACGACCCGCAGTCGGCAGGGCGCTCTTTGACGTACGGCCAGCTCCATTCGGAAGTCGTCTCGATGGCCAATGCGCTCAAGGCGATTGGCGTGAAGAAGGGCGATCGGGTGACCATCTACATGCCGATGATCGTCGAGGGTGTGCTTGCCATGCTTGCCTGCGCGCGGCTCGGTGCGATTCACTCGGTTGTTTTCGGCGGCTTTTCGCCCGAGGCCCTGGCTGGCCGCATCGAAGGCTGCGGCAGCCGCTTCGTAATCACGGCGGACGAGGGGCTGCGCGGTGGCAAGCACGTACCCCTCAAGGCCAATGTCGATGCAGCGCTTGCCGAACCCGATCATGAGACGCCGATCGACGGCATGCTGGTGGTGCGTCATACAGGGGCCGAGATCGCGATGGTCCCCGGGCGCGACCACTGGTATCATGACGTCGCAAGCGATGCGGACTGTCCGTGCGAGCCGATGCAGGCCGAAGATCCGCTGTTCATCCTCTACACTTCGGGTTCGACCGGCAAACCGAAGGGTGTCGTGCACACTGCCGGCGGTTACGGCGTCTGGACCGCAACCACCTTCTCCTATGTCTTCGACTACAAACAGGGCGAAGTCTTCTGGTGCACCGCCGATATCGGCTGGATCACCGGGCACAGCTATATTGCTTACGGCCCGCTGCTCAATGGAGCGACGCAGGTCGTCTTCGAGGGTATCCCGAGCTATCCCGACCACAGCCGTTTCTGGGATGTGGTCGAAAAGCATAAGGTGAACATCCTCTACACTGCTCCCACCGCAATCCGGGCGCTTATGCGGGAGGGCGACGGTTTCGTCACTCGGCACGATCGATCCTCACTCCGCCTTCTGGGTACGGTGGGCGAGCCGATCAATCCGGAAGCCTGGCGCTGGTATTTCGACGTGGTCGGCGAGAAGCGCTGCCCGATCGTCGATACATGGTGGCAGACAGAGACGGGCGGTGTGATGATCACGACGCTTCCCAACGCGCACGACATGAAGCCAGGAAGCGCCGGTCGACCGTTCTTCGGGATACTGCCCCAACTGGTCGGCAATGAGGGTGAGGTGCTCGAAGGCGCGACCGAGGGGAATTTATGCATCACGCATAGCTGGCCCGGACAGGCGCGGACGGTTTACGGCGACCACGAACGTTTCGAACAGACCTATTTCAGCACCTACAAAGGCAAATACTTCACCGGAGACGGGTGTCGACGCGATGAGGATGGCTATTACTGGATCACTGGCCGCGTCGATGATGTTATCAATGTTTCCGGTCACCGGATGGGCACTGCCGAAGTCGAGAGCGCGCTGGTCAGTCATGCGAAGGTCGCCGAAGCGGCCGTCGTAGGTTATCCGCACGATATCAAGGGGCAGGGCATTTATTGCTACGTCACGCTCAATGCCGGCGAGGAGGGATCGGACGCGCTCTTTTCCGAATTGCGCGGGCATGTCCGCCAGGAAATCGGTCCTATCGCTTCGCCCGACCATATCCAGTTCACCGATGGCCTGCCGAAAACCCGTTCGGGAAAGATCATGCGCCGTATCCTCCGCAAGATCGCAGAAAACGATTACGGCTCACTCGGAGACACTTCGACACTGGCGGATCCCAGCCTGGTTGATCGTTTGATCGAAGGAAGGCAGAATCGCTGACGACCATGTCGAGCCGCATCATCATCGCCGATGACCATCCGCTGTTCAGGACGGCGCTCAGCCATGCGGTTGGCAAGGTCTGGCCGGATGCGCAGATCATCGAAGCTTCCAGCGCGACCGCAGCGCGGCGCGAGGTCGAGGCGGGAGCGGAGGCGCTGTTGCTGGACCTGCACATGGAGGATTCGAAAGGGCTGACCGCGCTGATGGATTTTCGGGAGGATTTTCCCGCTCTGCCCGTCGCGATCGTGTCCGCAAGCGAGGAGCCGCGTGTATATGCTGCAGCGAGCCAGCTTGGCGCGGCGGCCTTCATCCCCAAGTCGGCCAGCCTCGAGCAGATGCGTGACGCACTCGCCAGCGTACGCGACGGCGATCGCTGGTTTCCCGAGAATGAGGGTGAGCCGGATGACGAGCTGGCCCGTATCGCCAGCCTGACCCCGGCGCAGCGCCGCATCCTCGGTCAGCTTGGCGAGGGGAGGCTGAACAAGCAGATCGCCTATGAACTCGACATCAGCGAGGCGACGGTCAAGGCGCACATCACAGCGATCTTCCGCAAGCTGGGCGTAGTGAACCGCACACAGGCGGTCCTGCTGGCCGGAAAGCTTCATGTCGATCAGGACGTGGCGGATTCCGCCGCCGGTTGATCCGGTTCCTCACGGCGGGCGACGCAATCGGAAATGAGCGCCCTCAAGGCCGCTGGTGAAGAAGGCTTGAGCAGGCGGTTGGCACCCATGCGTGCGGCGGCGGCATCGGTTTCCTCACCCGCTTCGGCGGTCAGCAGGATGGCTGGCGGGCGAACGCTCCACGCTTCGCACAGGATCTCATAGACACCGTCGCCCCGATCATCGCCGTCGAGGCGGAAGTCCATGATGACGACGTCCGGTGGCGCAGGTGCTTTGGCGAGCGCCTGTGCTTGGCCAGTCGCGCAGATCACGTCCAGCCCCCATTTCCCGAGCAGTGCGGCGGTCGCGCTGAGCGCCGCTGGATCATTGTCCACCACGAGAATGCGCTCATTAGACAGGGCCGAACCCCTTGGGCGGCGGCGCTCGGGCTGGGCACGCGCGCCCCAGCGCAACACCGGCAACCGAACGGAAAACCGGCTTCCTTGCCCAACTACCGATCGCGTCGTGACTTCGACGCCGAGCAGCGCGGTTATCCGCCGGACGATGGCAAGACCCAGTCCCAGACCTTCCCGGTCAGCGCTCGTGCCGCGCTGGAATTCACCGAACAACCGCTCGACATCCTTTTCCTCAATACCGGGTCCGGTATCGAAAACGCACAGTTCGACATCGTCGCCTGCCCTGCGCAGGCCCAGCATGATACCTCCGCTGCTGGTGTAGCGGATCGCATTGCTCATGAGATTTCGGACCACGCTTGCCAGCATGGCTCGGTCGGTGCGTATCCAGGCGCTGGTGTGTACCCGACGCAGCGATAGCCCCTTGCTCTCTGCCTGCACCGAGAATTCACGCATGATCTCGTCGAATATGTCGTCGATTGCGACCGGCTCGAGACGCGGCTCCATGCCCCCGCCGTCGAGTTTCGATATGTCCAGTAGAGCGCGGATCAGCCGGTCGGCCGAGGCGATTGAACCGTCGAGGTCCCGCACCAGCCGTTCGAGTTGCTCGCGCCCGCGCACTTCTTCTCCCAGCGCCGAGGCGAACAGGCGCGCCGCGTTGAGCGGCTGGATCAGATCGTGACTGGCCGCGGCGAGGAAGCGGGTCTTGGAACGCGTCGCCGCTTCTAGCTTCCGGTTCACCTCGCTCAACTGGTGCGTGCGTTCGACAACCTTCTGTTCCAGTGCCTGTTCGGCACGCCGATCAGCCGTAATGTCGCTGTAGCTCGTGACATAGCCGCCGCCCGGAGCGGGATTGCCGACGATCCGCATGATCCTCCCATCGTGCTGTTCGCGTTCCATCCGGTGGGTGCGACCGGCCCGCATATGATCGAGCCGCCGCGCGACCTGCTCCTCGATCTCCGCGTGGGGAAGCCTGCTCTGGCGCAGGTTGAACCGGATAAGATCTGCAATCGGTGTTCCCACACATGCCAGGTCGTCAGGCAGCGCAAACATTTCCTGGTAGCGGCTGTTCCAGGCGACGAGGTTCATCTCGGCATCGACCAGCGCGACGCCCTGGTCGATGTTCTCGATCGCCAGTTGCAGCAGATCGCCGCTGAAGCTGAGGCGGCGATTGGTCTCGTCGAACATGGCGACGACCTCTTCCAGCGGAACCGGATCGCCCTGCGCCCAGCTAGATACGAGCATCCGCGCGGAGGACGTCCCGACGACGCCGGCGATGGTCCGTTCGGCCATGGCCAGGATATGGGCGTCGGCGCGATCCCCGTCGCGATAGCCGTCGCCCAATGCCTCCACGGCGCGCTTCTGCCCCACGAATTGCGCCAGTAGCAGGCGGATGTCCGCGACGCGCTTGGCAGTGACGAAACCGGGCCGGGCACCGGGCGCTGCCGTCCCTACGAAAGCGGCGGCCTGCGCGGCGTCGACCAGTGTTTCGCGCCCCAGCGCGGAGCCCATCCAGTAGGCAGCGACATTCGCGCCCAGGCTAAGCAGGACGCCCGAGACCAGAACGTCGGGATGGATGGCAAAAGGCGGCGCCTGCCCGGTGGCCGAAGGCAGGATGAGCAGGACGAGCCAGAAGGAAAATCCCGCCAGCAGGCCGCAGATCATCCCAACCTTGTTCCCGTGACGAGTGGTCACGCCCAGCACCAGGCCCGGCGCGAATTGTGCCATGGCGGCGAAGGCGAGCGTGCCGAGCCCGGCAAGGTTCACCGCAGCGCCGAAGCCGAGATAGAAAAGGTAGGCGAAGAACAGCAGCGCCGCGATCACGAGGCGGCGCACCATCAGCAAGCGGGTGGCGAGCCGCGTGCGGTCACCTTCGCCCCTCAGTTCGCGGCGAAAGATCAGCGGCGATACGAGGTCGTTGGTGATCATGGTGGAAATGGCGACGCTGGCGACCACGATCATGCCGGTCGAGGCCGCGAAACCGCCGATGAAGACGAGCAGGGCAAGCGCGTCGTTGTCAGCCTGCAGCGGCAAGGCCATGACGATCATATCCGCGGAAGTGGACGTGGGCAGGACGGCAAGGCCGGCGAGCACGATCGGTACGATGACGAGCGACGTCAGGGTCAGGTAGGCGGGGAACAGCCACCGCATCGTACCGGTAGCGCGGTCGGTCTGCGCTTCGACGAAGGTCATGTGGAACTGCCGCGGAAGGCACAGTGCGGCGCAGGCTGAGATGAGGGTCAAGATGGCGAATCGGGCGTCGAGCTGCGCTGCCGAGAAGGGCGAGACGGCAGGTGCCGCAGGGCCCTGTCCAGCGAGCACAAACAGCGCGAAACCGGCCACCGCCAGGAGCGCGAGCAGCTTGACCACCGATTCGATCGCTATCGTGAGGACCAGCCCCGCATTATCGCCCGCCCGATCGGCCCGGCGCGAACCGAACAGGATGGCGAAGAGTGCCATGCTGCCCGCGACCAGAAGGACGAGATCGTCGGGCGTGACGCTCGCCTCCAGTTCAGGATCGAGCGCAAGCAGCGAGGTGCCGACCGATTGCAATTGCAAGGCCATGTAGGGGAGCGACCCCATGGTGGCGATGATTGTAACCAGTGCGGCGACGTTCGCGCTCTTGCCGTAACGCGCGGACAGAAAGTCGGCGATCGAAGTGGAATGCTGCGCCTTGGCCTGCGCGAGAATACGCCTGATCAGTCCGAAACCCAGGGTGAAGACGAGAATCGGTCCAAGATAGATGGGCAGGTAGTGCCAGCCCGCCGTTGCGGCCGAGCCCACACCGCCGAAGAAGGTCCAGCTGGTGCAATAGACCGCAAGGCTCAGGCCGAAGGTCCAGTCGCGGCGACGCGGCGAGACGCCAAGGCCCGCGTCGATCAACCGGTCCTGACGCGCTGCCAGCCAGAACAGCAGTGCCAGGTACAGCGTTGCCGCTATAATCGCTGCTCCGAACAGCATCGTCCTGCTCCCTCCTCTCGCCAGATTATCGCATGGCGCCCATCATGCAAGAAAAGGGCGGCACCTCACGGCACCGCCCCCGTCCTGCGATGGCCCGAAAGGCCGTTAGTGGGCGTGGGCATCTCCCGCTCCGCGCGGTACGCGGATGGAATCGACCAGCTTGCGGATTTCGACCGGCGGGCTGGCCGTCACCTTCGACACGGCAATGGCGATAGCGAAATTCAGCACCATGCCGACCACGCCGATCCCTTCGGGCGAGATGCCGAAGAGCCAGTTCTCCGCCACGTTCGCTGCCGGGTCCATCAGCTTGAAGTAGAAGATGTACCCGAAGGTGAAGGCAAGTCCGGCAACCATGCCTGCGATCGCCCCTTCCTTGTTCATGGACTTGGAGAAGATGCCCATGAAGATGGCCGGAAAGAGGCTGGCCGCGGCAAGACCGAAGGCGAAGGCTACCACTTGTGCCACCCATCCCGGGGGATAGATGCCAAGATAACCCGCGACCACGATCGCTGCCGTCGCCGCGATACGGGCTGCCAGCAATTCGCCCTTCTCCGAGATGTTCGGCTTGAAGGTCGATTTGAGCAAATCGTGGCTGACCGAGCTGGAGATGACCAGCAATAGTCCCGCTGCCGTCGAAAGCGCTGCAGCAAGCCCGCCAGCTGCCACCAGCGCGATCACCCAGCCCGGCAGATTGCCGATTTCAGGGTTGGCAAGGACCATGATGTCGCGGTCGACATAGACCTCGTTCTCGCTGTCGGCGACCGGCGCGTTAGTCACCGTCCGCTCGCCGGATGGGCCCGTTTCCGGCGCGAATTCGGGCGCACCTTCGAAGGCATCGCCGCTCCGCACCTGCATGACCCCGTCGCCGTTCTTGTCCTGGAAGGCGATCAGGTCGTTGCGTTCCCAGTTCTTGAACCAACCCGGGGCTTCCGAATAGCTCGTTTCATTCACCGTATCGATGAAGTTGAGGCGGGCGAAGGCACCCACAGCCGGAGCTGTCGTGTAGAGCAGGGCGATGAACACCAGCGCCCAACCGGCCGACTTGCGGGCATCGGAAGCCTTGGGAACGGTGAAGAAGCGTACGATCACATGCGGCAGCCCTGCCGTGCCGACCATCAGGGCCAGCGTAATGCAGAACACGTCGATCATGCTCTTGGAGCCGTCGGTATATTCCCCGAACCCGAGGTCGGACAGCACGAGGTTGAGCTTCTGCAGCACGTAGAGCCCGGACCCGTCATTGACCTGGGACCCAAGGCCAATCTGGGGGATCGGGTTGCCGGTGATCATGAAGCTGAGGAAGAAAGCGGGCACCATGTATGCGAAGATCAGCACGCAATATTGCGCGACCTGCGTGTAGGTGATGCCCTTCATCCCGCCGAGCACGGCGTAAACGAAGACGATCCCCATGCCGATGATCACGCCCCAGAATATCTGGACGTCAAGGAACCGCGAAAACACGATCCCTACGCCGCGCATTTGACCGGCGATGTAGGTGAAGCTGATGAAGATCAGGCAGATCACCGCCACTACGCGTGCAGTCCTGGAATAATACCGCGTGCCGATGAAGTCGGGCACGGTGAACTGGCCAAACTTGCGCAGATAAGGTGCCAGCAGCAGTGCCAGCAGCACATAGCCACCGGTCCAGCCCATCAGGTAGACCGATGCGTCGTAGCCGAGGAAGGCGATCAGGCCCGCCATCGAGATGAAGCTGGCCGCGCTCATCCAGTCGGCGGCGGTCGCCATGCCGTTGACGACCGGGTTTACCCCACCGCCTGCAACGTAGAATTCCTTCGTCGAACCGGCGCGCGACCAGATCGCGATGCCGATATACAGCGCGAAGCTGAGCCCGACGAAAATGTATATCAGGGTCTGTGTATCCATGATCGCCTCCTCAGTCGTCGAGATCGTATTTGCGCTCGAGTGTCTTCATCCGGACGACGTAGATGACGATCAGCGCAATGAAGATGTAGATCGAACCCTGCTGGGCGAACCAGAAGCCGAGCGGATATCCGCCGAGCATGAACTGGTCGAAAAAGTCGCGAAACAGGATCCCTGCCCCGAAGGAACAAGCGAACCAGATCGCCATGAGAGAAAGCAGCAGGCGGATATTGTCACGCCAGTAGGCGCCCTCCGCTTCGCTGGTTTCGTGGTTGTCAGTTTCGTCGGACATCGCCTCCCCCTTCGTCACTTGTTGCTCGCGCCCGCAGATTCGGGAGCATTGTGGGAGGCTATGGAAGGCGAGTGGTCAGAGCGAGAGCGACATAAGTCTAATGCCGGCACTACCAGTCATCGATTGCCCCGAGCCCTGGATCAGGCCCCATCCGGCTGAGCTGTGCAAGCAGCAATTCGGCCGCGCCCAGCGCATCGCTGAGTGCGTCATGTTGCGGGAAATCAGGCAGGTTGTAGCGGCTCCGTGTGGCCGCGAGCCGATAGGCGTCCGTGCCGACGAGATTGGGGTGCAGCCGCTGTTCGAGCTTCAGTGTACAGATTGACCGGACCGGGATCTCGACCCCGAAATGTGCCTTGGAAAGCCGCGCAATCACTCCGCGTTCGATTGCTGCGCCGTGCGCGACCATGACCTGCCCCGCCAGCGCGCGGATGAGGCGCACGATCATCGTCTCCACCGGAACGCCGGAGCGTGCCCGGTCCTCGCCGATTCCGTGAACCGCAACGGCACGGTCATCGAGGCGTCGCTGGCTGCGAACATCGTGACTTTCGGCCTGCGCCAGCGGGATGCCGCTGGCGTCGAAGCCGATCCAGCCAGCTTGGAGGACATGCGCATCTCGCGCGAGCCCGTCGAGCTCGAAATCGACCGCCAGCAAGGGGATCTGCGCGAACGGCGTACGCGCATCAGGCCACGATGCCCCCGCATAGGCGCGCAGTTCGGGCCGATCGGTAGCCGCCAGCGCCTTCAGCCGGTGCCCGAAGCGCCAGGCCATCACCCTGTCACGCAAGGCCACCTGCCAGATTGCGTTTGAGCGAATCGAGACCGCCGCGGATCACCGAGAACGCGTCCTTCAGGTAATCGCGCTCCAGTGGGGACAACGTGCCGGGCGCAATGGCGTTGTCGGGTGCCATGCCGCTGCGTATCTGCGCCGCCTGGTGGGCGATCCTCAACTCGTTGACCAGCAGGAAGGCGTCCTTGAGGCTTTCCGCATCACCGCGCGCCATGCGCCCCGCTTCTGCCAGCGCATCTAGACGATCGAGCGTGCCGACCGCGGTGATACCCTCCGCCAGCGCGAATGTGCGCGCAATGTCGATGATCGGAAGAATCGCTTGCCCCTTGGCATCGAAGATCTTCTGGCCATCGGCCGATTTCTCCAGCACGAGATTGCGGAAGAAGCCGAGCGGAATGCGGCTGCGCTGGGCATCGCGCGCCAGATAGCTGATAAATATGCTCGAAGCCCTTGCGCGCGCTATCACCCGTTCGCGAAGGCTAAGGGCAAGTGCCGCCTCGCCATGCACGGCCCGCATGTCGAAATAGATGGTGGCGCGAAGGATGCGGTCTTCGTCGGGATCGGTAATCCAGCGCGTGTAGCGGTCTTCCCATTCGCTGGCCGTCAGGCGTTGCTCCGCGTTCTTCGCCATGATCCCGCCCTTGCAATAGACGAAGCCGCACAGGTCGAGCAGGTCCGAAATGCGTGCTCCTAGCGTCGCGAAATACTCCCGCCCGGCTGCGTCCACGCGATCATCGATCACCAATCCGTTGTCTTGGTCAGAACCCACGAGTTGTTCGCTGCGAGCGAGCGAACCGAAAGCTATCAGCGCGTAGGGAACCGGTGGCGAACCCAGTTCGGCTTCGGCCAGCTGGGCTGCCCGCCGATGGATGGCTTCTCCGAGTGCGGAGGTGAAGCGCATCGTGTGTTCGGCATGAAACCCGCCCGCCTCCATGCGTGCGAAGCTGTCGCCGATCTGCCGGGAAGCGGCGATGAGCGCGTCGGGACCGGGCGCTTTGGCAACCAGCATTCCAGTATCGATCGCGCTATCGCCCAGATGGGCAAGGATGTCGGTCGCACTCAGGATAGCCATCAATCCGCCGGCCGGCTCGCACACCGGAATGTGGCGGAAACCGCCCGCCGCCATCAACGCCATCGCTTCGGCGGCGCTGGCGTTGCCCGGCAAGGTGCGTGGCCCCGGCGTCATGACTTCGCCAACCGGAGTGTCGAACGCCAGCCTGGGCGCGACCACGCGGTTGCGCAGGTCTTTGTCGGTGAAGATGCCCACCAGACGCCCTTCGTCACACACGGCCAGTGTGCTGACATTGCTTTCAGCCATCAGCCCCGCCGCATCGCTCACCGGCAGGCGCAGACTGCAAGAAACGGGCGTGCTGTGCGCTAGCAGATCGCCAATCGTGGTTTGCTGCAATGGGCTTGCCCGTCTGAGCTTCAGGTCGCGCACTGCGCTGCGGATTCGTTCGGTCTCGCTCTCGTTGAAATAGGTACGGACGACCTCGGATACGCTTCGCAAATGGTGAAACACCTCCTGCGGCAGGCAGTAGGCGAGGGTGTCCTCCAACGCCGTGGTCGTGTTGCGCACCTCGCCGCCGCGTAGCAGTGAAGGATAGGCGAAGCAGCCGCCGCTCCCGAGCCTAGCGGTCAGCTCGTCGCCCGCGAGCCGCAATTCCACCGCGCCGCTCCGGACGATGAACAACTGGTCGTTTCGCGCCCCGCTGGTGAGAATTTCCTCGCCCGACCGGAAATAGCGCACGGTGACCTTGCGCGCGATATCCGCCAGCGCGTCCTCTCCCAAAGCGTCGAACGGCGCCGTTCCGGCGAGAAACGTTCGAACGTCTTGGAGTTCACTGACCATTGGCCGACACTAGCACCCTTTGCGCGAGCGAGGGCATCGATCTTCGTATTATGCGAAACCAGCGAGAATCGAACGCCTTAGGTGCCCCAGGGTGAGGCGTCATCGGACTGCTTCCGCAGTATTGCCGCTTTCTCTTTCCCTTTGGTCGGTGCGAATGGATCTCCCGCCCTGCGGTTCCGACAACATGCGTCTCGCCTTCAGAGAACGCAAAGCAGACTGACGAAGGATTAGCCTCGCCGGAGGATTTCTGACGGGCTCTGTTTGCGGGGCTACAAGCACTTCGCTTTGTACAGATTCGGGTAACGAGGCGGACCAGCCGGATCATATCCAGCATCTGTCGCGACTTCGGGTTGATTGATCGTACTCGCCAGAGCGTGAGCGGGCCACGGCATTCTAATCGGAGGACGACAGTAGCAGATAGCCCCATGCGGAAAGCGCTATCGCGCTGCCCTGCTTGATGGTAACATGTTTGTCGCGTCCGAACGCGTCATAACTGCCATCTGCGAGCGCGCTTGTCGGCGTCACATTCACCGCACTGCCGCTGAAGTTGAACAGGCCGACGACTCTGTTGCCGTCTGCTTGGCGTGTCCAGGCGAAGACCTGTTCGGGCCTGTCGGTTTCGAGTTTGTGCATACGTGCGCCCCACTCTCCGTTTGCGAGCGCCGGATTCGCTTTGCGGAAGGCGATAAGGTCGTGGAGCAGGGTGCCATAGTCGCAGTTCTTGCGTCCGCTCCAGTCGATCGGGTCCTTCTCGAAGAATTCGAGCCGCTTGGCGTTGCATGCTTCCATCCCGTTATAGATCAACGGCAGGCCTTCGCCGGTGAAGGATAGTGCCGTCATTGCTTCGAGCGCGGGACCGTAATTCTCCTCCACAGTGCCTTCCCACGCGTTGGAATCGTGGTTTTCGATATAGGTCATGCGCATTGCCTTGCGCGGCCACAGGCTCTCGTTCTCCGCGTAATAGCCATAGAAACTGGTGGCATTGCCCTTGCCGTGAGCCACGTTCTTGGACGTGTTGTGCCATTCCCACGCATAGGTCCCATCGAAGGCGGCATAGTGGAATGCAGTCTGCTGAACTTCACCCAGCATGAAGACCGGCCTGATCGCCTCAAGGCGGGCGCGAGCCGTTTCCCAGAAATCAAGCGGGACATATCCGGCGACATCGGCGCGATAGCCGTCGACATCGAACTCGCGCACCCAGTATTCCATCGCCTCTCCGACATGCTCGCGCACGCCGGGGCGGGACCAGTCCAGGTCGATGATATCCGACCAGTCCCACCAGGGGGTAGGACGGAAATCGCCCTTCCAGTCCTTTTCGTACCAGTCGGGATGCTGCTTCGCGAGTTCATTGTCCCACGCCGTGTGGTTGGCAACGAGGTCAAGGATGACATGAAAGCCCTCCGCGTGCGCCGCATCGACAAAGGCTTTGAAGTCCTCTTTCGTGCCGAATTCAGGATTCACGTCGTAATAGTCGCGCACCGAATAGGGGCTTCCCAGCGTACCTTTGCGGTGTTCCTTGCCGATCGGGTGGATCGGCATCAACCACAGGATATCGACACCGAGTTCCTTCAGGCGCGGGAGTTCGGCCTGCGCAGCCTTGAAGGTGCCATCATCGGTAAAATTGCGCGTGTTGATCTGGTAGAGCACAGCATCCTTCGACCATTCGGGATGGACGATTCTGACCTTGTCCTGCGCTGCCCAATCGGTTGTAGCGGGCTGGTTGGCATTGCCCGCAGCGCCCGCAAGGAGAGCGAGCGCGGCGGTTGCGGCAAACAGCTTATGCATCGATTGTCTCCTGCGGAATGGCCGCCTTCACCCGCTGCATGGCCAGCGCGGCGATGAGCCAGCTCCCCGCGGCGAAAAGCATGGTCCACACCGGCTCGCCCGGGAAGAAGGCCTGCATGATGCTACCCATCACTGTGGCGACCAGCAGTTGCGGCACGACGATGAAGATGTTGAACAGCCCCATATAGATTCCGAGCTTCGCTTGCGGCAGGTTACTCGCAAGGATCGCGTAGGGCATGGCGAGGATGCTCGCCCAGGCGATGCCGATGCCCACCTCGGCCAGCAGCAGCGTACTCGCGTCGCGGACGAGGAAGAACATCAGGAAGCCGATCGCGCCCAGCGTGAGGCAGATCGAATGGGTCATCACCTGTCCGAACCGGCGGCTAAGCCAGGGTAGCAGGGCAAGGGCGGCAATCGCGGCGACACCGTTATAGACGGTGAAGAGCAGGTTTACCCAGTTCGCGCCTTCATTATAGGCAGCGCTCACCGTCTCGGTGCTACCGAAGACATACTGCGTCACGACCGGCGTGGTGTTGATCCACATGATGAACAGCGCCGACCAGCTGAAGAACTGCACCAGCGCCAAGCGTTTCATCACATCGGGCATACCCGAGAAATCACCGACGATGCTGGAGAGCATGTTGGTCGTGCGGCCCTGCTTGGCGAAATATATGCCGATCGCGCTCAAGAGCCCGTACACGGCGAGCAGACCGCCGAGCAGAAGCACCTCCTTTTCAAGTCCGAGTCTGTCGACCGCCAGAACGACGACCAGACCGGCGGCGATCCACAGGGCGCTGCCGAGATAGCTCTTGCTGGCCAGCGCGCGGACGGGCTGCTGAAGCGCTTGTTCCGGTTCCGCTCCCGCGAAGGCGGCCTGTTCCTCCGGGCTGTATTCCTTCGTCGTTGCGATGGTCCACATCACTGCGGTGAAAAGCGCGAGGCTGCCGCCCCAGAAGCTCCACTTCACAGTATCGGGAATCCCCCCGTCCTGCGCGACATTGCTCACGCCGAGCTGTTCGAGAAACCACGGGAAGATGGAGCCGACAACCGCCCCTGCGCCAATGAAGGCGGTCTGCACGGCATAGCCTGCGGCATGCTGGTCGGAGTGCAGCATATCGCCAACAAAGGCGCGGAACGGCTCCATCGATATGTTGAGCGAAGCATCGAGCATCCACAGCATCGCCGCGGCGAAGAGCAGCGGCGCGCCGAAAGTGGGGCTCAGCGGCATAAGCAGCAGCGCGATCGCCGAGAGGACCGCCCCGGTAAGAAAATAGGGGTGGCGGCGGCCCAGTCTGTTCCACGTCTTGTCCGAAAGGTGTCCGATGATCGGCTGGACGATAAGCCCGGTCAGTGGTGCCGCGACCCACAGGGCGGGGAGATCATCGATGCTTGAGCCGAGTGTTTGAAAGACGCGGCTCATATTCGCGTTCTGGAGCGCGAAGCCAATCTGGATGCCGAAGAAGCCGAAGCTGATATTCCACAACCCGGCGAAGCTCTGGCGCGGCTTTTCCCGCAGCGCATGGTTCATGCGAAGTCCTCGTCCCTGTGCTTACGGGTCTTGATGCCCGCCTTGGAATTGCAAGTGGTGAAAGCTTGCACGGCGAGCGGCCAGCGCCAAGTGCGTATACGAATACGCTGGACGTTCAGGCCTGTCCGCTGCTGCCGCGGACTATCAGCTTGCCGGGCAGTTTGCGCGGCGGCAAGTCGCGGTCCTCGATCTGGGCCATCAGCGTTTCGACCAGCGCCTGCCCGGCGCCGCGAATGTCCTGCATCACCGTGGTGAGCGGTGGGGTGGTGAGGCTGGCAGCGGGGATATCGTCGAAGCCTACCACAGTGACGTCTTGCGGAACCCTGCGGCCAGCCTCTGCCAAAGCGCGCATCGCCCCGATCGCGATCAGGTCGCTGGCAGCGAAGATTGCGTCGAACACGACACCGCTTTCGATAAGTGCCTGGGCTGCCGCATGTCCCTCTTCCTCGGTAGTAAGGGCATCGAACTGGAGGGCGGCGTCGTTGTCGATGCCAGCATTTTCGAGCGCCTCCACAAAGCCTCGATAGCGTCCGGCGAATTCGGGATAGTGATCGTCCGCGTGGCCGAGAAAGGCAATTCGCTGGCGGCCGCGCGCAATGAGGTGCTCCCCCGCCAGCCTTCCGGCCGCGACATTATCGGTGCCCACCGTTACTCCACTAGAATCGCTCGATACCGACCCCCAACGAGTGAAATGCGTACCCTGCCGTGCGAGTTGTTCCATGCGCTCGCGATACTTGGTGTAGTCGCCGTAACCGAGCAGGATGAGCCCGTCGGCGCGGTGGCTGTCCTGATACTGGACGTGCCAGTCGTCCTCCATCCGCTGGAAAGATATCAGTAGGTCCAGTCCGCGATCGGCGCAGGCGCGAGTGATCGATCCGAGCATGGCGAGGAAAAACGGATTGATCATGCTCTCGTCGGGCGTCGGATCTTCGAAGAAAAGCAACGCGATGGTGTTCGAGCGCTGGCTGCGCAGCGAAGAAGCGTTCTTATCGACCGTGTAATTGAAGTCGCGCGCGATCTGTTCGATCCGCGCGCGGGTCTTGGCGCTGACGGACTTGTCACCGCGGAGCGCGCGACTGACGGTGGGCTGCGAAACTCCCGCCTCGTAAGCAATGTCGAAACTGGTCGGCCGACCCGTCGGCTTGCGGCCCATGGCTGTCTCCCCGACCGGCTCGGACCGGCCCTGCGTCGAAACCATAGCATCCCGGCCTGCGGGCGCAATGTGCCGACACCGGTTTTGTCGTGTCCCGATCCGACAGTGAAGGGCCTGCATCGCCGGTGTTGATGCTGTGACATTTTCACGACCGATGTGGGGCGTGCATAGGCAGCGTATACGTATGCCATCTTCCGGTCTGCGGTGTCGCAAGCCTATTCAGGGATGGCTTGGGACGGTCAGAAGCCGCCCTCGTTCTACAGATTTTCGATACGCGCCAGCCACGTGGTTCGTATCAGCAGGGAGAGCAGACATGGCATTTCGCAAGCAGCTTGGCGGCGCCGTAAGCATGGGCGCCGTTTCCATCGCACTCGCCGCGCTGGCCAACCCGGCCATGGCGCAGGAAGCCTCGGTCGAGCCAGGCGACGAGAGTATTTCCGAGACCGGCGATGGTGGCGAAAACGTCATTGTGGTCGAGGGCTATCGTCAGTCGCTTGAAACCGCTGTCGGTCTCAAGCGCAACGCGCCGGTGATCGCCGAGGCGTTCAGTGCCGAAGATATCGGTAAGCTTCCCGACGTATCGATCGCTGAAACGTTGGGTCGCCTGCCCGGCCTGGCCGTGCAGCGCGTCGACGGTCGTGCGCAGAGCCTTTCGGTCCGCGGCCTTGGTCCCGATTATTCGAATTCGCTCCTCAACGGCCGCCAGTTGGTTTCCTCGGGCGACAACCGAGCGGTTGAATACGACCAGTATCCAGCTGAGCTGATCGACCAGGGCGTGATCTACAAGGTGCCCTATGCTGGCCTCATCGGTCAGGGCCTTGCCGGGACAGTCGACCTGCGCACCATTCGCCCGCTTTCCAAGGGGGAGCGGATCGTGTCGGTCGGCGGACGGCTCGAATTCAACGAGGACGGTTCGCTCAACCCCGACATCGACGGATGGGGCTATCGCGCGACCGGCACTTACGTCGATCAGTTCGCGGGCGACACGCTCGGCATCGCATTGGGCGTGGCGTATCAGTCCAGTCCCAGCCAGGTTAAGAAATTCAACGGCTGGGGTTACCCGACGATCGGCCAGGGGGACGTCGATGGTGGCGTGGCTCCGGACGGAACGCAGGGGCAGGTCGTTCTCGGCGGCATGAAGCCCTATGCCAAGTCGGTCGACCTCGATCGTCTCGGGATTTTCGGCACTATCGAATGGCAGCCGAATGAGAACTGGAGCGGAACGCTCGACCTTTTCTATGCTGATTATCGCGAGCGTATCGCGATGCGCGGCATGGAATTCCCACTGTATCCCGGATGGGGCTCGACCGCTCCGATCGAATCCACCAGCGGCGGCGATTTTCCCGAAAGCGTTACGTTCTCGAACGTCCAACCGGTGGTTCGTAACGACTTCGATCGCAAGGATGTCGAGACCTTCGCCGCGGGCTATAATGCCAAGTACGAGGACGACGATTTCATCCTCAACGTCGATGTCGCTTATTCGCGCGCAGATCGCCGGTTGCAGCAGATCGAAAGCTATGCGGGCCTGAACTATGCGGCCAATGGCCCCAATGCGGGCGATGTGGTCACCTATAACCGCAATACCGGCGGCTTCCCTTTCCTGTTTACCAATCAGGTCGATTATTCCGACACCAGTCTGATCCAGCTCACCGATCCGCGCGGTTGGGGTGGCGGTCGCGACATTGTGCAGGGCGGCTTCATCAACGATACCGAAACCGAAGACGAGCTGTGGACGATGCGCGGCGAAGTGGTTGGCAAGATCGAGGACGAATGGATCAAGAGCCTGGTGGCGGGCATTAGCTTCGATCACCGCACCAAGGCGCGCGACATTACGCAGAACTTCCTGAGCCCGGCAGGCAACGGAACGGCGTTCATTTCCGAAGGGGCGACCCAGCGGGCGCCCATCCCTGCTGATGCTCTGCTCGAACCGATCGCTAGCCTCGATTTCCTGGGTTTTGGGCCGCAGGTCGCCTACGATCCGTTCGCGCTACTCAACAACGGCACTTACATCCTGACGAGTATCGAAAGTTCGGACCTGCCTTATCCGGGCGATTGGAGCGTTACCGAGGACGTTTACACCGGCTATTTGCGCATGGACCTCGACGGCATGGTCGGAGCGATGCCCCTGACCGGGAATATCGGTGTTCAGGTGGTTTTCACCGACCAGAGTTCGCGTGGCTTCAATTCGAGTGGTGGTGTAGGTGCCGGGGCGACGCCCGTCGTGGGTGGCGATGAATACGCGCATGTGCTTCCGAGTATGACGCTGAACCTTGAGCTCAATCCGGATATGAAAATCCGTTTCGGTGCGGCCCGTACTCTTGCCCGGCCGCGCATGGATCAATTAAACGCGTCCTATAACGCAGGCGTTTCCGATACGATCAATGTCGATACCGGTTCGATCTTCGGCGGGGGCGGCGGCAACCCTGAACTGCGACCCTATGTCGCCAACGGGTTCGATGTCAGTTACGAATGGTATTTCGGTCGGGGCGCTTATGTGGCGGTCGCCGGATATTACAAATGGCTCGACGATTTCGTGAACGGCAATGCCGGAGTCGTTCGTGACTTCAGCTATCTACGCCCGATCCTTTCGCCGCAGCAGCGCGCGCTGGCGGATGCGACGACCTATCTCGGCATCGTGACGGGGCCGGACAATGCCGCCGACGGCCACATCGCCGGTATCGAGGCCAGTCTGTCGCTGCCGTTTAGTGTCTTCACCGACGGCTTCTTCAGCGGCTTCGGTTTCCAGACCAGTGCCAGCTACACCGACAGCAAGCTGACGATCTATCCGCAGGACGCCGATCCGTTCGAGGCGGATGTGCCCGGCCTGTCGAAATGGGTCGTGAACTCGACGGTCTACTTTGAACAGAGTGGCTTCGAAGCCCGCCTGAGCCATCGTTACCGGACCGAATTCCTCGCCGAATTCCCGGCGATCTCGGCCAGCCGCGCAACGCGCTTCGCTTATCCGGAATCGATCTTCGATGCACAGATCGGCTATCGCTTCCAGGACGGCACTGCGCTTGAAGGTCTGTCGATTACGTTGCAGGCGCTCAACCTCACGGACGAACCCTTCATCAACTACACCGACGGGGACCGTACTCATATCGTAGATTACGAAGAGTACGGGCGCACCTACCTGATCGGTGCTTCGTACCGGTTCTGATCACGCAATGACTGCGGGGCGACCTTTGCGGGTCGTCCCGCCCCCTCTCCAACCAACGCCTCGTCATGCTAGGCGGGCGCGAGGAAGCTCCAAGGGGATCAGGTCGACCATGTCGCACCAGACGAACACAGCAAGAGCGCCGATGCGCTTCGTCATCGCCGGTGGAGGGACCGCGGGCTGGATGACGGCGGCGGCCCTTGCGCGTTTCGCGCCGCCTGGAACGGGTATCGCGCTGGTGGAGAGCGAGGCGATAGGCACGATCGGGGTGGGCGAGGCGACGATCCCGCAAATCCATCTGTTCAACAATGCGCTCGGCTTCGAGGAGGCGGACTTCGTCCGCGAAACCAAAGCTACTTTCAAGCTCGGCATCGAATTCGACGGTTGGCGGCGTGAGGGCGAGGCTTACATGCACGCCTTCGGATCTATTGGGCGCGGGGTCGGACTGCTCCCGTTCCAGCACTATTGGCTGCGCGCGAAACGGCTCGGCATCGCCAAACCGTTGATGCGCTATTCGCTCAACGAACTGGCCGCCCGGACGATGCGCATGCAACGTGGGCGGCGCACCCCACAATCGCCCGAAATGCCCTATGCATACCATTTCGACGCGGGGCTCTATGCAGGCTTTTTGCGCAGGCAGGCCGAGGCTAACGGCGTGGTCCGGCACGAAGGGCTGATCGAGAAGGTCGAAAAGGACGGTGAAAGCGGTGCGATTACAGCACTGAAGCTTGATGGCGAGCGCGCCGTCGAAGGTGATTTCTTTATCGACTGCACCGGCTTTCGGGCGCTGCTGATCGAGCAGGCGCTCGATATCGGATATGAAGACTGGACGCATTGGCTGCCCTGCGACAGGGCTATGGCTGTGCCGTGCTCCAATGGCGGCGATTTTACGCCCTATACGAAGTCGATCGCCCGCAAGGCTGGCTGGCAGTGGCGTATTCCGCTGCAACACCGGATCGGCAACGGGATGGTATATTCGAGCGCGCACTTGAGCGATGACGAAGCTGCAGAAGCACTCTTGGCCAATCTCGATGGCGAACCGCAGGGCGATCCGCGCCCTCTACGTTTCACGACTGGCAAGCGACAGGAAATGTGGCGCGGTAATTGCCTCGCCGTGGGCCTGTCGGCCGGGTTCATGGAGCCGCTGGAATCGACCAGCATCCACCTGATCCAGTCGACGATCAGCCGTTTCCTTTCCGTGCTGCCCGCGGGCGCTGCGGAACCATCCATGGTGGATTGGTTCAATGCGCAATGCGATTTCGAATGGACCCGCATCCGCGATTTCCTGATCCTGCACTACACCGCCAATGATCGGCTGGGCGAGCCGTTTTGGGATGAGGCTCGCGCGATGGATTTGCCCGAAACGCTCACCTCCAAAATCGAACAATGGCAGGCGTCCGGCTTCATCCACCGTGAGCACGAGGAACTGTTCACCGAAGTCGGCTGGTTTCAGGTGCTCGCAGGGCAGGGCGTCGAGCCGCGCGCCTACAACCCGATTGCCGATGCTCTACCCGAGGCTGAGCTGCGCATGCTGCTCGACAGCACCGAAGCCGCGCTGGTCGAGGAAGTGCGGCAAATGCCCCGCCATCTCGATTGCGTCCATCAACTCGTCAAGACCGCGAGCCAGGAAGTGCCTGCATGATCCGTTTCGCCCTCCCGCTGCTTACACTCGGCCTCGCGCCGGTCGCACATGCGCAGGACAGTACCGCCGATACGAGTTTCCGCGACCGCAAGCCGAGCGAGGAGATCGTCTATTTCGTCCTTCCCGATCGGTTCGAGAATGGCGATCCGTCGAATGATACGGGCGACTTCACCGGCGACCGCCTTGTCACCGGCTACGACCCGACGGCCAAGGGGTTTTTCCATGGCGGCGACCTCAAAGGCCTGACCGGGCGGCTCGACTATCTCGAGCATCTTGGCGTTACGGCGATCTGGTTTGCGCCGATCTTTCAGAACAAGCCTGTGCAGGGCCCGGCGGGCGACGAAAGCGCAGGTTACCACGGCTACTGGGTGACCGACTTTACCCGTCCCGATGGTCATTTCGGCACGCGCGAGGAGTTCAAGGCATTCGTCGATGCGGCGCATGAAAAGGGGATGAAGGTTTATATGGACATCATCACCAACCATACAGCCGACGTCATCACTTATGCCGACGGCGATGCTACCAACTTCGAATATCGCAGCAAAGGCGACTATCCCTATTCCACCCGAGGCGGTCCGGGTGGGGCGCCGATCAATCCCGGCTTTATGGGCGACGAGGATTCCAGCGAGGAGAATTTCGTCAAGCTGGTCGATCCCAAATACGCCTATGTTCCCGAAGTGCCGGAGTCAGAGCGTGAGGTGAAGGTGCCCGCCTGGCTCAACGATCCGATCTACTACCACAACCGCGGCAATAGTAGTTTTACGGGCGAGGACAGCCGGTTCGGCGATTTTTCGGGACTGGACGACCTGTTCACCGAGCATCCGCGCGTGCGCGCCGGAATGATCGAGATATTCTCGAACTGGGTGCGCGATTTCGGGGTCGACGGCTTCCGCATCGATACCGCGCGCCATGTCGATCCGGGTTTCTGGCAGGTATTCGTTCCGGCTCTGCAAGAGGTCGCGGGCGAACATGGCATCCCGAACTTTCACATGTTCGGGGAGGTTTACAAGGACATCCCCGAAAACGGCTATATCGCCGAATACACCCGCCGCGATGGACTGCCCGCCGTGCTCGATTTTGCCTTCCAGGCGGCGATGCGCGAACTGCTCGGGCGCAACGAGGGTACTGTGGTGCTTGCGCATATGTTCGATGGCGACGTGCTCTATGAAGGCGGCGAGGAAGCTGCACTCGGCCTGCCGACCTTTCTCGGCAATCATGACATGGGCAGGTTTTCCACGCTGATCAAAGCGGACAGGCCGGACATTTCGCAGGAGGAATTGCTCCAGCGGGTTATGCTCGGCCATGCAATGATGCTGAGCCTGCGCGGTTCGCCGGTGATCTACTATGGCGATGAGCAGGGCTTTGTCGGCGACGGCAACGATCAGCTGGCGCGTGAGGACATGTTTCCTTCGCAAACCGCCGTTTACAACGACAACGATCTGATCGGCACCGATGCGACCACTGCGGAGAGCAATTTCGATGAGAATCATCCGCTGTTCCGGCTGATCTCGGAATTCTCTACCATCCGTAAGGCACATCCGGCGCTGACGCGTGGCAGGCAGGTGGTTCGCCACTACGAACAGGAGCCGGGCATCTTCGCCGTCAGCCGTTTCGATCCCGAAACTGGAACGGAATATCTTGCCGCCTTCAACACAACCCAGGCGGAGCGCAGTGCGAATATCGTCGTCGGCTATGAAGCGCGGAGTTTTGAGACGCTGGCAGGCGATTGTCCTGCCGCTGTTGCGGCACCGGGGAGCGCGGCGGTTACGTTGCCGACCTTCGGCTGGGCGGTGTGCCGGGTATCGGAGGTCGCTGAATGAACCGCGCCGCCACACTCGAGGACGCCACTGTGCAAATGTCTGATTTACCGTGGTGGAAAGGTGCCACGATCTACCAGATCTACCCGCGCAGCTTCCAGGATTCGAACGGCGACGGGATCGGCGACCTTCCGGGCATCACGCAGCGTCTGCCTTACGTGGCCAGCCTGGGTGCGGATGCGATCTGGATTTCGCCTTTCTTCACTTCGCCGATGAAGGATTTCGGCTACGACGTCGCCGACTATTGCGATGTCGACCCGATCTTCGGCACACTGGCCGATTTCGACGCGCTCGTCGCCCACGCGCACGACCTGGGCCTCAAGCTGCTTATCGATCAGGTTTATTCGCACACCTCGGATGAACATCCCTGGTTTGCGGAAAGTCGCTCCGACAGGACCAATCCGAAGAATGACTGGTATGTCTGGGCCGACGCCAAGCCCGACGGGTCGCCGCCGTCGAACTGGCAATCCGTGTTCGGGGGTCCTGCGTGGACGTGGGACGCCCGACGCGGACAATATTATCTGCACAATTTCCTGAACTCGCAGCCGCAGATCAACATGCACAATCCGGCGGTGCAGGACGCGATCCTCGAGGTGATGCGCTTCTGGCTCGATCGGGGCGTGGATGGTTTCCGGATCGACGCGCTCAATTTCGCGATGCACGACCCCGAACTGCGCGACAATCCGCCTGCCCCAGCGACCGACAGGCCGCGCACCCGGCCGTTCGATTTCCAGCTCAAGAAATACAATATGTCGCACCCCGGCATCCCGGAATTCATCAGACGGATCCGCGCGTTGACCGACGAATATGACGGGATCTTCACCGTTGCCGAAGTCGGTGGGGATGAAGCGGAAGCTGAGATGAAGGCCTTCACCACGGGAGAAACGCATCTCAATTCCGCCTATGGCTTCAATTTCCTTTATGCCGAGAAGTTGACGCCAGGGCTCGTCTGCGCGGCCTTGGCCGAGTGGCCCGACGCTCCTGAAATCGGCTGGCCAAGCTGGGCTTTCGAGAATCACGATGCGCCGCGCGCGGCCAGCCGCTGGTGGCCGGAAGAACACCGCGAAGCCGCATCGCGGATGAAGATACTGCTGCTGGCTTCGCTGCGCGGGAACATCATCCTTTATCAGGGAGAAGAACTTGGACTGGGCCAGGTCAATATTCCCTTCGACCAGCTCCACGATCCCGAAGCGATCGCCAACTGGCCCCTGACCCTCTCGCGCGACGGAGCGCGCACGCCGATGCCGTGGGATTCGAGCGCCGCCGATGGCGGTTTCGGTTCGGTGACGCCGTGGCTTCCCTTGGGGGAAGAGAATCTGGCCCGCGCGGTGGACGTCCAAGAAGGTAACGAACATTCGCTTGTTAGTGCCACCCGGTTCGCCATCGCGCTGCGCAATGCGCATGCTGCGCTTCATCATGGGCGAGTTGTCGATTGCCGGGCCGATGGCGACCTGCTCGAAATCCGGCGCAAAGCCGCCGGACAGACGATTGCCTGCCGCTTCAACCTGGGAGCGAGCCCCATCGATATGGAGCCTGCGACCGGAACCATTCTACATGCCGAGAACGGAGCGTCGGCAGAGATGCTCCCCCCCTTCGGCGCACTGATCTGGGAGATCTGACGATGAACCGCCTGATCGCGCTTGCCTGCGCGCTATGCGTACCTGCCGCGGCCGCCAATGCCGAAACCGTGATTTCTCCCGACGGCCGGATAGTGGCGACGCTCGATGCGGACGGGGAGGGCGTCCCCTATTACGAGATCACCCGGGACGGCGAGACGCTGATTGCCAAATCCAACCTCGGGTTCAACTTCACCGACGCGGATCCGATGCGCCGCAATTTCGAAGTCGTCGGCACGACGAGGGACAGCGTGGAAACGCGCTGGGAGCAGCCCTGGGGTGAGCGCCAATGGGTAGATGACCGCCATAGCGAACTGGCCCTGACGTTCCGTCAGCGCGATGAGGCCGCGCGACAGATAACCGTACGAATGCGCGTATTCGACGATGGTGTCGGGTTCCGGTACGAACTTCCCGAGAATACTACCCAGCCCGAATATCGGATCGCCGAGGAACTGACCGAGTTCAATATCGCGACCGACGGCACCGCATGGTCGATCCCCGCTGGCGACTGGAACCGGTATGAATATCTTTATTCCAAAACCCCGGTCAGCTCGCTTTCAACCGTCCATACCCCGGTGACGATGAAGCTGGACGGCGGCACTTACCTCGCCTTCCACGAAGCGGCGCTGGTCGATTATTCGGGCATGTGGCTCAAGCGAGTAGAAGGCACACGTCTGCGCGCGCTGCTCGCACCGTCAAGCCGAGGTGCAAAGGTCGTACGCAAAGGAGCTTTCACGACACCCTGGCGCACCATCCGCATCGGCGAAACGCCCGCCACACTGGTCGAGAGCAATATCGATCTCAATCTCAACGAACCGAACAAGCTTGGCGACGTCTCATGGTTCGAACCGGCAAAATATGTCGGCATCTGGTGGGGCATGATCCGTGGCGACTGGAGCTGGGCGCAGGGCCCCGATCATGGCGCAACCACAACACGAACCAAGCAGGTGATCGACTTTGCTGCCAGGCATGGCTTTCGTGGCGTACTGGTCGAAGGCTGGAACGTCGGCTGGGACGGCAACTGGTTCGGCAATGGCCGCGATTACAGCTTCACCCAATCCTATCCCGATTTCGACCTGAAGGAAGTTGCCGATTACGCGCGTAGCAAGGGTGTCCACCTGATCGGCCATCACGAAACCGGCGGCAATATCCAGGTTTATGAAGCGCAACTGGCCGATGCCATGAAGCTATATGGCGAACTGGGCGTCGACGTCGTCAAGACCGGCTACGTTGCCGATGCAGGTGGGATAATCTCCTGCAACGCGGATATTGCTGATCCGTGCGGCGATGAAATCTTCGAGTGGCATGACGGGCAGCGCCAGGTGCAGCACCATCTCAAGGTGGTGCAGGAAGCGGCGAAGAACAAAGTCGCGGTGAATCCGCACGAGCCGGTCAAGGACACGGGGCTGCGCCGAACCTACCCTAACTGGGTCGCCCGTGAAGGTGCCCGAGGGCAGGAATACAACGCCTGGAGCAAATACGGTAACGGCCCGGATCATGAGCCGACGCTGGTCTACACCCGCATGTTGTCGGGACCGATGGACTTCACGCCGGGGGTGCTCGGGCTGGTTGGCGGAAACGGCGTACCCATGTCTTCGACGCTGGCGAAGCAGCTTGGCCTGTACCTGGCGATCTATTCGCCGATCCAGATGGCGGCGGATTTTCCGGAGAGCCTGGAGGCGCATCCCAGAGAGCTGGAATTCATCAAGCAGGTGCCTGCGGACTGGGCCGAAAGCCACCTGATTGCAGGCGAGATCGGCGATTATGCCATTTTTGCACGCAGGGATCGTAACAGTGCCGACTGGTACGTCGGCGGCGTCAACGATGCGACCGAACGCACCGTGACTCTGACGTTCGACTTCCTCGAGCCGGGGCAAACCTATACTGCCAAGGTGTGGAAGGACGGGCCGGACGCAACTTACGAAACCGAGGCGCGACACCAGATCGCCTATGATACGCTCACCGTGAAGCGGGGCGATACCTATACGGTCAGGCTTGCGCCTGCCGGGGGCCTGGCATTGCGGATGACGCCGCGCGAATGATCGGGGCGCTTGCTCTGGGCCATACTCGTTCGGGTCGTTGAGAAGGCCATGCTGGCTGCGGGTTTCTAGCCGCCTGTGGCGCTCATATGCCGAGCAAGGGCTGGCGCACGGCGCTGTATGTCGAATTCGTGTCTCAGCGGCTTCCCGGCAAGCAGGCGGTCCAGCGCTTCGTCCAGCTCGTCAGGTCCGGCCGCTCGAAGAACGTCGCGCAGTTCGACCTTCTGGTCGTGGCCGAGGCATCCATAGACCGTGCCCGTCGCGGCAATACGGATGCGATTGCAGCCGGCGCAGAAATTGTCGCTGAGCGGAGTAATGAAGCCGATCCGGGTTCCGGTTTCGCCAACATCGAAATAGCGTGCCGGACCACCCGTTCGGTGGGCCGACGGTATCAAGGTGAAATCCCGTTCGAGTGTCGCGCGTACTTCTGAAAGTGGCAAGTGGGCCGACCTGCGATCGATCGAAACTTCGCCCAGTGGCATAGCTTCGATCAAGGCGAGATCGAAGCCGCGCTCGCCGCACCAGGCAAGCAGAGCAGGCAGATCTTGATCGTTAACCCCACGCATCGCCACCGTGTTTATACGGACTGCAAGTCCGGCATTTCGGGCCGCCTCAATCCCCTCCAAAACCCGCGCGAATTCGTCACGTCGCGTGAGCTGGGCGAACCGCGCCGGATCGAGCGTATCGAGGCTGACATTGATCCGGCGAATCCCGGCAGCGAACAGATCCTGGGACAACTCCGGCAGTCGCGTGCCGTTAGTCGTCAGGGTTACCTCTGCCAGTCCGAGCGGACGCAGATTCCCGAGCCGTTCGACAAGATCGACGATCCCCTTGCGCACCAGTGGCTCGCCGCCGGTAAGCCTGATCCGCTTGACCCCGCGCCCGACCAGATGCCGGGTCAGCTCCTCAATTTCCTCGAAGGTCAGCAATTCACGCCGGGGAACGAATTCCATATCCTCTGCCATGCAATAGGTGCAACGCAGATTGCAGCGGTCCGTGACGGACAGGCGGACGTAATCAATTTTGCGACCGTGCGCGTCTTGCATGAAGGTGCCTCTACACAGTCTCAACTCATGTCGAAACGGAATAATGGAGAGGCCGATGGTTCGGTGCGACTACACCTGCCTTACCGCGTCGTGTCGCGGCCTCAAGCGGAGTTGCGCAACCGTCCGAACAGTGCCGGAAACGGATCGGCAGACCGTGCCTTGCCCATCGCTTCCGCAACGGTCGGTGGAACTGCAATTTCCGCCGTGTGTACCCGGCCTTCGTTCAGACCGACCGTAACCATGTAGCTGCCCGGATCGATGACGAACCTGCCGTTGCGTTCGAAGCGTCCAAGCTGGTTGCCGCCGATTTCGAATAGCAGGCGGCGGCTTTCACCAGCCAGTAGCGAAATGCGCTGGAAATCCGCCAGCTCTGACCGCCCATATCCCTGACCTGCTGGACGTTTCAGGTAGAGCTGGACCGTTTCCAACCCTTCGCGATCTCCCACATTGTGCAACACCGTGCTGACTACCACGCGGTCGTGGCTCAATTCGGTGCTATGATCTTCGAGTGTGAATTCCGAAAAGCCCAGACCGTGACCGAATGGGAGACCGGTGCGGCCCTTGTCGATCAGTGGAATGGAAAGGCGACCGCATGGACTGAATTCGCCGGTCAGCACTTGGGCGATGGCGTGCCCCGACGTCGTGCCCAACTGTCCTGCATGCAGCACAGTCGGCAGCTTCTCTCCGCCAATATCGGGATCGAGCGGACGCGAGCCGAGCGTAACCAGCACTACATTGCGGTTTGCCGCCCGTAGCGCTTCCAGCAGCGCTCGGTGCGCTTCGCCCAGTTCTTCCGATTCGCCCAAAACAGCGATTACCGTTTGCGACCGACGGGCGGCTTCACTTGCCATGCCGATCGCCATCCGGTCGGCATTGATCAGATTGCCGGATTGCGATTGGTCGCGTCCCTCGCGAAGTGCGAGGCCGGGTACGTATTTATGGTAAACGCCAAGCGCGGCGAGCCCATCAATCAGACTGGTCCCCTCCCGGTTCCCTTCGCCGGTTGGGAGCGACCGGTCCGTTGCGGCGAACCCCACGACGAGAATTTCGCGGGAGTCGATATTCAACGGCAGCAGAGCCGGTTCATTACGCAGGAGAGCGATAGAATGCAGGGCCGCGTCGAGAGCGACTGTTCGGGCGTCGCCAGGCATCTCCGACAGCGACAGGTGTTCGTCGGGGCTGTCTGTATGAAACAGGCCGAGATCGTATTTGGCACCGAGCACTCTGCGTACCGCGTCGTCGATCTGCAGCGGTGTAGTCCGCTCATCGTCGAGCGCTGCCATAACGGCCCCGATCGACAGACCGATATAGGGCGCGCGACGGCTATCCTGTCCTGCTGCACGGGCGACAACAGCCCATTCGGAGAGGTCGATACCCTCATACCCGCCTGGTCCGCCGATGGAGAAAGAAGGGCCATCGGCGCTGCCGCCAATGTCGAATGCGTCCTGGGTGACAGGATCGAGCGCCACACTTGCCGGGGACGCTTCCCGCACAACGCCCGCCACAAGACGGAACTTCTCGGCTATCGCCTCGGCCGCACGTCGACCGCTCCAGGAAGGATCGTCGACCCGCAGGCACGCAAGTAAACCACCGCCGCTACCATTGTCATGCTGGAGACCGCGCACGCTGGCCGAGGCAAGCATGCGTGCGAGCAACTCCGACGCGCCCCACGTCGACGAAATGTCCGTGTCCGTCGACCAATTGTTCAACGACACATCGGGTCCGAGCAACCAGTTCTTGCCCGCATCGCGTGCTTCTCCGGCCAGGACCTTCGCCACAGCCTCGGCGATATCGGGCGACCAGCTGGCCGACAGGGCAAAAGGGCTGGGCATGACGATCGTGTCGCCCCTGCCGACCTCGTCGGCGAAAAGCAGAGGTATGCCGAGGCGCGTCTCCTCGATGGCAATGCGCCTGAATGTAGAGAGTTCTATCTGAGTCCCGCTGCCCACCAGACCGCAAAGCTGGCCGCGTTTCAATTGGTCGCGAATATAGCGGGTATCGCTCGCATCGCCATGCGCCGGAACGGGCCGCAGTACGAGCTGGCCGATTTTTTCCTCCATCGACATGATATCGAGCAGGTCTTCGACAAAGCGCTCGCGCTCGGCGGCGTGCTGGGTGGGGCGTCGTGCCATCGCCAGCCGGTTTCCCGCAGAATGGTAAATATCAGGTTTGGATTTGAGATTTCGTCGCCCCGATAGCTCATCCGGTCGACAGGGCACTGTTGTGATTTACAGATATAAAAATATCTTTATATCATATGTGGCGATGCGTACCGAGAACCTCTTTCGCGCCCTTGCCGATCCGACGCGCCTCAGGATCATGCGCCTGCTGGGCTCGATGGAGCTGGCCGTGGGCGAAGTTGCTCAAGTGCTGGGCCAGAGCCAGCCACGCGTGTCGCGGCATATCGGTATCTTATGTGATGCCGGACTTGCGGAACGCCGACGCGAAGGTAGCTGGGTTTTTCTGCGCGCCTGTGCAAATGCCAGCGAGGCACCACCGCTAAGCGTCGCAATCGCGGATCTCCTGGCTGAAGCGGAAGCTGTCGATCCCCAGTTTGCCGAGGAATGCAAGCTCGACCGGCGCAAGCTCGCGGAAATCCGCCAGCACCGGGAAAGCGAAGCGCAGGCCTATTTTTCCGACCATGCACATGACTGGGACGAATTGCGCCGCCTCCATTCTCCGGATGAGGCTGTGGAGACGAAACTGGCGCACGCTCTTGGCGAAGCCCCGCTTGGGCGCTTGCTTGACATAGGCACGGGCACTGGGCGGATGGCGGAACTGTTCGCAGAGCGGGCCGAGCGTATCGTTGCGCTCGATAAAAGTCTTGCGATGCTGCGTCTGGCGCGGGCCAAGTTGCAGCATTTCCCGACCGAGCGGGTGGAACTGGTCCAGGGCGATTTCGGTTCGCTGCCATTCGCGGCTGCGAGCTTCGACACCGTGTTGTTTCACCAGGTGCTGCATTTCGCACAGGTGCCGGGTGCCGTTCTGGGCGAGGCGGCGCGCGTCACACGGCCAGGCGGACGGATCGCGATCGTCGATTTTGCCGCGCATCAGCGCGAAGAATTGCGGGACAGACACGCTCATGCACGCCTTGGGTTCGAAGACGGTCAGATGGTGGGATTGCTGGACGAGGCGGGATTCGAGCCCAAGGCTCCGATCGCGCTCGACGATGGCGAACTCGTGGTAAAAATATGGATCGCGCAGCGGCGCGCCGAAAGCAGGAAAGCAGTATCGTGAGCCCGACCCTGGATCAGATGCGCGAAGCCCAGCGCGCGCTCGAAACCCCGCTGTTCTCCGGCCTTCCGGGTGATATCGAAGTGAGTTTCGAATTCTTCCCGCCCAAAAGCGAGAAGATGAACGAGACACTGTGGCGTAGCGTGGAGACGCTCGCGCCGCTCGGCCCGCGCTTCGCCAGCGTCACCTATGGTGCCGGCGGCTCGACGCGTGAGCGCACTCACCAGCAGGTTGTGCGTATCCAGAACGAGGCCGGCATACCCGCTGCGGCGCACCTTACATGTGTCGAGGCTACGCGCGAGCAGGTCGATGAAGTCGCGAACCATTACTGGGAAGAAGGCATCCGCCATATCGTCGCCCTGCGCGGCGATCCGCCCGACGGGCAGTCGCGCTATGCCCCGCATCCCGGCGGCTATGCCAATGCGGTAGAGCTGATCGCCGGGCTGAAAAAGGTCGCCGATTTCGAGATATCAGTAGCCGCCTATCCCGAAGTGCATCCGGATTCGCCCGACCGACAGGCCGATCTGGACAATCTCAAGGCCAAGTTCGATGTGGGGGCGACGCGGGCGATAACCCAGTTCTTCTTCGATCCGGAGTGCTTCTTCGATTTCCGCGACCGGGCGGCGGCAGTGGGGATCGCGGGAGAGATCGTGCCGGGCATCATGCCAGTACTAAGCTTTGCAGCGGTCCAACGGATGTCCGGGTTGTGCGGCACGGCCATTCCGCACTGGATGGAGGGCTTGTTCGATGGCTTGGATGACCGCCCGGAAGCGCGCCAGCTTGTCAGCGCGACCATCGCCGCCGAAATGTGCCGCCGCCTCTATGCGGGCGGGGTGCGCCAATTCCACTTCTACACACTGAACCGCGCCGAGCTGAGCTATGCCATCTGCCATATGCTCGGCCTGCGCCCAAAGGCCTGACAATGACCAAGCGGGAAGAATTCGAAGCCGCCGCAGCGCAGCGCATCCTGATCAAGGATGGCCCCTACGGCACGGAGATTCAGCGTGCGAAGCTGGCGGCGGAAGACTATGCGGGCGATACTGGGCTGACGCAGGACCAGAAGGGCAATAACGACCTGGTCAATCTGACGCAGCCGCAGGTCATCCGTGCGATCTGCGACAGCTATATCGACGCGGGCGCGCATATCCTCGCCACCAACACCTTCAACGCCAACCGCATCAGCCAGGCGGATTACGGTGCCGAAGGGTTGGTCCGCGAGATCAATGTTGCTGCGGCGCGGATAATTCGCGAAGCCGTGGATGCGCGCGAAGATGGTGTGCCCCGCTTCGTCGCCGGAGCGGTCGGACCGACGAACAAGACCCTTTCCCTGTCGCCCGATGTCGAGGACCCGGGATTTCGCGAGGTGACTTTCGACGAAATCGTCGAGGTCTATCGCGAACAATGCGCCGCGCTGATCGAGGGTGGGGCCGATTTCATCCTGATCGAAACCGTGTTCGACACCCTAAACTGCAAGGCCGCGATCATGGCGGTAAAGCAGCTTGAGCGCGAACTCGCTCGCGATATCCCGCTGATGGTTTCGCTGACGCTGACCGATCTTTCCGGTCGCAACCTGTCGGGTCATACGGTCGAGGCATTCTGGTATACTGTGCGTCATGCGAAACCGTTGACCATCGGACTCAATTGCAGCTTCGGTGCGGAGCAGCTTCGCCCACATGTCCAACTATTGTCAGACATCGCGGATAGCTGGTTGATGGCCTATCCCAATGCGGGCCTGCCGAACGATCTCGGAGAATATGACGAAGTGCCTGAGACCACCGCCGCGCTGACCCGCGTGTGGGCCGAAAACGGCCGCGTCAATGCGCTGGGTGGCTGCTGCGGCTCGACCCCTGCCCATATAGCCGCCATGGCGAAAGCGGTCGAAGGCCTCGCCCCGCGGGCGCGGCCGAGCCGTGATCCTGAGATGCATTTGGCCGGCCTCGAACCCTTCACGATCGCGGCATGAACGATCTCGACGCAGGCAAGGCCGTGATACGCGAGGCCACGGCAGCGGATGCAAACCGGCTGTCGCTGGTCGCCAGCGCCACGTTCCTGGAAACCTTCGCCGGTAAGATCAGCGGCAATGCCCTCGTCGCGCATTGCGAGAGCGCGCACGCGCCGGACTATCTCGGCAAGCTGCTGGATGCGGGTGCGCGCGCGTGGCTCGCAGAGATGGACGATGCGCCTGTCGGCTATGCCCTTGTCAACGAACCCGAGCTGGAGGCGGCGCAAGCGGGCGATATCGAACTCAAGAAGATATACCTGCTTTCGCGGTTCCACGGCAGCGGGATCGCCGGTCGGCTTTTCGATGCCGCGTTGGCCGGTTCCGCCGGTTACAGGCGATTGCTGCTGGGCGTGAAGCAGGACAACGACCGGGCCATTACCTTTTACACGAGAAACGGGTTCGTACAGATCGCCACGCGCCGCTTTGATGTCGGCGGAACCCTCTATGACGACGTCGTGCTGGCGCGCGAACTCGACCGGACCTGAGAATATGAGCGACCAATCCACCGCCCGCTTCGTCAATATCGGGGAACGCACAAATGTGACCGGATCCGCCCGGTTCAAGAAGCTGATCATGGCGGACGACTATGAAACCGCTGTCGAAGTAGTGCGCGACCAGGTTGAAAACGGTGCGCAGGTGATCGACGTCAATATGGACGAAGGCCTGCTCGACGCCGAGAAGGCGATGACCACCTTCCTCAAGCTGATCGCCGCGGAGCCGGACATTGCGCGCGTGCCGGTCATGATCGACAGTTCCAAATGGGACGTGATCGAGGCCGGGCTCAAATGCGTCTCCGGCAAGCCGATCGTCAATTCGATCAGCATGAAAGAAGGGGAAGACGCCTTTCTCGATCACGCGCGCAAATGTATGGATTACGGCGCCGCCGTCGTCGTGATGGCCTTCGACGAGACCGGGCAGGCCGATACAAAGGAGCGCAAGATCGAGATCTGCGCGCGGGCGTACGAATTGCTGACCGGCATCGGCTTCCCGCCGGAAGACATCATCTTCGATCCCAATATCTTCGCCGTGGCGACGGGGATCGAGGAGCATGACCGCTACGGGCTCGACTTCATCGAGGCCGTAGCGGAGATCAAGGCGCGCTGTCCGCATGCGAAGACCAGTGGCGGCCTTTCCAATCTCAGCTTCAGTTTCCGCGGCAACGAGACGGTGCGCCGCGCGATGCATTCGGTCTTCCTCTACCATGCGATCCCTGCAGGTCTCGACATGGCGATCGTCAATGCTGGCCAGCTCGATGTCTACGACCAGATCGATCCCGAATTGCGCGAGGCCTGCGAGGACGTGATCCTGATGCGCCGCGCGGACGCGACCGAACGGCTGATCGAGCTTGCCGAAAGCTACAAGGGCAAAAGTGCCGCAGATGAAAAAGCGGCGGAGGAATGGCGTGGCTGGGATGTCGGGCGTCGCCTCGAGCATGCATTGGTCAAAGGCATCGACGCGCATGTCGTCGCCGACACGGAGGAGGCCCGCCAGCAATTCGACCGTCCGATCGAGGTGATCGAGGGCCCGCTGATGGACGGCATGAACGTTGTCGGCGACCTTTTCGGCAGCGGGAAGATGTTCCTGCCGCAGGTGGTCAAATCCGCGCGCGTGATGAAGAAGGCGGTGGCGCATCTCATCCCCTTCATCGAGGCTGAGAAGGAAGAAGGGGCGCGTTCCAAGGGCAAGATCGTGATGGCGACCGTGAAGGGCGACGTCCACGATATCGGTAAGAACATCGTCGGCGTCGTGCTCCAGTGCAATGGCTACGAGGTGATCGACCTCGGCGTGATGGTGCCGTGGTCGAGAATTCTGGAGACGGCGAACGAAAAAGACGCCGACATGATCGGTCTTTCGGGCCTGATCACCCCTTCTCTCGACGAGATGGTGACCGTTGCGGAAGAGATGAAGGCGGTAAACATGAAGATGCCGCTGTTGATCGGCGGCGCGACCACGAGCAAGGTGCATACCGCGCTGCGCATCGACCCGGCCTATGATGGCCCCGTCATCCATGTCCTCGATGCAAGCCGCGCGGTGGGCGTCGCCAGCCGGTTGCTGTCGGACACGCAACGCGACGAATTCGTTTCGACGACTGCCGCCGACTATGCCCATGTCCGCGATGCGCGAGCAGGCAAGGGGCAGAGCGAATTGCTCAGCCTTGAGGACGCACGGGCGAATTTTTACGATGCTTATCTCTCGGACAAGGCCGCTCCGCCCTTGCAGCCCGGCCTGCATGTCTTCGAGGAGTGGGACCTTGACGAACTGCGCGAGTATTTCGACTGGACACCGTTTTTCCGCGCATGGGAATTGCACGGGACCTATCCCAAGATCCTGGAAGACGAAGTGGTCGGGGAAAGCGCACGCAGCCTCAAGGCCGATGCCGAAGCCATGCTCGACCGCATCGTTGCGGAAAAATGGTTCACCGCCAGAGGTGTCGCGGGCTTCTGGCCATGCGCGCGCGATGGCGACGACGTCACCATCCACGATGCCGAGGGCGAAACACATACAGTCCTCCCCTTCCTGCGCCAGCAGGTGAAGAAGAGCCGCGAGCGGGCGAATATGTGCCTTGCCGATTTCATCGATCCCGCAGGCGACTGGATCGGGGGCTTCGCGGTGGGCATCCACGGGATCGAGGCGCATTCGCAGCGCTTCCTCGCCGAGAAAGACGATTATTCCGACATCCTGCTCAAGGCACTGGCCGACCGCTTTGCCGAGGCCTTTGCCGAGCGCTTGCACCAGCATGTCCGCACCGACCTGTGGGGATATGCACCGCAGGAACAGCTGACCAACGAGGCGCTGATCAAGGAAGAATATCGCGGTATCCGTCCGGCGCCGGGTTATCCCGCCTGCCCGGATCACAGTCTCAAGCCGGTTCTTTTCGACCTGCTGGATGCGCAGGCCAATACCGGGATCGAGCTGACCGAGAACTTCGCCATGTATCCCACCGCTGCGGTGAGCGGCTTCTATTTCGGCCACCCGGAAGCGCAGTATTTCGGCGTGGCGCGGATCGGTCGTGACCAGCTGGAAGACTATGCGCAGCGGCGCGGCGTCGATATGGCGACCGCCGAGCGATGGTTGAGGCCCAATCTGGATTGAGCGCACTGCCCAAGGGGCGGCTGGTGTGGATCGGCGGCGGTGTCCTGCTGGTCGGCTGGTTTCTGCTGCTGTTGAGCGCTCCCTATGCGCCCGATCTGCTTCGCAGCCTGTGGTTCCTCCCCGGTATCGGGGTGATCGGGGCCATCATCGCCAATACTTCGGGCACCGGAGGTGGGGTTGTCTTCGTGCCGGTGTTCAACGCCTTGCGCGAATGGTCCGTGATGGATTTGCAGCCGTTGCAGGTGGTCGGCGTGTCGATGGCGATCCAGAGCTTCGGCATGACCATGGGCGCACTGCGCTGGACCGACCGGCTCTATCACCAGCCCGCGCCCGCTCCGCTTCATGCGCGGGTTGCTTCACGCGATTTTTTCACCGTCGCGCTGGCGGTCCTTGCCCTGTCGCTGCCCGCCATGCTGTCGACGCAAAGGCTGATATCCTTCGACGAGCATGCAGTGCTGATGGGCTACAAGGCGTTTTCGATCCTGCTGGGCCTTGCGCTGATCGCCTCGACCTGGACGGTGAACCTGGCTCGCCCGGAAAGGGAGCGGCTCGAACGGGTCGATCTCGCGGTGCTGCTGCTCCTTGCCATTCCCGGCGGTATCCTGACCGCTCTCTTCTCGGTAGGGGTGGGGGAACTGGTCGCACTCTATCTTTTCATCCGCCACTATCCGGTACTCCTGTGTACGGGCGCTGCCTGCCTGATATCCTCGGTAAGTGCGCTGGCTGGATCGGTCTGGCATGTCGGAGCGGGCACGATACAATGGGAAGTCGTCCTGCTCGCCGGGCCCGCGGCGGCACTTGGCGGCTTCCTCGCCCGTCCGATCGCGCTATGGCTGGGTGCCCGACGTCTGAAGACGCTGGACGGCGCCTGGATTGTCACTTCGGCCGCATATTTGCTGTGGCTGAACGCCATTTGATGTCGCTGCACGATTGACCGGCACCGCCGAATGTTGCAACGCAGCAGACGTCGGTTGCAGAAGCGATTCTGCGGCAGGCGCGCACGGGAGAGTTCGGGTGGCGGTGTCCATCCGGCGCCGAAGGAGCAACCGCCCCGGAAACTCTCAGGCTAAACGGACCGTGCGGGCCATCGACACTCTGGAAAGCGTCCGGCGCTGTGTCGGACCACCGAAGGGGTAAGCGCACCCATTAGTGCGTCAGTCTCTCAGGTTTCCCGACAGAGGGGGCATGGGTTCAGCACGGCGCACCTGCCGGGGCGCACCCATGCTTTTGAAGGACGGGACTTGAGCGAAGAACACGACACCGACGAACATCTCGAAGAGACAGCTACTCTGCCGCTAGACGATTGGCATCGCCGCAAGGGCGCGCGCATGGTGCCGTTTGCGGGCTACTACATGCCGATCCAGTTCGAAGGCATCGTTGCCGAACACAACTGGACGCGCAATCAGGCGGGTCTGTTCGACGTAAGCCATATGGGCCAGCTCATGGTCAGCGGCGAAAAGGCGGCGGAAGAGCTTGAAAAGCTGCTTCCCGGCGCGATCGCATCATTGAAGCCCGGGAAGGTCCGCTATTCGCTTCTGATCGACGAGGATGGCGGCATTCTCGACGATCTGATGGTCACCAATGCCACCCCCTGGATCGAGGGCGACGAAGAAGCCGGAACCGAAGGCCACTGGGGCGAACCGGCCTATTACCTGGTCGTCAACGGCGCGACGAAATGGGACGATATCGGCCACCTTCGCGAGTTTCTCGATGACGATGTGACGCTCACCCACATGGACGAGCAGGCGCTAATCGCCTTGCAGGGGCCGAATGCGGCGACGGCGTTGAACCGCGTGATGCGCAACGTGATCGACGACATGATCTTCATGGAAAGCGTGACCCACGATTTCGGCGAATGGCCGCTCAGGATAACCCGCTCGGGCTACACCGGCGAGGACGGGTTCGAAATCTCCGTGCCCGCCGAATTTGCCGAAAGCCTCGCCGACCGCTTGTGTGCGGAAATCGAGGTGCGCCCGATTGGCCTTGGTGCGCGCGACAGCCTGCGTCTCGAAGCGGGCCTGCCGCTCTATGGCCACGATATCACGACAGAGACCGATCCCGTCTCGGCCGATCTCGGCTTCGCGCTGACCAAGAAACGCCGCGAGGAAGGCGGCTGGATGGGTCACGACAAGGTGATGCAGGTGCTGGAAAAAGGCCTTGCGCAGAAGCGCGTCGGGCTTGCCATCGAAGGCCGTATGCCTGCGCGTGAAGGTGCGCCGATCTATTCGGGTGACAAACAGGTCGGCCGTATCACCTCGGGCGGCTTTTCGCCGACGCTCGAGCGGCCCATCGCCATGGGCTATGTCGACACCGCGCTCGCCGAAGAGGGAACCGAACTCGAGGTCGAGGTTCGTAACAAGAGACTGCCGGCGAAGGTCGCCAAGCTACCCTTCGTCCCCCACCGCTATCACAGAGGGAAATGATCGAAATGGCCCGTTATTTTACCGACGAGCATGAATGGATCGACGTCGAGGGCGAGACTGCCACCGTCGGCATTACCGACTACGCGCAGGGACAGCTGGGCGACATCGTCTTCGTCGAACTGCCCGATGTCGGCAGCGTGATCGACAAGGGCAAGGACGCTGCGGTGGTCGAAAGCGTCAAGGCGGCCAGCGACGTCTATGCCCCGATCAGCGGCGAGGTCACGGAAACCAATGCGGCGCTCGAAGACGATCCGGCGCTGGTCAACACCTCTCCGGAAGAAAACGGCTGGTTCTTCAAGATGACCATCGGCGACAAGTCGCAGTTCGATGGCCTGATGGACGAGGCTGCCTACAAGAGCTTCTGCGACGGGCTCTGATTGTTGTCCCGGCGAAAGCCGGGACGCTGTCCGCCTGACCGGACTTCGCTGCACGAGATCCCAGCTTTTGCCGGGATGACGGGATTATAAGATGCGCTACCTACCCCTGACCGATACCGACCGTTCGGCCATGCTCGATGTGATCGGTGCGCCCGACATCGATGCTCTGTTCGCCGATGTGCCCGAGCATGCCCGGTTGTCCGGCCCGATCGAGGGCCTGCCGATGCATGCCAGCGAAATGGCGGTCGAAAAACATATGCGGCGGCTGTCGAAGAAGAACCTTGCGGCGGCGGACGCGGCGTTCTTCCTCGGTGCAGGGGCCTATCGCCATCATGTTCCGGCGAGTGTCGACCACATCATCCAGCGCGGCGAATTCCTGACCGCCTATACGCCCTACCAGCCGGAAATCGCGCAGGGCACGCTGCAGATGCTGTTCGAATTCCAGACGCAGGTTGCCCGGCTCTATGGCTGCGCGGTGGCCAATGCCTCGATGTACGACGGCTCGACCGCGTGCTGGGAAGCGGTGGCGATGGCGGGTCGCGTGGCGCGCGGCAAGAAGCGCAAGGTCGTGCTCTCCGGAGCGCTCCACCCGCATTATGCCGAGGTCGTGAAAACCATGGCCAAGTTCACCGAAGACGAGATCGCCGGTGCCCCGCCCAGCCTCACCGCCAAGCCCGACGACGATGGCCTTATCGCGCGGATCGACGACGAGACGAGCTGCGTCGTGGTGCAATATCCCGACATTCTCGGCCGCCTGCCCGACCTCGCGAAGATCGCCGCGGCGGCGCATGACAAGGGCGCGCTGCTGATCGCGGTGAATACCGAACCCGTGGCGCTCGGCGCGGTGACCTCGCCGGGCGAACTCGGCGCCGACATCGTCGTCGGCGAAGGTCAGGCGATCGGCGTCGGCCTCCAGTTCGGCGGCCCCTATCTCGGCCTGTTTGCCGTGCGCGACGAAAAGCACGTCCGCATGATGCCTGGGCGTCTGTGCGGCGAGACCGTGGATGCCGGGGGCAAGCGGGGCTTCGTGCTTACACTGTCGACTCGCGAACAGCATATCCGTCGCGAAAAGGCGACCAGCAACATCTGCACCAATTCGGGGCTCTGTGCGCTGGCGTTTTCGGTCCACATGACGCTGCTTGGTGAAAAGGGCCTGCGCAGGCTGGCGATGGAGAACCACCGCCTGGCCTGCCTCGCGGCCGATCGGCTGGCGAAGGTGCCGGGCGTGAAGGTGCTCAATGAAAGCTTCTTCAACGAATTCACCGTGCTCCTCGATGGCGATGCGCGCATGATCGTACGCGACCTGACAAAGCGGGACATCCTCGCCGGCGTTTCGCTCGGTCGCCTGTTCCCGGGCAATGAGGGGCTTGCCAATGGCCTGCTCGTCGCGGTCACCGAGACCACCACCGAGGAGGACATCGAAACCCTTGCCTCCGCGCTTGAGGAGGTGCTGGCATGAGCACGCCCAACCAGTCCGGCTGGAAGCCCGGCACGCCGGTCGAAGGCCACAACGCGATGAGCGGCCCCGATACTGCCACCGGCAATCGCGCACTGATGCTCGAAGAGCCGCTGCTGTTCGAGATCGGTCATGTCGGGACGACTGGCGTCGATCTGCCCGAACCGCAGGGGGGAACAAACCGTCTCGGCGGCTTCGAGCGGAGCGAGGAGATCGGCCTGCCAGGTCTTTCCGAACCCGAGACCGTGCGCCACTACACGCGCCTTTCCCGCCAGAACTACGCAATCGATCTCGGCCTCTTCCCGCTCGGTTCGTGCACGATGAAGCACAATCCGCGCCTGAACGAGAAAATCGCGCGCATGCCGGGCTTTGCCGATGTGCACCCGCTGCAGCCGGTCGACAGCGTGCGCGGTGCGCTGGAGGTTATTAACGAGCTGGCTTTCTGGCTGATCGACCTCACCGGCATGCACGGCGTCGCGATGAGCCCCAAGGCAGGGGCGCATGGGGAACTCTGTGGGATCCTGTGCATCCGCGCAGCCCTCGAAGCGCGCGGCGATGCGCGCGAGGTCATTCTCGTCCCGGAAAGCGCTCACGGCACCAATCCCGCCACGGCTGCTTTCGCCGGCTACAAGGTTGAGGATATCCCCGCGACGCCTGAAGGCCGCGTGGACCTCGAAGCGCTGAAGGCGCGCCTCGGACCCGACGTGGCGGGCGTGATGATCACCAACCCGAACACCTGCGGGTTGTTCGAGCGTGACATGAAGGCGATTTCCGACGCCGTCCATGCCGCGGGCGGCTTCGTCTATTGCGACGGTGCTAACTTCAACGCCATCGTCGGCAAGGTCCGCCCCGGCGACCTTGGCGTCGATGCGATGCATATCAATTTGCACAAAACGTTCTCCACTCCGCATGGCGGCGGCGGTCCGGGCTCGGGCCCGGTTGTCCTGTCCGAAGCGCTTGCACCCTACGGCCCGCTGCCGTTCACCGCGCGCGACGCAGACGGCGTGGTCCACCTCGTCGAGGAAGAGAACGCGGCAGAGTTCGAGCATACGAGGGCGTTCGGCCGGATGACGGCCTTCCACGGGCAGATGGGCATGTTCACCCGCGCGCTGGCTTACATCCTCAGCCATGGTGCCGACGGGCTCAAGCAGGTTGCCGAGGATGCCGTGCTCAATGCCAATTACGTCCTGCGCAGCCTGGAAGACGTGCTCGACGCGCCTTTCGGCCCGAGCGGGCCGTGCATGCACGAGGCGCTGTTCAGCGACAAAGGCTTCGCCGAAGGTCTCTCCACACTCGACCTTGCCAAGGCTATGATCGACGAAGGCTATCACCCGATGACCATGTATTTCCCGCTGGTGGTGCACGGCGCGATGCTGGTCGAACCGACCGAGACCGAAAGCAAGGCGGCGCTCGACCAGTTCATCATGGCGCTGCGCAGCGTTGCGGAACGGGCCAAGGCGGGCGATGAGAGCCTTAGGACCGCCCCCCATTATGCCCCGCGTCGTCGCCTCGACGAAACGCAGGCCGCGCGCAAGCCGGTGCTTGCGTGGAACGATCCCGACATGGCCTGAAGCGCGCGGCGCGCGCTAGGGCTGATTGGGCGGGAGCTCGGGCGGCGGTTTCACGGTAATGGTGATCTGGGCGAGCGAAATGATCGCGACCCAGAAGCCGATCACCGATAGGGCGCTGGATCCCAGCACGGTGAAGGCCGCACCTTTCAGCCCGTTCCAGCCCATCGCCACGTCCAGCAAGCTGAGCGAGAGCAGGGTGGGGCCCGCGCGCATCACGAATGCGGTCCCGGCGCGACCGGCGCTTACCAGCAGTGATTCCAAGCTCGCCCCGACCAGTTCGATCGCTCCGGCGATGGCGAGGATAACCATCGCCCAATAGACCACACCGAATTCCTCGCCTGCGATCGCATCCAGCGCCCAGCGGCCGAAGAACAGGGTGATCAGGACAGCAAGCACCCCGGCCACCAGGGCAATATTGGCCATACGCCGCGCCATATCATGCGCGGTATCCTGCGCGTGGACCAGTTCCGGATAGATCGCTTTGGAAACCGCCTGTGCCAGGCTGACGAGGGCCTGCCCCAGCTGGCTGGCGACCCGAAACCCGCCCGCAGCGGTCTCGCCGCCGATCGCGCCGATCAGCAGGATCAGCACCTGCTTCGCGCCGACATTGAGACTGCCCGACATGTTGGTCGACCAGACGAACCGCCAGGCGCCCGGATGCGCTGCCGGAATATGCTTCAGGCTGATGCGCGTGAGGTCGATCCGCTCCATCCTGCCCGCCGCAATCCACAGCGCCACTGCCACGGCGATTTCCGCCGCGGCCCATGCAAAGACGAAACCGCTAACGGTCGGCATCGCCGCTGCCGCCAATCCCGCCCCGACGGCGCGCACGATCGGCTGGACCGTTTCCGCCGCGGTCGCCCGGGCATAGGCGAAACGCAAGCGCAAGAGGCCGGTCGGAGTGGTGCGGATCGCAAGCAGCGAGACCACGCAATAACCGAAAGCGATGGGCAACAGGTCTGCTGGAAGTGGCAGCCACATGGGCGCGGTCGATACCAGCACTGCAGCCAGCACGAGACCGAGACCGACCGAGAGCATATCGAGTGCTATGGCGAAGCCGGTCGCATCTGCGGGACCGCCCTCTTCCGCGCCCCAGCGCACGACGAACTGCCAGGTCTGGAAATTGGCGAGGCCGGTGACGGTCTGGCCCAGCGCGAGAATGATCGCGAAATAGCCGAAGCCATCGAGACCCAGCGTCCGCGTTGCCAGCGCGAGATAGACGATGCTCAGTACGGCATTGACGCCGCGCCCCGTGAGAAGCCAGCCGATATTGCGGATCAGGCGCTGCATCGTCCGGGCGTCGGGGTCAGGCCGTGGCGAGCCGCTTCGTCAGCAGCTTCTCGGTGACTTGGAAGGTGCGCTCGTTATCGACGTCGATGGCGCAATAGCCATGGTCCATTTCCAGCGGCACCAGCTTGAAGCCGAAGCGGCGCGAGACTTGCCCGAAAAGCTTTTCCTTCGTCCCCCAGCCCAGGAAGAACCGGATGAGGTTGATCACGCCGAAAGCCTTGGCGATGCGGCCCGGATATTTCACGAACTGGCCGCCACCGCGCATGATTTCGGCTGCCGACAGTGCCTTGGCGTCACCGATCCAGTAGGCGTTGCAGTTCGAATAGCCGCCGTCGGAAAATTCATAGAACTTTGCCTGCCCCTGTGGATCGGCGGCAATCACGTCTTCCTTGCGCGCGAGCGCGGCGGCGGCCCCGGCTCCGCTGGCAATCGCCTTGTCGGCAAATTCGGTGAAATCTTCGGGCAACCACAGGCAGTTATCGGCGGTGGTGATGAGCATCGGATAGCTTACACCCTCGGCGCCGGCGAACACGCTGTCGACCAGGTTGAAGGCACCCGGCTTGAACACCAGCCGGCCTTCTTCCACGAGTTCGGCGATAGACGGGATGGTCGCGATCTCGTCCGCTTCGTGCGCGACGATGCGGATTTCGCCGATGCGCGGGCTGGCCGCGGCATTCATCACGACGCGTTCGATCATTGGCATACCGCCGACCGGAACCACGCATTTCTGCGCCACACCGGCCCGTTCGGCGAGCGGATCGAGCACGCCCGACCTCTTGCCTGCCATGATGAGCGCGGTCACCTTGCCATTGTTTTCGCTAGTCATGGGCGCGCAGATAGAGGCGAAAGCTGCGGTTGTCACTCTCCACCCGCTCGGGCACGGGAGCAGGGTGCGGATTATCTTTTCTCGCAAGGGTTTCGACAGTGCGGCAGGCGGCGGGCCATCGCCGATTGTCGACGGGCGTCCGGTGAGTCTGCCGATCCCAGCCGGTGCCGCCTCGCGCACGACCTATGGCGATCTCGGGCTTGGCGACCATGCCGCCAAAGCGAGCAGGGGGCGATTGGGCGCGGCCGACCTGTGCCATCACGACCCGATGTTCCTCGAGGATGGAACCTGCCTGTTCGGCCAGTGCGGCGCGGCGCAGACGCATCTGGTGAACCGGGGCGTCGGGATTGGCGACGTTTTCCTGTTCTTTGGCCTGTTCCGCGAAGAGGACGGTGATCCGCATCACCGTATCTTCGGCTATCTCGAAGTCGAGGAGATCGTCGATCTCATCGATGGCTCGCCACCTCATCTGGTCGAGCGCGGCCACCCCCATGCGCTGGCCCTGCATGCCTCGAACGATGCCGTCTATGCGGGGCCCGGCGCTGAAGCGCGGCGGGCGAGCGATGCCTTGCGACTGACCGTATCCGGCGGCCCGCCTTCTCTATGGAAGCGTCCAGCCTGGCTGAAGCGGGGAGGGCTCAGCTATCACGACCGCGCCGACCGGTGGTTGCGTGGCGGGCGTCTGAAAAGCGTTGCCCGGGGTCAGGAATTCGTCGCGGATATCGGCCGCCGCAAGACGCCGCACGAATGGCTTGCACGCATGATCGAGGAAATCAAAGTGATTTGATGACCGCCATCCCGAGGAGTTGGTGGGTTTTTATCTTCCCTTCCAATGTCCTGAACGTTTTTCGACAAATGCGGCCATGCCTTCTTGTTTGTCGTGGCTGGCGGTAAGGATCTGGAAGATGCGGCGTTCGAGGATGAGGCCCTGATCGAGGCCGGTCTCGAAGGCGGCGTTGACCATTTCCTTGTTCGCGATGGCAGCCATCGGCGGCATGCTGGCGATTTGTGCAGCAGTCTTGAGCGCTTCTTCGAGCAGGCTGTCATGCGGCACCACGCGCGCGACGAGGTTGCTGCGCTCGGCCTCCTCGGCATCCATCATCCGGC